>Ga0222662_1000333_pt1 | contig 42009 bp, 39 predicted proteins | sample AntAcemetagen600_FD_179821 | JGI IMG/M metagenome (GOLD analysis project Ga0222662, IMG submission 179821) | Saline water microbial communities from Ace Lake, Antarctica - #600 | ecosystem: Environmental > Aquatic > Non-marine Saline and Alkaline > Saline | place: Antarctica: Ace Lake... | reverse complement strand
CATTGAGTATGTTCAAAATAAGCTAAACAATAGACCAAGAAAAAAATTAGGCTTTTTATCGCCAAATGAATTTTATTTAACTAAATTTACAAACCAAAAAGTTGCATTTGTAACTTGAATTCAGCATTTAATAAACGAATCTAAACCATTGCTCACTATCTTATTTGGTAAATTTTACCCTGTTGTTGATCTGGTTAATTGTTGATCTTATTCTTATATACTTTTATACAATACAAACAGTGTTCTTTTTGTAACTAGAAGTAGCCACATGAAAATTCAACGGTTATCAGAGATAATACAAGTATTAAAACCAGACGACAGGGACAATCTGAGAGCCTTTCTTCTGTATAGAAAAATACCGACTACGCTATTTGATGCCTGTGTTGAAACGCAGATTCCCATAAATAAGGAGTTGCTCCTTATGCAATTATCACTAAAGCCCCGAGCCTTTGACTCCATGAAAAGCAAACTGCTTTCTGCCGTGGTAGAATGGCACATTCTTAACCGCGACATTTGGGTTTCTAAACAGGCAAAACAGTTGATAGAAGCACATCTCATGTTGCAATGGGGAGAAGCAACTGCAGCCTACAAACTAGCGCAGAAGGTTCAACTGAAAGCAGAGAATGATGCAAGATTAACTCTTGCCCGTTTGGCACTTGAGATTAAATCAAGCGCAGCGCAAAGCGTTTTTCAGCATGACGCAACTGCCGAAATGATGAAGATAACCGAGGAGATGGAGCGAATGGTTCGTGAAAGCCTACAAAACACCACCATCACCTCCGCGTATGTACATGCAGCAGCCTTGGCAGAGCAATCCATGTTATTGCGAACAAACAAGCAGAAAATTAAACTGGATGAGCTGACCGAAAAAATTAAGGACATAGACCAAGAGAACCCGAATATCAATTTCCAAATGTGGGCCTACCGCATTAATGCCGAAGCTTACTTACAAATGGTTCGTGGCGATTTTCAGGCAGCATTTAACGTAATGGATCGACTATGGCAACAGATGATTATCAAACCATACCGAATACCCATTGAAGAACATCGCTTTTACCTCTTCTTTCAAACCTACACTTCCACCGCCTTACGAGCAGAACAATGGGAAAAGGCAGAAGAAGCCACTATCCTATATCAACACGCCATTGATGAACATTTTGGAAATGACCAACGCAAGAAAGCACTGGCTCACACCTTTGCTACCCTGATAGAAATAGGGCGAACCAAAGCAATCGCAGACCGCCAGAAAACCCTTATGCCATTATTACACCTTTTCTTGGACAGAAAAAAAACAGAACAAGGAAATTTTGACATTTCCTCTTGGGAGTTATTTATATCTGTAGATATCATCCCCATTCTCATCAAGCGAGCATTCGAGAACGAACTATACAAAGAGTGCAACTCCCTGCTTAGCCTTGTCTCTCAATTTAAATTGAAGAAAGCGAACATCGCCACCGACCTTATTATACTAAAACCATTGGTACAACAAGTGCTACTGTTTGAGTTGGTTGAAAAAGAGAAGCGCTCATTTACAGACAGGGACTTTTTTGACGGAGCCAACCAGTGCTACGAGATATATAGAAGCAAAGCCCTTAAAAATACCCATCCTATAGAATGGGTAATGGCGAGATTGTTCAGAGGAATTGCGCACAATCAAAAGAAATCGCTGACAACCCATTTTCAACAATGCCACGACCGCATTCAGCAAATAAAACCCACATGCCTCTATTACCAAGGTCTTAACCAAATTTTTGATTTTGATAGTTGGCTAAAATCCAAACTGTAAGTCTGCAATTCTCCTTCCTCTCCTGTACTCCGCGTGCAATATGAGCATAGCGAACCAGTCACCATTCATCAGCGTTCTATTCCCTGAGCGTAGCGAATCTTTGCGCCTCTGCGTCTTTGCGTGAAAAAAAACCGTGAGCGCAGCGAACCAATCAGCGTTCATCCGTTCAATCTGCGTTATTTGCGTTCCATCAACCGAGCGTAGCGACACTCATCCTCTCCTTTTTCTCTACGCGATAAAAACCCGTGAGCGTAGTGAACAAATCAGCCTTCATCAGTCCAATCTGTGTCATCAGCGTTCAGTTCCCTAAGCGTAGCGAACCTCAGCATGCTATTGACACACTTCCCCAAACACACCCCTAACCCCCTGATTACCACCTATCAAAACTCCTGAAATTTATCTCCAAATTTATCCAGAGCCTGTCCAAAGCTCTCCCATCACTCACCAAAGCCGTGAAGCCACTATCCAAAGGATACCCATCGTAATCCAAACCTCCCCCGCTTATCACCAAAGCTCTGATGCCGTAATCCAAAGTTTATCCTGAGCTTGCCGAAGGACCTCCAGCGCTCACCAAAGCCGTTAAATACCTCACCAAAGGAATTATACTCTCCACCAAAGGCGTTAAATCCTTCACCAAATTTATCCTGAGCCTGTCGAAGGGGCTCAAACCCTTCACCAAACCCCTTATAACAAAAAACCGCCCCAACGTATCGTTGAAACGGTTTTCAATGTAATCCGTGTAGATCAGTCCGATCTGTGTAATCTGTGTTCTATTATCGGGAGGCCTCTACTTCACCAACTTCTGCAACTCTGCGTGCAAATTGGCTCCTCTCAAATTCTTAGCGATAATAACGCCATTCTCATCAAGTAGGAAGTTTCCCGGAATAGAACGTACGCCATACGTGGCAGCACCAGCACTGTTCCAACCACCAAGGTCACTTACGTTAGTCCAATTCAATCCATCCTGCTCGATGGCACCAACCCACGCATCTTGGCTCTTATCCAACGACACGCCATAAACTTCAAATCCTTTTGCAGACTTGAAACTGGCCGTTTTAAACTTAGTATAGGCTGAAACCACATTCGGATTCTCAATACGGCATGGTCTGCACCAAGATGCCCAGAAGTCAATCAAGACAACCTTTCCGCGAAGCGAAGCAAGACTTACTTCTTTTCCATCTGGGTTCTTGAACTTAAGATCTGGTGCAACATCACCGATGTTCAATCCTATTTTCTTATCCTGTATTTCGGTTTTATCACCATTGCCACCACCTGCAAACGCAGTCTGACCAATTGTGAGCAATCCGAAAGCAACAATAAATCCTATCCTTTTCATATCTAAATTTTGTGCAAAGTTAATATCAGCCTTTAATTTCTCTGGTCGGTTGACTGACAGGCGTTGAAGGCAAGAACTGTACCAGTTGGACAGTTGACCAAGTTGATAGAGTAGATTGGTTATGAGAAATTGTGTCCGCCAACTTTATAGACTCCATCAACCTTGTAAACTTTATAAACTAATCAACTCTGTAAACTACAACCTCCTAATATCTGCCCCAATCGCATTCAGCCTGACATCAATGTCCTGATACCCACGGTCTATCTGTTCAATATTGTGAATCAAGCTCTTACCATCGGCAGAAAGGGCCGCAATTAGCAACGAAACTCCAGCACGAATGTCTGGGCTGGTCATTTGAATTCCTCTCAATTCCACCTGATGATCCATACCAATAACTGTGGCACGGTGCGGATCGCAGAGAATGATCTTGGCACCCATATCAATCAGCTTATCTACAAAGAACAGACGGCTTTCAAACATTTTCTGATGAATGAGCACGCTCCCTCTGGCTTGCGAGGCAACTACCAAAATGATACTCAGCAAGTCAGGTGTAAATCCTGGCCATGGAGCATCTGAAATGGTAAGTATTGAACCATCAATAAACGATTCAATCTCGTAATGCTCTTGCGATGGAATGTAAATGTCATCCCCTCTAAGCTCCATCTGAATTCCGAGTTTGCTAAAAATGGTTGGGATGATTCCCAAATCAGGGTAACTCACATTCTTAATGGTAATCTCCGATTTGGTCATAGCCGCCAAACCGATAAACGAACCAATCTCAATCATATCTGGCAAGCAGCGATGCGCTGTTCCTCCCAATGATTCAACGCCATCAACGATAAGCATGTTTGAACCGATACCCGAAATGTTTGCGCCCATTCGGTTTAGCATCTTACAAAGCTGTTGCAAGTATGGCTCGCAAGCGGCATTGTAAATGGTGGTGCGTCCTTTGGCAAGCACGGCAGCCATCACCACATTGGCAGTTCCTGTTACCGAAGCTTCGTCAAGCAACATGTAGCAACCTTGCAAATTGCTGGCCTCTACCTTGTAGAATTGTTCCTCTGCGTTGTATTCAAACTTGGCACCAAGTTTCTGAAATCCGATAAAGTGCGTATCCAGCCTTCTTCTTCCAATCTTGTCTCCTCCAGGCTGCGGAATATATCCTTTACCGAAACGACCCAACATAGGCCCAACAATCATGATTGATCCGCGAAGTCCGCCTCCCTTTTTCTTGTAGTCATCCGAATAAAGATGCTCGAGGTTGACATTATCTGCCTGAAACTCGTACGTATCTTCCGCAAGCTGATTGACCTTCACGCCTAAATCGCGAAGCAAATCAATAAGCTTATTCACATCCCGAATGTTGGGAATGTTTGAAATAGTGACCTTTTCTGATGTGAGAAGAACCGCACACAGTATTTGTAAAGCTTCATTCTTGGCTCCTTGAGGAACCAATTCTCCTTTCAGTTTGTTTCCTCCAATGATCTCGAATGATGCCATGCTCAGTTTCTGTTATATGATTTTCCGTTGGTTGTCCATTCTACCCACTTCGGAGGATAGCGTCACCCTGAACTTGTTTCAGGGTCTTATCACAGATGCTGAAACAAGTTCAGCATGACACGTACTGTTGGTTGGGTATGAAAACGGGCAATCAGTTTCTGTGGGTTCTTCTTCCGTTGTTATTATTCTTCTTGCGCTTAGCGTTATTGCGCCCTTTGGTATTACGTCCTCGGTTTTGATTACTCTGTTGTTGTTTGAGGGCAGGGTCAATGAGGTCGTTTGCATGCATCAATTCCACCTCCACTGGCACAACTATCGCTCCTCCAGACATTTCGCGAAGGTCTTTCTTTATCACGCGGTCTTCTACCGAATCTCGGTTCCAATTAAGGTAAGAGCGCTTCATTACATTGGCGAGTGCTTCACCCATTTTGGTACGCTCTTCCTCGTTTTCCTCCGCAGAAACCTTCTTAATCATTCCTTGAATTATCCGACCATAATGACGGTAGGTAATCGCATTCTCTGGATAAGGAATCGGATCAGGTCCTTTCTCAAAATCTTCTTTAAGTGGTTTTGGGAAGGGAGAATCAACATCAAAATCGAACCCAGAAATAATGAACATGTGATCCCAAATCTTTTGAGTCAAATCTTCATTTCCTTTCAAAGCAGGATTTACCTGTCCCATCACTTTAATAATGGACTGGGCTGCCTTGTTCCGCTCTTCCCTGTCTTCCAAGGTTTTCACGTATTCAATCATCTTCTGAATGTTCCGCCCGTACTCAGGAATCTTCATCTGCTCGCGAGCAGTGTTGTATTCCATCTCGTAATCTAGTTCTAAACTCATCTTTGATATTATTCGGTCACAAAATAAAGAAAGTAGTTGCCAAAAACGCAAAAGCCCCTCGAAAGGGGCTTTCATCATAAAATCTTTACAGGTTTTAGTACCTGTAGTAATCTGGCTTGTATGGTCCGTCAACCGTAACACCAATATATGATGCTTGGTCGTCAGAAAGCACTTCCAACTCTACTCCAATCTTAGCTAGGTGAAGTCGTGCTACTTTCTCATCTAAATGCTTAGGAAGCATGTAAACTTCGTTTTTGTATGAATCTGTGTTATTCCAAAGCTCCAATTGAGCCAACACTTGGTTGGTAAAAGAGTTTGACATTACAAACGATGGGTGACCTGTTGCACAACCAAGGTTTACCAATCGTCCTTCTGCAAGAACAATGATATCATTGCCATTAATGTTGTAAAGATCAACTTGTGGCTTAATCTCATCTTTTGTTGAACCGTATTTCCCGTTCAACCAAGCCATGTCAATTTCGTTATCGAAGTGACCAATGTTGCAAACGATTGTTTTGTCTCCCATTGCCTCGAAATGTTCTCCCGTAATGATGTCTTTGTTCCCCGTAGCCGTAACAATAATATCAGCTCGGTGAATAGCGCTTTTCATTGACTTAACCTCAAATCCGTCCATTGCAGCTTGCAAAGCACAAATTGGATCAACCTCAGTAACAATTACACGAACACCTGCTCCACGAAGAGATGCTGCTGAACCTTTACCTACATCACCATAACCAGCAACAATGGCCACTTTACCTGCCATCATAACATCTGTAGCTCTACGAATAGCATCTACCAAAGACTCTTTACATCCGTACTTATTATCGAACTTCGATTTAGTAACAGAATCGTTAATGTTGATAGCTGGCATTAGAAGCGTGCCTTTCTTAACCCGCTCATACAATCTGTGAACTCCAGTTGTAGTTTCCTCAGAAATACCTTTAATGTCTTTCACCAATTCTGGGAAGCGATCCAAAACCATGTTGGTCAAATCACCGCCATCATCCAAAATCATGTTCAAAGGCTTACCATCTTTGAAAGAGAAAAGCGTTTGCTCAATACACCAATCAAACTCCTCTTCGTTCAAACCTTTCCAAGCGTAAACTGGAATACCAGCAGCGGCAATTGCAGCAGCGGCATGATCCTGAGTTGAGAAAATATTACAAGAAGACCAAGTAACATCCGCACCAAGCTCAACCAATGTTTCAATCAAAACTGCTGTTTGAATTGTCATGTGAAGACAACCTGCAATTCTTGCACCTGCAAGAGGTTTAGAAGCACCGAACTCCTCTCTAAGCGCCATTAAACCTGGCATCTCAGCCTCAGCTAATCTGATTTCTTTCCTTCCGAAATCAGCAAGGCTGATGTCTTTTACTTTGTATTTCACTTGTTCTGCTATATTACTCATTATGTATGTTTTCTTATTGAAACGGTTGCAAAGGTAAGCTATAGCTTATTCCTAAACAATTAGCTCTGCTGCTTAACCACTTTACGAATAACCAATACTCCTTCAGATAGTTCATCGCAGAGCAAATAATCCCCCTACAACAACTGAGGTATACCTTAAAGAAAGAAACTTGAATGACAAATAAAAAGCTGAAACCGATGAGTTAGCTACTCATCAGCAGCTACCTAAAAATGGTAATTGTGCCCATTTTAGAAAACCCTTTTCCCGTATACCAAGTCAAATCTATCTGATAAGAATATGCGCCTTGTGGTAGCTCTTTTCCTGATTTCCTTGAGGTTCCATCCCAAAACTCAGTCACATCAAAGGTTTCCCATTGCAGTTTTCCCCAGCGGTCATATATCTGCATATGCCAATCCGTAATTCCTTTCTGCTTAATCTCAAATACATCGTTGGTTCCATCTCCATTAGGCGTAAATGCCGTTTGAATAAAGAACGTTTCTTGCTCCCAAACTCTGAAAGGCAAAGTGAGCGTATCTGGACAACCAATTTCTCTCATCACAATAAGCTGAACATCGAAAAGACCTGAATCCTGATAGACTCCAACCGCATCAAACATGTTATCCACCGTATAGCCATTACCAAAGTCCCAGTAAGAAGAATCTGGTTCAACATTATAACTGGTATTCCAGAATTCCATTGTGGTATCAGGCAATTGAAGTGCCACACTATCTGGATAAAAATCTGCCACTGGATGTGGTCTAACTTCCATGAAAATCTTTGCGGAATCTTTACATCCCGTTATTCGATTACTTACATACTGCGTAACTGTATACCATCCTGGCTCATCAAATGTGTATTCGATTATATCAACAACTCTACCATCCACCGCTATAGTTGTGTCTTTATCATTGAAATGATACTCCCAATTGGTAATGTTTACGTCATACTCAGAAGTATCGTTGAAGAAAATCGGCAACTCTGCACAAACAATATTTGTTTCAACCCAAAACCCAGCGATGGGCGAAGCGTAAACCTCAACATTTACGGGTATGGCATCAGAGGCACATCCATCAACCGAAAAGACTGTAAGTGTGACAACATAAATGCCAGAATCGTTAAACGTATGAGCAGGATTTTGAAGGTCACTCGTATTAAGCGAACCTGAATTCAAGTCCCCAAAATCCCATTCCCAAACCGAAGCGTTAAGGGAATTATCAAAAAAGCGCAAATCAGCAGAATCACATAAGGTAGAATCGGTTACCATGATATCCGCGATTGGAACTAAAAGCGGTTCAACCATATTCGGCACCACCAGCGTATCAGTAAAAACTCCGTTAGAAGCAGCAAGCGTAATCGTATAAGGGCCACCACTTGTATATGTATGACTTGGGTTTTGAACAGAAGACTGGTTGCCGTCTCCAAAGTCCCACTCCCAAGTTATTGGATTACCAAAGGTGGTATCCGTGAACGTAACCGTGGTTGAACCACAGGTTTGAACTGTGTCGAATAGGAAACCTGCATACACGAATGGCGGAAGGATAATATCAACAGGAACCTCGCAAATTACAGAACAACCGAATGTATCAGTAACCTCTACACTTGCATTGTAAAGCCCAGTTCCTCCGTAAAGGTGAGCAGGACTTTGGTCCGTTGAAGAACCTCCATCACCGAATTGCCAGAAGAATTCATAAGGAGCTGTTCCTACAGTAACATCAGCATTAAATCCTGTATTTGCTCCTAAATAAGCATCCGTCACGTTACTGCAATCAACTACGGGGATTGGGTGAACAATAACAGTGATGTTATCAGAGGTTACTGGGTTTACCAAGGGACATGCATAATCGCTTTCCATTTCAACCCGTATCACCTCTCCATTAGTAATACCAATTGGCGTGTAAGAATTTTCATTCCCCCCAAAAAACGGAGGTACATCAATACCACCCCGGACCCACTGATAGCTAGGACTGTTACCGCCAGCGAAAGGAACTGCTCCAAATGTAATTTCTTCTCCTTCGCATATCTCTGTTGAAGTAGCCGTAATGAATACTTCTGGGGTAACAAATGGCAGTACTTCTACATAATGTGTATCGGGCTTTGACCAACCACAGCACGGTGATTCTGTCTGAAGCGTGACCATATACGTTCCTGCATCTGCATAGGTGTATGATGGTGCTGCGGACGAGCTCGTATTGGCTGCGCCAGATGCTGGATCTCCAAAAGCCCATCGATAACCAAGTACATTGAAGTTAATAGGCCAAGTTGCTGAGAAATTTACAATATCCCCCGGACAGGTTGTATCAGGTGCTTGAATAGTTGGCAGGTATGGCTGGCCGTCTATAAATATGTTCACAAATTCGGCAAGGAAATAAGGCACTCCGTTTGAGACCATTGTAAGGTCGAATGAACCCATTCCGTTATAATAGGCTGAGGTGCTTTGACCAACCGTATTAACAGGAACAGTGCTTCCCTCATAGAACCACTCAATAATTCCGTTTGAGTTTGTTGAGTAGTAGATATCTGAGAATGTGCAGCCTGTAGATTCGAGCGTAATATTAGGCTCAACATTTGCCGCAAGATTGGTTTGAATTGTTTGAATACCCGTAGGCTCTTCGTAAAGCGGCTGGCTTGTACCTGGAGCTCCGTTACCTCCAAAACCTCCGTTACCTCCAGCACTTCCTTCGCCTCCTTGACCTCCTTGTCCGCAACCTATACCTCCAAATCCTCCAAGGCCACCTTGACCACCAAGACCACCTGGAAAACCGCCAACTCCTCCAATTCCTGGAAGACCTGAATTGGCTACGCAATCGTTTAGTATGCCACCACTTCCATTGTTAGAAATGTAAATGCCAAATGAACCTCCACCACCAGAACCTCCCGTTGCTCCAGAGCCACCTTGACCACCTTCGCCACCGCCACCGCCACCGGGGCCAGAACCGTTATCGCCATTGATGCCGAATACGCTAATGACATCTCCATGGGAGCCGCCACCACCACCTCCACCACCACCAGAGCCGTCTTCACCATTAACACCATCTTCACCGTCTCCAGGGACAAAAAAACCACCCGCATGGATTGGAATTCCATCTAATCCAACAACCCCATCAGCACCATCCGTTGCATCAACTCCTAGTTGGCCATAGCTGGAAACAGGAGCAGTACATTGCCCAACAAGAAATAAGCAGGCGCTCAAAGCATTCTCATAGCCTGGACCTTCAGGACCGCCTGTACCTGGATTAGGGCCGAGGCCATCCTGCCCTTGAAGCCCTGGAAAAGCTTCTCCATCAACAATGAATGGTAAGGGTATGAAAGTTCCGGTGCAACAATCTAATCGGTCACTTGTGCCTTCTGGGCCACCATCACCGCCATTTCCACCAGCAGATATACCTCCGCCCCATGAACTTCCACCTGCACCACCAGCGGTATTTCCACCTCCACAATTATTTCCATTCTGTCCCTGCACTCCATCTACTCCAACAACACCGTCTATTCCGGCTAAACCGTCAATTCCGTTGGAACCATTTCCAGCGGTTGAACGAACTCTACTCATCGAGTAATTTGAACAACCATCAATATGAATTCCATAAGTAGATATGCCAGAGCCTCCTGCATTATCAACCAGAACGGAGAGGTCATGTAATTGAAAATTGGTTAGGCCAACTGCCGACATAGCTACAATTCTATCTGGAGCAGGAGTAATATTTGTGTTGTCTCGGTGAATGAGTGTTGCGGCATTATTCGATTTCACCCATGTAACTGCATCAAAACCTCCCTCAATAGTTACACCACCAATAAGGTCGATTGTATTTGAAATATTGTACGTTCCAGAGGCCATACGAATATGGTCAACTCCCGGAGCTACCAATGTAAGTCCGTTTAAAAGTGAAGTAGGCGCAGCTTGCGTACCACTTCCACTACCGTTGGGAGAAACATAAATGATATTACATTCCTGAGAAAACCCCAGTGTTGAAATCAACGCAAAAAGTAATATAAGGGAATATCTCGGCTTCAATTTCATCTTTCAATTACAACAAACGGCAGAGAGTGTTTATAGCCTTCCGAACCTATGGAAAGAACGTATGAGCCTTCTTTGAGTTGCGTTACGTTTAAACGTTTTTTGTTCACGCCAGCAATTAAGCTCAAACCTTCCGTGTGAACAGTCCGACCTAAGACATCAATAATTTGAACATTAACAGATTCATTAACCTCGGAAAGCAACGTCAGCTCCATCCATTCTGAAGCTGGATTTGGAAATAACTTAATAGGTTGATCAAACGAAAGGTCGTTGATTCCCACATTAACTTTAGATGGCAGCGCTATAGTATCTGAACAGCCATAAACATTAGAAACGATAAGCGAAACATTATAGGCGCCATTGGTAACAAACGCATGCATTGGGTTTTGCTCTGTGCTATTGTTTTCAGCACCAGAAGCAGGATCTCCGAAATCCCAAAACCATTCATCTGCAAACAGCGAATTATCGGCAAACTGAACAGTATCTCCGCCATTGGCTGCGTTAAGTTCATAGCTCTGAAAATTGGCAACTGGTTTTGGGTTTACCACCACTTGATTGAAAACTGCTACCGAATCAATTCCATTTCCTGAATAAACCCAAAGCGTCACATCATACGTTCCTGTAGTTACATAGGTATGCAGTGGACTTGTTTGGTTGGATCCAGTTCCGTCTCCAAAATCCCAGAAATTTGTTACTACATTCTGACTCAAATTACTGAATTGAACTTCAAACGGAGCGCAACCAACTATTGTATCCACAGAAAAAGCAGCAAACAGATTAGGCGAAACCATCAGAATGGTTTGGCATGAAACTGAACAACCTAACGAGTCATAAACATCAACAGTTGCCGTATAACCACCCGCATCTTGGTAAATGTGCTCCACGGTTTCTCCAAATCCTAGAGAACCATCACCGAAGGACCAGAAATATTCAAATGGTGCTAAACCACCACTGGTAACCTCTACTTGAAAAAATGTTGGTTCATTCGACACAAAGGAGTCTGCTTGACATGTAATTATGTGTGGGGGAATTACATTAACAGAAATAGAATTAGACGAAGCAATTTCGCCCGTAGCACAACCCAATGAAGAAGTTACCTCTAGCGTTACCGCATCGCCATCAAGCAGCTGATTAGTAGTAAAAACCGGTCCGTTTCCTCCGGCAGAAGTTCCATTAATCAGCCAATTGTATGTCGGATTACTTCCTACGTTTTCTGCTGTAGCGGTGAAGGTGACTTCCGTCAGCTCACATACCGTATTGGTAGTATCTGCAAACTCAGTTTGTATGCTGGTTGCTGGAAGAATAATAGAATCTACCACAATCATTATGGTATCGGTAAAAGATTGCCCACAACATTCCGTTTCTGTTGTAAGCGTAAGCTGATACACTCCTGCCGAGTCCCAAGTAACTCCTAACAAATCGAAAAAATTAGGGCCATTGTAGCTTACCGTATCTCCCTCCACATTATTCAGCTGCCAGATATAATTATTGGCTGAGACGGAGCTATTAAAATCAGAAACATCGCCAACACAAAGTTGCGTTGGGCCAGTTTGTATTGCAGGATCTAAAGCTGGAACCACTGCATGAATATCGATGAAATCGGTGTAGGTAAAAGCGATACCATTTACAACAAGGGTAAAGGTTTTAAACCCTGGAGTTGTAAAAAGAGCCGTGGTAGTTTGTCCAACGGCAGTAGCTGGGGAAGCTCCAGCACCAAAAAACCATTGTAGAGTTCCAGTAGCGTCTGTTGAGAATGTAACCGGTGAATTCGTACACCCACCATGCTCAACGTTTACCAAAGGCTGAGAAAGGCCATAAATATTTTGAAGCACCATCGGTTCTCCTCCGGGATGCTCGTAAAGTTCGTGTGTAACTCCATTTGAACCGAGACCTCCTTGACCTCCATCTCCACCGCGACCTCCATCTCCACCAGTACCTCCAGCACCAATATCGCATGCAGTAAAAAGAGCTCCTCCCAAGCCTCCGTCTCCACCTTGTCCACCGTTTCCTCCAACACCACCTGGTCCGCCAATACCAGCAAAACCAGATTGCAAATCGCAATCCTTCATCACTCCATTAAAACCATTATCCCAAGCAAATACTGCAAACGAACCTCCAGCGCCTTGACCTCCATCACCACCGAATCCACCACCTCCGCCTTCTCCTCCACCAGCACCACCAGCACCAGTTCCATTCGAATTGGATGGAATAGTATCAGCAGAAATCAATGGTGGAAAATCAGGAATAGCTATCCAAACAATACCACCTTGAGAACCGCCTCCGCCACCGCCTCCGCCACCAGAAGCATTACTTCCTAACAGACCCGAAGTTCCTGACCCTGGGCTAAAAAAACCACCTCCAAAAGAAAACGCTCCGGGAACACCTGACACGCCAACCACACCATCAGCACCTTCTCCACCAAAATCACCATCGTTGGCAGGTGTTCTATCGCACTGTATTGATATAACGGCAGTAAAAACCTCTTGTCCGCCAGGGCCTCCATAACCACCACCTGTACCCTGACCAGTACCTCCTGTATATCCTGGAAAAGCATCGCCTCCTGCTGGAAACTGATACGTACCACGTTCACCACCAAAGCCACCATCTCCGCCTCTATTGCTACCTATGAAAGAGCAACATGCGCCATCTCCACCTGCGCGGCTTCCACTAGAATCTTCTTCACCAGACTCTCCGTTCTCTCCAACAGCACCAACAGGGCCAGGAACGCCCGGAGCGCCTGGACTTCCATTACCACCGTTTCCGGCAACTATCTTACAGCGAACAATTTCGTAATCTGAGCAATTGTTGAGGTAAACACCGTAACTAGATACCCCTTGCCCTAATGCATTCGCAGTTCGAATTGTTACGTCTTGAATTCTAAAGTTAGATTGGCCAACGCAGAGAAGTGCAATTAGGCGAGGTGGACCGAGTTCAACATTGCTTGGATCCCTGAAAAGGGTTGTAATGGATGTATTGTCCTTTATCCAATTCGCGTTGTAACCACCTATCAGGTCAATATTGCTGGGAATAAACAAAGGCTCTGTCAGCACGTATGTTCCTCCTTGCAAATAAATCTTATCCGCATTTCCAACTAGCATTGACATTCCAGTTAAAAGGTCAACTGGATCTGCCTCCGTGGCAGCACCTGAGGACGAACCTGTAACCGAAACATGAATAATATCGGAAAACTGCTGACTTCCAAGTCCGGTACAGTCTTGACCAAAACCAAACAACGGTAACAAAAGACCGATAAAAAATAGAGATGCTTTAGTAGCGAGAGTCAATAGTTTCTACGTTATAATTGTGGACACCCCATAATCAAGGCGCAATTTCGGCAATGCTTCGAGGTTATCCAAATGAACTGCAACAGCTTTCTACCATTTTTACAAACGGAATTATCAAAAGAAGGTTGCTAGATAATTGGTACTAAATCTAAACACAACTAAATACGTGGTTACAAATCGATTCATCTGTAAAAAACACGACAAAGCCATGTTCATTCATTAAGTTTGCAAATCGAATGATGGACATACTAAACCATTTACAACAAGCAAAACAGAAACAACGCAAGTTGTTTTCTCTGCTTATTGACCCTGACAAGACAGGCGGGAAAGAACTTGAGCGTATTGTAGGCTCAGCCCAAAACGCTGGGGTTGACATGCTTTTTGTAGGCGGCAGTTTACTTGTAACTGATACGCTTTTCGATTGCGTTCAAATCATAAAAGCTAACTGCGATATTCCTGTCGTTTTATTCCCTGGAGATAATATGCAGGTGGTTCCTAATGCGGATGCTATTCTTCTTCTCTCCGTTATTTCTGGTAGAAATGCAGAAATGTTAATTGGTAAACATGTAGTTGCTGCGCCTAGTTTAAAAAACAGTGGGTTAGAGATTATTCCAACTGGTTACATGCTTATTGACAGCGGAAGACCTACTACTGCCTCTTATATGAGCAACACCAATCCGTTGCCTCACGATAAGGACGATATTGCCGCTTGCACTGCAATGGCAGGAGAAATGCTTGGTCTAAAAACCATTTTTATGGATGGTGGAAGTGGTGCTCTAAACGCTGTTTCTCCAAGTATGGTAAAACGTGTTGCAGACCATGTTGATATTCCAATTATTGTTGGTGGAGGATTGAGGACTCCTGAAATGGCTCGAGATCGTTTCGATGCTGGCGCAACCGTTGTTGTGGTTGGAAATGCCATTGAACAAAATGGCTCCTTACTTGCTGAAATGGCAAGTGTTTCAAAACAATAATTCATGAAAGTTACCTTGGAAATTACGATGTATCCATTATCGGATGGATATAAAGAAGCTGTGAAAGATTTTCTTCGAAGGCTTAATAAAATCGAAAATATTGAAGTCATCACCAATGGTGTTAGCACACAAGTTTTTGGAGAATATGATGATGTGATGAAAGCCTACACAGATTCTTTGAAGCCATCATTGGAATCGGGAACTCCAATAGCGGCTGTCTCTAAAATCATCAACAGTCACTTGCCGCCAGACCGTTGGGATACGAGTCAATGGACGTAAGTTCTATTCTAGAATATTCGGCCATTGTTCTGGCCTTGGCCTATGTGATTCTTGCCGCTAAAGAAAGTGTTTGGTGCTGGTATCCAGCATTCATCAGTTCCGCTATTTACGTTTACATCACCTACTCGGCAAACCTAATTGGTGAATCATTCATCAGTCTGTTTTATGTGATTATGGCAGTTTACGGCTGGTGGCAATGGAGTTTTGGAAAGCGAAAAGATGAGAAACTCAAACTGGTCGACTGGCATACTACACATCATGTAAAAGCAATTTTACTCGGTCTTATACTAGCCGGAGCACTCGGAAAAGGGTTTGAATTGATATTTGATTCTGCAATGCCCTACTTAGATGCTTTCACGACTTCGTTTAGCCTCATTGCCACATTTATGGTCACTCGAAAAATCCTGTCCAATTGGATTTACTGGATTGTTATTGATGCCTTCAATATTTACCTCTATTGGAGTCGCGGATTGGAACCAACTGCTGGACTTTATTTCTTGTACACTATTCTTGCAGTAGTCGGATTCATGAGCTGGTATAAAGAATGGAAAGTAGATCGCAGATTTTTGCATGCGTAGGTCCTGAGAGCACAGGAAAAACAACCTTGTGCCGTCAACTTGCTAATCACTTTGGAGGCTTTATCGTGCCGGAATTCGCCAGAGAGTTCCTGAATCAGACCAAAGGGAAATATGAGAAATCCGATTTATTGACAATTGCAAAAGGCCAATTTGAACTTGAGCGTGATATTGTTTCCGATTCCAAAGACTTAGTATTCTCCGATACGGACGCGCTGGTCGTAAAAGTCTGGCATGAGTTCAAATACCAAGCATTAAGTCCTGAAATCGATGAGATTCTGAATAATCAATCTCCGCGTAAATACCTTCTCGCTTATCCTGATTTAGATTGGAAACCTGATCCGCTTCGCGAAAACCCCAGTGACCTTTTGGAGATTTTCAATTTCTACGAAAAGACGTTGAATGAAATTGGCGCGGAATTTAAAGTCGTTCGAGGTACTGGTAATGAAAGACTGAACGCTGCCATTGACGCCATTAATCAAATGAAATTGGACTAATTTGGTTGCATGAGTTTCTCATCATCTACCGAAAAAACCTTTAAAACATTACTGCCAGCGCCTTTCACCATTGCTGTGGTTTTAACGATAATCACTATGGTTTTAGCATTTACGCTAACCAGTTCAGAATCGACTGGAATCGATAGAGTAACTGAAGTTTTAGGTTTTTGGGAAGAAGGACTCTGGAACGCTCCACTTCTAGTCTTTGCCATGCAGATGATGTTGATGTTGGTTTTGGGTCATACACTTGCTTTAACCAAGCCTGTAGATTCAATCATTAGTTACGCCACTAGGTTCTGTAGCACTACGGCTAATGCCGCGGCAATCGTCACACTTCTTACTGTGTTAGTTGCCCTTTTTAACTGGGGATTAGGACTCATTTTCGGAGCAATTTTGGCGAGAAAAGTTGGCGAACATGCCGTGAAGAATAACCTTGAACTAAACTATCCGCTAATTGGTGCGGCAGGCTATTCTGGATTGATGGTTTGGCACGGAGGCATTTCGGGTTCAGCACCAATTAAAGTGGCCGAAGAAGGTCACATTACTTCGTTGATGGGAAGCGTCATTTCCCCAGAACAACTGCAACTCCTCCCCGACCCTATTTCATTCTCAGAAACGATTTTTAGTTCGATGAATCTGACAGCAACTCTTTTAGTTGTAATTGTACTTCCAGCATTCATGTATATGATGGGGAAACGATTCGGAACTGGTGCGTATCTCCCTCTTGCTAGGCCAGAACTGAACTTGGAATCGATTGAGGTAGAAGGAGCAGAAAGACTAGACCATTCGAAATTCTTTGGGCTGATAATCGGAGGTGTTATTTCTCTTTACTGCGTTTATATCGCAATCAATGTATTCCCAGAAAAAAGCTTCAGTTTCATTAACCCGAACTACATCAATCTGTTACTGTTAGGGCTTTGTCTTTTATTACATCGGAGCGTTTTCAAGTTCCTAAAAGCAATTGACCAAGCAATTGGTGGAGCGTCAGGTATTCTCATTCAATTCCCCTTATATTTCGGTATTATGGGCATTATGAATAGCTCCGGACTAGTTCAGCTTTTCTCTGGTTTCTTCGTCAGTATTTCCAACGAAACAACTTTCCCAATTTTCACTTTCATAAGTGCTGGAATTGTGAACATCTTCGTGCCAAGTGGTGGCGGACAATGGGGTGTTCAAGGCCCCATTATTTTACAAGCAGCCTCAGAATTGGGAGTGAGCATTCCGAAAAGCATTATGGGACTTGCTTATGGCGATCAACTGACTAACATGCTTCAACCATTTTGGGCATTGCCATTGCTGGGAATAACTGGGTTAAAAGCCAAAGAGATTCTCCCGTACACGGTGGCACTAATGGGGGTTGGAATTGTCTTGTTCGTTTCTGTTTTGCTGATTTTTTAATTATGAACACGAATAATATATAGTTTTGCCAGCAGTCAGGGGTGTCCGAAAATCGGGCTGAGATAATACCCTACAACTTGATCCAGGTAATACTGGCGGAAGGAGATGAAAAAACCACTACTTATTGTAGCGCTATGCTTGTGCGCTGTACAAATGCAAGCTCAAACTATTTCAGGAAATGTTTATTCCGCATCGGATAGCACTGCTATTCCCGGTGTTAATGTCACTGTTTCGGGAACCTACAGCGGTACATTTACCGATTCTGAGGGGAAATTTGACATCCGATACGGAAAGTCTGACTCGGTAAAACTTGAACTCACTTTTATTGGTTTCATCGACCGAGAAATTGCGGTAGTTGCTGGTCAGAAGATGCTCCATCAAATCTATCTCACTCCCACTGCGTATGAAAAAGATGCGGTGGTTGTGAGTTCAACACGTGCTAACAGGAACACAGCAACTGCTTACACCGATGTTGATTTGGAAACCATCGAAAGAAGAAATTTCGGTCAGGACATTCCAATTCTATTAGAATTGGAACCGAGTGTTGTCTCCACTTCTGATGCTGGTGCTGGTGTTGGCTACACCGGAATCCGAATTCGTGGTTCAGACGCAACGCGGATTAACGTTACGCTGAATGGCATTCCGATTAACGATTCTGAATCGCATGGTGTATTTTGGGTAAACATGCCCGATTTGGCTTCCAGTTTAGACAATGTTCAAGTTCAGCGTGGAGTTGGAACAAGCAGTAATGGAGCGGCTGCATTTGGTGGAAGCATAAACTTGCAAACTAACAGGTTTCGCAAGAAATGGTATGTTGAAACCACCAACGGTTATGGGTCATTCAATACGTGGCGACACACCGTTTCGGCAGGTTCTGGATTGATTGCAAACAAGTTTACCGTGGATGCGCGCTTCAGTAGAATTTCTTCTGATGGTTATATTGATAGAGCAACATCAAGCCTGTGGTCTTGGTACGCATCGGCCGCATATCATGGCAAGAAAACCATGATTCGTTTCAATGTTTTAGGAGGTAGAGAACGAACGTATCAGTCATGGTATGGAACTCCCGAAGACTCACTGGAAACGAACCGAACTTTTAACTTTTATGATTACGAAAATGAGGTTGATAATTATGGGCAGGATCATTATCAGTTGATAATTGCGCATGAATTTGACCGCAATTGGAACATTAACGTTAACGGACATTACACACGCGGCAAAGGATACTTTGAGCAATTCCGAGGCCAAGATGACTTGGCTGATTACGGCTTGGAAAATGTAATTATGGGCGATGACACCATCACAACTTCAGACTTAGTTCGAAGACGCTGGTTAGACAATCATTTCTATGGTGCCACGTTTGCCATGAATTATACAGGAAGGAAGGTACAAGCTACTCTGGGTGGTGGGTGGAATAACTATATCGGAGACCATTTTGGCGAGGTAATTCAAACTCAGTTTACCGAATACGAAGGACTGCAACAACGATATTATTTCGATAATGCAAGAAAGACAGATATCAGTGTATATCTAAGAGCCAATTATCAGGTGCACTCTAAAGTAAATCTGTTTGCCGATTTACAACTACGTACTATAGAGTACAGTTTCGAAGGACCTGAGGCTGATATTTTTGGAAGAGTGAGCACCACACAACAGCAACTCAATTGGCTATTCTTCAACCCGAAAGCAGGAATAAACTACGAGTTGAATAGCCGAAACCGAATCTACTCTTCTATTGCCGTTGGTAACCGAGAGCCAGCAAGAGTTGATATTGTGGATGCAACCCAGATTTCTCGTCCTGAGTCGGAAAGAATGTACGACTGGGAGCTTGGATACGAGAGAAAAGACCGCAACTACTCGTTTGGGGTTAATGCCTACTGGATGATATACCAGAATCAGTTGGTATTGAATGGACGTGTAAATGATGTAGGAGCATACATCCGCGAAAACGTAGACCAGAGCTACAGATTAGGTATTGAGGTAATGACAAGCATTAATATTCTCAAAAACCTGAGCCTGAACGCAAACTTCACCTGGAGCAGAAACCGCATTCTGAATTTTACGGAATACGTAGATGATTACGATAATGGCGGACAGCAGGTGATTGAGCACGGTGAGACAGAAATCTCATTTTCTCCAAACTACATTGCAAATGCAGTTTTAACATATCGCCCTATCAAGAACCTTGACATTGCTTTCATCACGCAGTATGTGGGAGAACAATTTTTAGACAACACCTCTAATCGTGATAGAATGCTTAATGATTACGTGACCAATAATTTTCGTGTTCACTACAACATCAAATGGAAATTCTTCAAAGAAATTGGCGTAGGTGTTCAGCTCAACAATATTTTCAATCAGTTTTATGAGTCAAACGGTTATACCTTCTCTTATATAGCTGGAGGAGAAACTACCACCGAAAACTTCTACTATCCGCAGGCTGGCTTCAACTTTATGACCATGCTGACGCTGAAGTTCTAACGCTCTATTCGTGAAACATTTTTTAACCAACGGTGTTGGGTTTTCTGAAACTATTCAGATTAAAAAATGAACATACAATTACTTTCAAGCCTAGCGCTTTGTCTTTTTATGAATGTTGCTTATGGCCAAATACCAGAAGGCGGATTTGACAACCTAACTTCATCAGGCGGTTGCTCGCAACCCGCAGGGTGGAATACGGTTAATGGGACCACAGGAGCGCTTGGTTTATGTACTGCGGAATCAGAAACGAACAATCCCTACAGTGGATTTGCTGCACTTAAAATCACGTCAGAGTTTTTCTTTTTCGCTGCTCAGGTAATACCAGGGATTGTGAGCAATGGGAACATCGACATCCAAAGTCAGGGAGTTACTGGTGGTATTCCATTTACCGAAAGACCAACTGCATTTAAAGGTTGGTATCGAGCCGAGCCCGAAAATGACGACACCTATTCCATGATTGCTGTTCTAATCAACGAAAACAACGGAGACACAGTTGGAGCTGCCATTTTTGAAGGCAACACAACGGTGTCAACTTGGACTGAATTCAACGTTCCGGTGGACTATTTTACTCAAGACATCCCAACTTTACTACAGATAAACTTGTTTGCAAGCGACCCACTCAACCCGCAGGATGGCAGCACAGTTTACTTCGATGAATTGGATTATGAAAGTCTAACAGTTGGCCTTCAAGAAAATGGTGCTGCAAACATTAACGTCTATCCCAACCCTGCTGTTGACGATGTGTTTTTCAACATTGGTGCTTATGAAACAGCCAGGGTTAACATCTATAATGTTTTAGGGACTAGCGTTTTAGAACAAGTCGTTACTCAAACACGGAACAGTGTTTCGCTCCTTCAATTAGCACATGGAACCTATATCTGGCAACTAACTACTAGAAAAGGAGAGGCTATAAAAACAGGCAAGTTGATATTGACCAAATAATCCATTTATACAATTTCTGAATGATGGGTAACTTGCTTCTGTGCAGGTTACCCATTCATAAATAGGTCTGGACTGAATTGCAAAACATCCCCATTTGGAGAAACCGTTTCCGATATGGATATAGTTAAACGTTTAGGCAACCAGAAAGTGATTCGCGCAACGGGTGCAGCAAACGGCAAAACTCGATTGCAATAATCAATCCTTGCCACCAAGTAATTGGCAGCGATAGAGACTTAACAGGTTATACTGGAGGATTGAAAAGGAAGCAGTGATTACTGGAACACGCAAGTTCGCAGACTTTACTTTTTTGATCGCAAGAACAAGAGAATTATCGAAGTAATAATTGCAATAATCATTGCTTAAATCACCTTCTTTTTGAGGTAATACGTATTCAACTGCATTCCAGATTCAGCAGTTTCTGTTGCCGTTTGAATAGTGTAACCGTTTGCCAGAAAATCGGTGAGTGTTCGTTTCAACACGAAATCACCATTTCCGTATTCCGCATCCGAAACCTTCACCTCATCAATTCTTCCCAAACCTTTAGAAACAAACACAACAGGTTTGATATTGAACAACTCGTTCATTGGCTTCACTACACGAATAATTGCCAAGCTATCTTGCGCGCTTTCTGGTGCTGGCCCACCCGTCCAAGAACTAAAAACAATCCAGCCTATGCAGACTGAGAATACCATTAAAGACTTTAACAGAGCATGTTTCATGATGATAGATTTGTTTTTGAAAGTATAAAACCGAAGCGCAAATAACAAGCGCTTATTAATTGCTACAATTACAATGGTTGTCCATTTGAACAGTGGTATTTGGCAGCATCAACTTGATGTCTTCCTGTTCATTTTCAGTCATAACAATCACTCGTAAATCAACCTCTTCTAGCGCGTACATCTCCGCCATAGATTTAGGTAAATGCGTGATATTGTTACTCCACATGTCTATGTAGCGCAGTTTTTTAAGGTTGCCAATCTCTTCCGGCAGCGTCTGTAATTCGTTCTGATTGATAATCAATTCCCTCAAGTCTTCAAGCTGTCCTATCTCGGGTGGAATAGCCTCAATTTTATTCTTAAACAGAATGAGCTTTTTAAGATTTTTTAACAATCCAAGGCTTGCAGGAATTTCCTTCAAGCGGTTTTTACTCAAATCCAACCACTGCAAATTCGGAAAGGCAGTAAACACTTCAGGCGGAACTTCACGCAGGCGGTCTTTCAGTTTTAAACTGTAAACGCTATCACGCGGAGCAGCCAATGCTTCCTCTAAAGATGTGTATTGATAGATTTCGGTTTCGAGCGCATCCAAGTTCCAGTTTTGGGAAAAAGCAACTGTATTCAAACAAAGTAGTATAACCGTTAAAACCAATTTCATAGTATTCCTTCTGCAAAGTTCTTATCTATCGCTAATCGCTTTTTCAATTCCTCCACGTTTTCGAATTTCCTTTCATCACGAATCCTGTCTTTCAATTCTAAAGCCAACTGCTGGCCATAGATTTCCTCTCCGAATTCAAAAATGTTTACCTCAATCCTTCTCACTTGTCCGTTAACGGTTGGTCGGTTGCCAATATTGAGCATGCCGCCAAATTTATTTTCACCTACATAGACGTAGCAAGCATACACACCGTTGGCTGGTATCACTTTCGTTTCATCATCAACCTGAATATTGGCTGTGGGATAACCAAGTTCCCTGCCGAGTTTATCTCCGTGAATAACGGTACCGGATAGCTGGTATGGGTGTGCTAGATACTTACTGGCGGTTAGCACATCACCATCTTGCAATGCTTTTCTGATTTTAGTAGAACTCACGGCCACATCATCTACGTCTTGAACAGAAATTTCCTCTACCTGAAAACCGTAGAGCGGGCCAGATTCGCGCAAATGCTCAAAGCTTCCTTCGCGGTTACGTCCAAAATGATGGTCGTAACCTATTACTAGGACTGAAGTACCAAGCTTATCAACTAGAATATCCCGGATAAAATCGAGGGAAGTGGTTCTTGAAAATTCCTTTGTAAACGGATGAATAATCAAGTTTTGGACTCCAGCTTCTTCCAGCAGCTTGATTTTCTCATCCATGGTTGTGATGAGCTCCAACCCATGATTGTCCGGAAAAAGCACCATGCGCGGGTGCGGATGAAACGTAAGAAGCACGCTCTCGCCACCAATCTTTTTGGCGGTTTCGTTCAGTCGGTTAATGAGTTTTCTGTGCCCAACATGAACGCCATCGAATGTGCCAGTTGTAACAACCGAACCTTTTACTTTCTGAAACTCTTCTATAGAATGAAAAACCTTCAAGCGTTCTGTTTTTGGGTTGGCAAAAATATTCAATGAAACTAGACCTACTAGGTTTTCAAAACCTAGTAGGTCTAAAATCTGAGTTTGGCAACTCGCTCCGCGTTAAGGATGGAAGCGGCATCCTTTTTTGCTGTCTTCATTGAGCGTAGTCTAAATGAGTATAGGAAAAAAGATACAGCGGACGGCCTGACCGCCACGCGCTAGGTTTCAACTGCGCTCAACCAAGATTGCATGGCGGTAACGCCAAAAAACAAGAAAGGCGAACCATCTGGTTCGCCTTTCTTAAAATCCATTGAGTTGAGAATTACTCTCCAACCACTTCAAATTCAAACTCGCCTTCCACTTCTTTATGAAGTCGGATGCTCGCATTGTACTTTCCAAGTGTTTTAACGATAGCTTCTTTGAGATCAATCTTCTTACGATCTACCTCCACTCCTATTGCAGTTTTGATTGCATCAGCAACCTGAATACTGTTTACAGAACCAAAGATTTTGTCTCCTTCGCCAGCTTTTGCTCCAACTTTAATGTCAGCACCTTGAATCTTAGCCAACAATTTAGTTGCCTCTTCAATCAATTTAGCTTCGCGATGAGCGCGTTGTCTCAAATCTTCTTCTCTTACTTTTTTGGCACTATCAGTTGCCAAAGCAGCCAACCCGTTCGGGATAAGGTAATTTCTTCCGTATCCGTTTTTCACAGTCACAAGATCATTCTTGTATCCTACGAATTCTACGTCTTTCTTAAGTATAATTTCCATGACTGTCTTACTTCATTTGGTCAGCAACGTAAGGCATCAAAGCAATGTGGCGTGCACGCTTTACAGCTTGTGCAACCTTGCGCTGATACTTCAAAGATGTTCCGGTAAGTCTTCTTGGAAGAAGCTTTCCTTGCTCATTGATAAAAGCCAAAAGGTAATCTGGATCTTTGTAATCAATAAACTTGATACCGTACTTCAAGAAACGGCAATACTTATCTCTTTGTACTTCTACTGTTGGTGGGTTCAGATATCTGATTTCACCTTCTTTCTTTCCTGCCATGACCTTAAGCTTTTGCTGGTTTTGGGTTCTTTAATCTGGTTCTTCTACTTTCCGCGTAAGTAACATGGAACTTGTCCATTTTTACGGTTAGGAATCTGATAACACGTTCGTCACGCTTGAATTTAAGTTCAAGTTCAGCAATCAGCGAAGGGTTGGCTTGGAACTCGAAAAGATTGTAAAAGCCGTTGGATTTCTTTTGGATTGGATACGCTAATTTGCGTAGCCCCCAATCTTCCTTAGAGACAACCTTGCCTCCATCAGCTTTTATGAACTTTTCGTAATCCTTTACCGCTTCCTTCATCTGAGCTTCAGACAAAACGGGAGTTAAAATGAAAACGGCTTCGTACTGGTTCATAAATTAATTATTTGTTTGTGTTTAAATGCCCGCAAAAAAGCGGACGGCAAAAGTATGAATTTGCTTTGGCAATTCAAATGCCACGTAAGAACAAAAAACACCACCCGTCACTTCGAGTGATTTTTCGGCACGAAAAATTGTATCGAGAAGTCTTTTTGGGCGTTCCCCACCCCGCTTTCGAGTGCGGGACGTGGCGGGCTTTGCGCTATATCTTTTTTGTGAAGAACAAAAAAGGATGCCGCTGCAATCCCTAACCCACGCTACCTACGAGCATCGCAGTTATACAAATAGCGAAGTTGTCTTTTTACTAAACAACAGTTTAGAGTCGTCAACTTTCAAAAAGTTGACGACTCTCTTCTATCTCCAACTCGGGCGTATTTCCATACGCCTCTACAAGTGCCGATCAACTCTATCAACCAATCTCTTTATCTCCACTACTTTCGCAGTATGAAAATCGGCATCATTAAAGAAGGCAAAACGCCACCAGACAAAAGAGTTGGTTTAACTCCTGCGCATTGCGCTCATTTAAAAGAGGCATATCCAGAATTAGAAATCAAAGTACAGCGCAGCCCAATCCGTTGTTTCCAAGATGAAGATTATGCAGCCGCAGGAATTGAATTAGTAGACAACGTCAACGATTGCGATGTCATTTTCGGAGTAAAAGAAGTGAAGTATGAAATGCTTGCAGAAGGCAAAACCATGCTTTTCTTCTCGCACACCATCAAAAAACAACCTTACAATCGGGATTTGCTTCGCGAGGTTCTGAAGAAAAAAATCCGACTAATTGATTACGAAACCCTCACCTATGCCAACGGATTCCGTGTGCTGGGTTTTGGCCGATTTGCTGGAATTGTAGGTGCGTATAATGCTCTCATTGCTCACGGAAAACGCTACAAAAGCTTTGACATGAAGCCTGCTTATTTGTGCGAGGACATGACCGAAATGGGGAATGAGTTACGCAAGGTTACTATTCCGAACATCAAGATTATTGTGTCGGGCGGAGGCAAAGTGGCAAACGGTGTGAAGGAAACGATGGAGACGGCAGGAATCAGACAGGTTTCGATTCCTGAGTTCTTGAATGAGGAATTTGGCGTACCCGTTTACTGCAATGCAGATATTCTTGATTACCACGAAAAGGATGGAAAAGCGCCAGCCAATTTTGGCGAATTCGTGCAAGACAGCACCGTTTGGGAGAATACATTTATCAAGTTCACCAAAGTGGCCGACATCTTTATTTCAGCACACTTTTGGGATAATAAATCGGCTCATTTCTTCACCGAAGAAGATGTAAAGTCCGATGATTTTAAAGTGAAAGTAATCGCAGACATAACCTGCGACATTAAAGGTTCCGTACCAACAACTCTTCGCCCATCAACCATTGCCGATCCAATTTATGGCTACGATAGAACTACTGGAGAAGAAGCAGATTCGTATGCAGACAACAGCATCACTATTATGGCGGTAGACAACCTTCCGTGTGAAGTTCCTAAAGATGCTTCAGAAGGCTTCGGACAAGACTTAATAGATAAGATTATTCCGTTGTTCTTGGGAGAAGACCCAGAGAAAATTCTAGAACGTGCTACTATTGCGCAAGACGGCAAACTGACTCAATACTTCAGCTACTTGCAGGATTACGTGGATGGGAAATAATTTCATCCCTTTTAATTATCTTTGAAAAGATTCAAATGAAAAAGGAGGACCGTCTTATAGAAGTTATGGCTGATTTGCTAGCCGAGGTGCACGAAATGCGTGTTGACACAAGCAAGCAATTAAACTCTGTGCAAACCGAAATCAGAACGCTGCAAAAGCAGCAGGCGCAGACAAACATTGAACTAAGTGAAATGCGACTCGCCATTATGAAACTGGCCGATATGAGTGATCGCGTTATTCGATTAGAAAACGAGGTGTTCAGGAAAACTGGATGATTTGCTCTAGGCTTTCTTCAAACCAGAAATAACAGCTTCTGGGTTTTCCGCTTTAAATACAGAACTACCAGCTACAAGGGCAGTTGCGCCAGCGGCTACAAGCTTCGGTGCGTTCTCCAAATTCACACCACCATCAATTTCAATAATTAGGTCTGGGTTTACTTTATCAGCCATGGCTCTCAGCTTCGCCACTTTGGCGTACGTGTTCTCAATAAACTTCTGCCCGCCAAAACCAGGATTTACCGACATAATCAGAACCATATCTAGTTCAGGAAGCACATCTTCCAATAACAAAACCGGAGTTCCTGGATTAAGCGAAACAGCCGCTTTCATTCCCAATTCCTTTATCGCTCCAATTGTTCTGTGAAGGTGCGTACATGCCTCGTAATGAACCGTTAGTACATCGGCACCAAGATCTTTGAAATATTGCAGATAACGGTCTGGATCAACAATCATCAAATGCACATCAAACGGCTTTGTGCAAATCTTCTTCAACGGCTTCATTACTGGCTCACCAAAAGAGATGTTTGGTACAAAAACACCATCCATCACGTCTATATGAAGCCAATCAGCCTCACTTCTATTTATCAGATCAATAGCTTCGCCTAGTTTGGTGAAATCTGCTGCTAAAAGTGATGGAGCAATGATTGGCATTTTTTGGAGTTTTGTTTTTTAAGATTTTGCAAAGAAACGGGTTTCTGCTGAAGTGATAACCCTTGTTGGTAGCGTGCGCGAGGGGTGGCAGCGGCATCCTTTTTTTTGTCTTCATTGAGCGCAGTCGAAATGAGGCAAGAAAAAGATATAGCGGACGACCCGACCCAGCACACAAACGGTTTCGGCTGCACTCAACCAAACTTGAATGCTGGGACGCGCCCAAATTATAAAAGCACGAGATTCTATGCTTTTAACGTTCAGATATTTCTGGTTTTGAGGTGTTCAAATCCCTGTTGAAAACAGAGTCACAATAAGTTCAAGTTCACCTCGCTCTAATACTATATTTAGGCATCTCAAGAAAAATAGTCGAGAAAATAGAAAATGGCAGAGGAATCACAATACGAAGCAGACCAGATACGATCGCTAGAGTGGCATGAACACATTCGGCTTAGACCTGGTATGTACATCGGAAAGCTGGGCGATGGAACGCAAAGCGATGATGGTGTTTATATTCTGATTAAGGAGGTTATTGACAACTCTATTGATGAGTTTGTGATGGGGAATGGCCGTACAGTTGAGGTAACGGTGAAGGAAAGGTCGGTACGTATTCGTGATTATGGACGAGGAATTCCGTTGACCAAGGTTGTGGATTGCGTAAGCAAGATTAACACAGGTGCGAAGTATGATTCTGTTGCGTTTAAAAAATCGGTTGGCCTGAACGGGGTTGGAACGAAGGCGGTAAATGCCATGTCTTCAACCTTCAGCATTCAATGCTATCGCGATGAGCAGACGAAGCTGGCCGAATTCCAGCGGGGAATTATTACGAATGACCCTCCAATTGAGCCAAGCAGTTCTCGGAAGGGCACGCTCACTTATTTCGAGCCAGACGAAACGCTTTTCAAAGGATTTAAATTTCGTGATGAGCATGTGAAGAAGATGTTGTGGAACTATTGTTACCTCAATCCGGGGTTGACGATTGTTTACAACGGTGAGAAGATGTATTCTGAGAATGGTCTGAAGGATCTTCTGGAAGCTAAGATTGATGACGATATCCGCTACCCGATTATTCACCTGAAAGGAGATGATATTGAGGTTGCAATCACACACGGGAATTCTTCGAGAGAGGAATATTACTCATTTGTGAACGGTCAGCATACAACCATGGGCGGAACGCATCAAGGTGCTTTTCGCGAAGCAATTGTAACCACCATTCGTACTCACTTTGGGAAAAACTTAGATGCTGGAGATGTAAGAAGTGGAATCATTTCGGCCATCTCGGTGAAGGTGATGGAGCCCATTTTTGAAAGTCAGACAAAGACGAAGCTTGGTTCCCATAATGTTGGTCCGGATGGGCCTTCGATGAAGGCGTTTGTCGGTGATTTTCTGAAAACAGAACTTGACAACTTCTTGCATAAGAACCCAGCTATAGCTGAAGTCTTATTGAAACGAATTCAGCAGGCAGAAAGAGAAAGAAAGGAGCTTTCTGGTATTAAGAAACTGGCTCGAGACAGAGCTAAGAAATCCAGTCTCCACAACAAGAAATTGCGCGATTGCCGTATTCATTTCGATAGCAATAAGGAACGCGCAGAAGAAACCACGGTATTTATTACTGAGGGAGATTCTGCTTCGGGTTCTATCACTAAAAGTCGCGACCCGAACACACAGGCCGTATTCAGTTTACGTGGCAAACCGCTGAACAGCTACGGACTTTCTAGAAAGGTGGTTTACGAGAACGAAGAATTCAATCTCCTGCAAGCCGCCTTGAATATCGAGGATGGTTTGGAAGGCTTGCGTTACAATAAGATTGTAATTGCTACGGATGCTGATGTGGATGGAATGCACATCAGACTATTGTTGCTCACCTTCCTTTTGCAATTCTTCCCAGATTTAATCAAAAACGGTCATGTTTACATTTTGCAAACGCCACTTTTTCGTGTGCGAAACAAGAAGGAAACGCGGTACTGTTACTCTGAAGACGAGCGCAGAGATGCATTAGCAAAACTGGGGAAGAATCCAGAGATAACCCGTTTCAAAGGTTTGGGAGAGATTTCGCCTGATGAGTTCAAAAACTTTATTGGAGAAGACATGCGATTAGATCCTGTCGAAATTCGAAAAGAAGACCACCTGAGCCAGATGTTGTCTTTTTACATGGGTAAAAACACACCTGACCGACAGGATTTTATTATAGAGCGGTTGCGAATAGAAAAAGATCTTGTTGAAGATTTGGAGAGTGAAAGAGTTGATGCATAACAGATTTAGAAAGTACAAGAGATAAAATGAGCGAAGAGAACGGCTCGGAAGAAAGCGAAGACAAGAAGAAAGACGGAACTGGCGAAGTGGAAAGTGCCATTGCCGTTAGCGGGATGTACCAAGACTGGTTCTTGGATTACGCCAGTTACGTTATTCTTGAGCGTGCTGTGCCAAACATTGAAGATGGCCTGAAGCCCGTTCAGACCCGTATCATGCATTCCATGTTTGAGTTGGAGGATGGACGCTACAATAAGGTGGCGAACATCATCGGGCATTGTATGAAGTACCATCCTCATGGCGACATGGCCATTGGCGATGCAATTGTTGGTCTGGGACAGAAAGAACTACTTATTGACACACAGGGAAACTGGGGAAATACGCTAACAGGCGACCGTGCAGCAGCAGGTCGATACATTGAGGCGCGCCTCTCCAAATTTGCATTAGAAGTTGTCTTCAATCCGAAGACCACTAACTGGAAGACTTCTTACGATGGAAGAAACAGGGAACCAGTCACACTTCCAGTAAAATTTCCATTATTACTTGCGCAAGGAGTTGAAGGTATTGCGGTCGGACTGTCGACCAAGATTATGCCCCACAATTTCAACGAACTGATTGATGCCTCCATTCAAATTCTGAAAGGAAAGAAAGCAACGGTGTTGCCCGATTTTCTGACTGGTGGAATGATTGACGTAAGTAATTACAACGATGGTCAGCGAGGAGGTAAAGTGCGGGTTCGTGCCAAGATTGGTAAGATTGACACCAAAACGTTGGTTATTACCGAAATTCCGTACGGAACCAACACATCCAATCTTATCGATAGCATTCTAAAGGCCAACGAAAAGGGCAAGATTAAGATTAAGAAGGTAGAGGATAATACGGCAGCGGACGTGGAAATTCTGATTCATCTGGCCACAGGAATTTCTCCTGACAAAACGATTGATGCACTTTATAGTTTTACAGATTGCGAATCGAGCATTTCTCCCAATGCATGCGTAATTGTAAACGAGAAACCGTTGTTTATGTCGGTTTCCGAGATTCTGCAAATCTGCACCCAACAAACGCTTGGTCTTCTTAAAAGAGAACTTGAAATCAAGCTTAGTGAACTTCAAGAGCAATGGCATTTTGCTTCATTGGAGAAGATTTTCATCGAGAATCGTATCTACCGAGATATTGAAGAAGAAGACACTTGGGCAGGTGTAATTAGCGCTATTGATAAAGGATTAAAGCCGTATACCAAACACCTTATCCGTGACGTAACGGAAGAGGATATTGTACGATTGACTGAGATTCGAATCAAGCGTATTTCCAAATTCGATGCCAACAAGGCTGACGACATTATTGCTGCGCTGGAAGACAAGATTACTGCTGTAAAACACGACTTGGAGCACTTAATCGATTTCGCGGTAGCTTATTATAAAAACCTCAAAGACAAGTACGGAAAAGGACGTGAGCGTAGGACGGAAATTCGTCAGTTTGAGAATATCAATGCAGCACATGTTGCGGTTGCAAACGAGAAACTTTACATCAACCGAGAAGAAGGTTTTATTGGAACATCTTTAAGAAAAGATGAGTTCATTGCTGATTGCTCGGACATTGACGATATTATTGTATTTACAGCAGATGGTAACATGAAAGTGGTGAGGGTGGACAACAAAGTTTTTGTTGGAAAGGATATTCTCCACGCGGCCGTTTTCCGTAAGAACGACAAGCGCACCATATATAATATGATTTATCGCGATGGGCCGCGCGGCAACTACATGGTAAAGCGTTTCCCCGTCACATCCGTAACTCGCGATAAGGATTACGACATCACTGCTGGAACTGAAAACAGTACAGTTGAATGGTTTACGGCTAATGCCAATGGTGAGGCAGAGGTTGTGTTGATTCACGTGCGTCCAAAACCAAAATTGAAGAAGTTAAAGTTTGACTTCGATTTCTCGGAATTGACTATTAAAGGTCGAGGTGCAAAAGGGAATACCTTCTCAAAAAACCCACTTCGTAAGATTGAGTTTAAAGAAAAAGGTCTTTCAACGCTTGGAGCAAGAAAGATTTGGTTTGATGATACTGTTCAGCGGTTGAACGCTGACGGTAGAGGGGAACTTTTAGGCGAATTTGGACCAGAGGATAAGATTCTAACCATTCAACAAAAAGGGGAATACCACTTACTTGGTTTCGATATCAGTACGCAGTTTGAAGACGACATGATTCTCATTGAAAAATGGAATCCAGACAAACCGCTTTCTGTGGTGTATTTCGATTCTGAAAAGAAGACTTATATGATTAAGCGCTTCTTGGTTGAGAAATCAAGTAAAGCGGTTGAGTTTGTTCCTGAAGGAGAAGAAAATCAGTTGGAGCTCGTTTCTGCTGATTGGAAACCACGTATTCAGATCAATTTTAGAAAACGACCAGGAGAGGAAGAAGCTACTACGGAAGAAGTGAATGTGGAGGAATTCATTGCTATAAAAGGACTGAAAGCCAAAGGTAATACCCTTACAAGAGAAACAGTGAATACCATCGATCAGATGGATCCTATTCCGTATGAGCCACCAACGTCTGAAGTTCAAGAACCGCCAAGTGATGGTGATGATGGTGATGATGACGATGCTGGAGATGCGCCAAAGGAAGCTGAAGAGGCCGCTGACTCTGAAGAAACAACAACGGTAGAATTGAAAGTGGAAGACACTTCAAAAGCCGAAGAACCGAAAGAGAAGAAACCAGAACCGAAGAAAGAAGAGCCTAAAACGCCACCATCAGCAGATAATGGTGAAGGACAGTTAGGGTTGTTTTAAGAATTCAAGAAGTATTCTCGCATAGGAACGAAATAATGGTCCGACCAACCTTTCTCATAATCTGGTTGGTCATCAGGGATATTTTCGTGAATGAGGGTTAATTCGCAACCTTCTTGATTATCCTTAAACCTTACGGTCAATTTAGAATCTTCATCGGAATCTTTGAATTCCGTAGAACGCCAAGATTGAACGATTTCAGAATCAACCACTAACAATAGGTTCTTTCCCGTGATATAGCCATCCCAAACGGAAAACAACCCGCTTACCACATCGCTACATTCTGCTGCTCCCCCAGTCATGTTAGCATGCTCTTCGCTATTTAACCAAGCGCTATAAAGCTTTGTTGCCGAGACAGAAAATTGCTCGTTGAGCGTAATTAAGATTGCCATATCGAGTGCAGTTTAATGGGTTTTACTCATTTAAGTTAGCTCTTTTTCTAGGTTTTGTATCAAATCAAGTAGCTCAATTTTATGTTCATCATCCATTTTTCCGTCTACGAAATTCTCACTAAACTTTGGCAAACTGAACGCACCAACCAATTGCGCACCCCAAAACGGTATAACCGCTGAAAGGTGACCAAGAATGGACTGACCACCTCGCCCACCGTGAGAAGTTGACATTATTACGACTGGTTTGTCTTGAAAGATTTTCCCTCCCGTTCGAGAAAGCCAATCCATCGTGTTTTTTAGTCCAGCTGGGATGCTGCCATTGTATTCAGGAGTTGAAATAATGAAAGCGTCAGCGTCATCAAAAAGTAGTCTTAGCTTTTGAATCTCATCAGGGATTCCCGATTCAGTCTCCAACTCATTTCGGTAAATCGGTGCTTCAAAATCTGCCAACCTAACGATTGACACATCATTCTTTACTAGACTGCTTGTGTAAACAACCAGTTGATGATTGATAGAATCGGAACTAAAACTGCCCGAAAACGCGAGTATTTTCTTCATAGGATAATTTTGAACGGTAATAATACGAGACATTATTCCATTCATCAGAGTCATGTTTGCGACAACTTACCGTTGACAAAAGTGTTCTTTTGCACACGCTTAAAGCAAACCCAACTATGAAAATTAATTTCGGCCTTGTTATATCAGTTCTCCTGTTTTTTCAAACAGGGTTTTCTCAGCCAGCGCTTAATACAACGCAACTGGGGCATCTTGCATATACTAAGAGTTTAAATGATGTTCGAGGAGCAGCATACAACGGAAGAGAATATGCTTTGGTTGGAGTACGAGATGGCCTTTCCATCGTTGATGTTACCGATCCAACTACCCCAACAGAGGTTTTCTTTGGACCTGGCCCCAGCTCAACTTGGCGCGACCCGTTTTTCCATAATGGCCATGCTTACTGCGTAACCGAAGGTGGCGGAGGTATGCTAATAGTAGATATGAGCCCGCTACCGACAACGGCTCCATTGCCGACTACGCTTTACACAGGTAGCACTTTCGCATTTGAGTCTGCACACAACATGTTTATTGATGTTGAAAACGATAAAGCTTACATTTTTGGAACGGATAATATTGATGGTGCTATCATCCTTGATATATCAAACCCAATGAACCCCGTTGAATTGGGTATTTGGAACGACTTCTATATCCATGATGGTTTTGTGCGTGGAGATACGCTGTGGGCCGCATGTTTGGAAGAGGGTGTTTTTGTAATAGACATTTCGAATCCGAGTAACCCAATTACTCTTGCCAACTGGGATACTCCGAGTGAATTTGCCCACAACGTTTGGCCATCTGACGATAACGCTTACTGCTATACAACCGATGAAGTGACAAGTGGATTTGTGACCGCTTACGACATGAGCAATTTTCAGAATGTAGTTGAAACCGATAAGGCGAGACATCCTCTTTCTGATGGGGCAGCTCCTCATAACTCACATTTCTTTAACGATTACATTGTAACGTCTCACTATCGTGATGGGCTAACCGTGCATGATGCATCTGACCCGTCAAATATTGTGCTTACAGGATACTTTGATTCAAGTCCCGTAAGCGGAAATGGTTTCAATGGTGCGTGGGGTGCCTGGCCATATCTACCATCAGGAAATATTCTCGTTTCAGATATTGAAGAGGGCCTTTTTATTCTAAGTGTTGATTACGTAAGGGCTGCAAAACTGGAAGGAACAGTCACGGAATTTGGTTCTGGTAATCTGCTGAATGGTGTGCAGATTGAAGTGGTTGGTTCAGGTTTAAATGAGTTGACTAATCTTTTTGGAGAGTACGCAACAGGAACCGCCACAGCAGCCACCTATGATGTTACGTTTCAGAAGGGGGGATACATTTCCCAAACCATTACTGGCGTTGTTCTAACAAATGGTCAAACTGAAATTCTGGATGTGGAACTTGTTGCAGATGTAGCATTTACGCTTTCAGGTACGGTTACAGAGTTGGGTACTGGAACACCAATTGAAGGCGCCACATTGATTTTTGAAAACGCATTTTTCACAAAGCAACTTACAACCGATTCAAACGGAAACTATACTGACAATGAGTTTTTTGGCGGAGATTATGATGTAACCGTTGGAGCTTGGGGCCATATTGGAGAATGCTCAACAGTTACCACGTCCGCTAGTACAACACCCCCTAGTTTTGAATTAGAAGTCGGATATGAAGATGATTTCGTTCTTGACTTGGGATGGACAGTCAGTGGAAACGCAGGTGCTGGTGCTTGGGAAAGAGGCATTCCTGTATCTACTTCTTTTAACGGCCAATTCTCCAATCCTAGTTCAGACGCTGGATCAACTTGCGGAGAACAGGCCTATGTTACGGGAAATGGTGGAGGAAATGCAGGAAATGATGATGTGGATGATGGTGTAACCATTCTCAAATCTCCGATAATGGATTTGACTACGTATGCTAATCCAACCATCCAATTCGATTACTGGTTTTTTAATGCCGGTGGAAATGGCGACACCCCGAATGACAGTTTTGTGGTTAAAGTTGACAATGGCTCTGGTATTACAACACTTGGCACATTAGCGCTTTCAAATAGCCAATGGATTGCATTTTCAGAACCACTTACTGCTCAAGTGACAATTACTTCAACCATGCAATTGATTATAGAGGTGGCGGACAATGACCCGGGCCATTTAGTCGAGGGTGGAGTGGATAATTTCCGAATAGCACATTCAACAAGTATTACTAGCAATACAAACGATATTTCTATCTCCTTATTCCCAAATCCCGCAATAGAAACCGTCAACATCTTAGTTGGAACGCCTGTGAAAAATGGTTCTGTTCAGGTATACGATTTAAGTGGAAAGGCAGTTGGCAATCGTCAAGAGCTAATTCAAGGTCTGAACGTAATTTCGACCCCGAATGTCACTGGCGTTTATCTGTGCGAGATGCTGATAAATGGCTATCGGAAAGCTGAGCGATTGTTAATTCATCGTTGAATAACGACTTTCGTGTTTTAGAAATCGATGGTTTAGGTATTTTAAGGACCGTAAATAAGAACGAAAATGGAGAAGGATATTATGCAGATTAGAGTCGAAAAAAAGAGTCACTCACGAATTCACGAAGTCGATTTCGATAATATTCCTTTTGGACGGGAATTCGCAGACCATTGCTTTATTGCCGATTACGTAAATGGCGAATGGACCGATTTTCGTATTCAACCGTACGGAGAAATGACGTTTTCGCCAGCAATGCTTGCATTACATTACGGCCAAACCATCTTCGAAGGGATGAAAGCTTATCGCAACGATGATAATCAAGTGATGATGTTCCGCCCAATGGACAATTTTGCAAGACTCAACAGGTCAGCTCAAAGAATGTGTATGCCAACCATCCCTCAATCGTTAATGATGGATGCGTTGCAGGAATTGCTCAGAATTGACAAAGATTGGGTGCCGGAACGTAAAGATTCTTCCCTCTACATTCGACCATTCATGTTTGCTACCGATGAGTTTATTGGGGTAAAACCATCCGAAAAATATCGATGCGTTATGTTTACCTGTCCAGTCGGACCCTATTACTCTACCCCTCTTAAAGTGATGGTAGAGTCTCATTACACGAGAGCACCTAAAGGCGGGACAGGTTCTGCCAAGAACGGGGGTAATTATGGAGGAGCGCTATATCCTGCCAAATTAGCTCAAGAGAAAGGCTACCACCAACTCCTTTGGACAGATGCAGCCGAGCATAAATATATTGAGGAGAGCGGTACCATGAACGTGATGTTTCAAATTGGAGACAAACTGGTTACGCCACCAACGGGAGACACAATTCTAGAAGGAATTACCAGAGATAGCGTACTTAAATTGGCTTCTTACTTAGGAATCAATGTAGAGGAACGTAGAATCAGTATTGATGAAATTGTTGAAGCATACGACAACAACTTGCTACTCGATGCGTTTGGAGTTGGCACAGCTGCAACCATTGCTCAAATTGAGCTTATTGGTTACAACGGCCGAGATTTGATGCTACCTCCAATAGAAGAAAGAAAGATGTCTAATCTAATAGCTAAGGAACTAACAGCAATTCGCTATGGCGAGGTGGAAGACAAGTTTGACTGGATGGTAAGTATGAACTGATGAAAAAGCTACTTCTCCTCCTTATTGTTCCGTTACTATTTGCAGGATGCAAAAAATGCGTTGAATGTGAAATCCGGTTAAAGGAATCACAAAACGTGATTGATTTTATAGATGAATTCTGTGGAAATGACAAAAAAGTAGAAGAAGAGGAAGAGCGTTTGCGTGCAGACTACAACTGCATCGAATGCTCAGTTCAAACAGGTATTGGCACCGCTAATTCTGGAATTCACTGTGGCGATAGAGCTTTTACCGATAGCTTGGAGAATGATTGGGACAGTGGTGCTGCGGAAATTGGTGCTGGAGCCAACTGTATCTATTACCGGGATACTGCGAACGTAATTTGCGTTCTTAAAAACTAACGAGAACTACGCTTAGTATACACTAAGGTAACCTGACCCAATCCAAACGGCATCCTCGTCTCCCGTATACAATGAAACCTTGTAACTGCCTCGATCTATAAGGTTTAATGGGAAATCGGCTTGAGTGACACCCTTGCCAATAGGAACAGTCATTTCCTTGAAATGCTCATTGTATTCTTTACTCTCTAATGGCTTAAACCAAATATCAACCGCAATACTACCAGTTCCAAAACCTTCGTTGTTTGAGAAAAGGGCCATCAAATTAACTCCTCCAGGAACCCCTTTAAATTTTTCGTTCTGTCCAGTAAGCATGCCGCTTTTAACAGCGCGACCAAAAGCAATGTAGAAACTCTCAAACACCAAGGTTTCCTTCTCCTCCTCCGTCAATTCTTCTTTCACTATCGACTCCACAAAAATCGGTTCAGGAGCATTTTCAACTAAGTTCTCTTTCGTTAACTCAGCCTTCTTAATTACCACCTTTTCAACTGGCTTCTCAATCTCAACCGGTTTAGGCTCGGTCTTTACTGCTATTGGTTTAGGTTCTGCTTTTTTTGGTTCCGGTTTTTTAGGACCATTTACCTTAATCACTTCTTCAGCTAAAAACACCCATTCCCTGTCATAGGCTGAAATTTTATAGGTGTTTTCAGCTTTGAATTCATACCTCAAACCAGCCCAGTTTCTAGCCTGACCGATAACCAATTTCACGCTATCCGTTCTCTCCCTCCCATTTGTGGTGGCTGTAACCAGAATATTCATAGCATTACCATTAATGGTGGTCTTGCCATTGTTGTACATGATGGATAGAACTTTTGGCCATTCATTGACAGTCCATTCAGTTCCGGGATTCTTTAAAGCTCCAACGTTATTGAAATCCTCCCCAAACTCAATTTTTTGTGCGGAAACTTGAAGACTGGCTAGGGCAAGCAGAATGAAAAGGACTTTCATACTTGTAGTGCTTGCCGATTTTCTTGCCATTATGCGTTTAGTTATTACGTGCCCAGGACTGGATTCGAACCAGCACAATCTTGCGATCACCAGCCCCTCAAGCTGGCGTGTCTACCAATTTCACCACCTGGGCTAAGGTGGCGCAAATTTAGACGTTTTTTCGAGTAAGGTAACTGCGGGTTTAGCGACAATACAACAAATAGTCCGAAAAGGCATTTGATATATTTGTAATCACTCCTAAAAGGAAATCAATTGAACAACTTCACAAAACTTTGGTGGCTCGAGAAAATCCACCTTTTCGAAGGTCTTTCCGACCAGGAAATGAAGAAGGTTGAGGAACGTTCAACTATGAAAACCAAAGGAAAGGGAACGCATATTTATTTCCCAAACGAACCATCAAAGGTTATTTTCTTCTTGAAGAACGGAAGGGTCAAAATTGGTAGTTATTCCAGCGATGGGAAGGAAATTATCAAAGGAATCATGCATCCTGGCGATATGTTTGGAGAATTGGGTTTGGTGGGACAGGACACGCGTAACGATTTTGCTATTGCTATGGATGATGATGTACGTGTGTGTACAATGAATGTGGACGAAGTTCTTGGAATGATGCGCAGCAATGCCGACCTCAGTCTAAAAATTACGACTACAATTGGGGATAGACTGGCGAAAGTCGAACGCAAGTTTGAATCGCTCATCTTCAAGGATGCACGAACAAGAATAGTAGACTTAGTAAAGGAAATGGCTACCGACCGAGGCAAAGTGTTGGCTGGTGGCTCAATTTTACTGGAACACTCTCTTACCCATCAAGATATAGCCAGCTTAACCGCCACATCACGGCAATCAGTTACAACTGTTTTAAATGAGTTAAAGGAACTGGAACTAATCAATTTCGATAGAAAAACGATTTTGATTCACGAAATGGGCAAATTGATATGAGACCAATCGTTTATCTAGCAAATCGGTGTCATCAATGCGATTTGGTGAAAAAATTCGTCAAGAAGTCGGGAGTGGATGCAGACATTTACAACGTGGATCTTTCCAGTAAAAAGCCACCAATTGACGTATTCGTTTATCCCGCACTGTTTGTAGATTCTAAACTAATGGCCTACGGAGAAGATATCATTGCCTATTTTGAAAATAAATTAGCGAATAAATAAAAATGATTGTCCGTTTTCATGAATGAGTCTTGCTAAACTTGTTTCAGCGTCTGTTAAGAGTAACACTATTGAACGGAATTAGTAAACATAGAAAGTAAATTAGAACCGAATGACAAGTGAAGAATTGATGGAAGTATCTGCGAAGGCGCAGCAAGTAATTGACACCGAAGACAAGTATGGGGCACACAATTATCACCCCTTGCCTGTAGTATTAGAGAGAGGAAAAGGTGTTTATGTTTGGGATACCGATGGAAAGAGATATTACGATTTTCTTTCAGCCTATTCTGCCGTAAACCAAGGTCATTGTCATCCAAAAATTATTGATGCTTTAACCGAGCAAGCGAAAAAGCTGAACCTTACAAGCAGAGCGTTTTACAACGATGTATTAGGTGAGTACGAGAAGTATGCATCCGAATACTTTGGTTTTGACAAACTACTTCCGATGAACACCGGTGCAGAAGGCGTTGAAACAGCGTTGAAACTTTGCCGAAAGTGGGGGTATGAGAAAAAAGGTTTAGCTGCCGATAAAGCAAAAATCATTGTTTGTGAAGGTAATTTCCACGGGCGGACCACAACCATTATTTCGTTCTCAAACGATCCAGATGCTAGAAAGAATTTTGGACCATATACACCGGGTTTTGAAGCGGTGCCATACAATGATGTGGTAGCTTTGGAAAAAGCGTTGCAAGACCCGAATGTTGCTGGCTTTCTTGTAGAACCAATTCAAGGCGAAGCAGGAGTAAATGTTCCTGATGAAGGCTATTTAGCCAGTGCACGAGCGTTATGTTCTAAATACAACGTTTTGCTGATTGCAGATGAAATTCAGACAGGAATTGCACGTACCGGAAGTCTGCTTGCAGTGTGTGGCAATTGCGATTGTGGTGCTTCTTGCGAGCGAAAAGCTCCGACTTACGTGAGACCCGACATACTGATTCTCGGAAAAGCACTTTCTGGAGGCGTGTTGCCCGTTTCGGCAGTATTGGCCGATAACGAAGTGATGATGTGCATCCGTCCTGGTGAGCACGGTTCTACGTTTGGAGGAAATCCAATGGCGTGTAAAGTGGCAATGGCGGCTTTAGAAGTTGTGAAAGAAGAAAACTTGGCAGAAAATGCTCAGCGCTTAGGTAAAATTTTCCGAGCGGAGTTAACGGCCTTTGCAGAGAACAATTCGCTAGTAAAACTGGTTAGGGGGAAAGGATTACTTAACGCCATTATTGTCAACGATTCTCCAGAAAGCAAAACTGCTTGGAACATCTGTTTAAGTTTAGCAAACAAAGGCCTTTTGGCGAAGCCGACACACGGCAACATCATCCGTTTTGCACCACCGTTGGTCATGAATGAGGAACAACTTCACGATTGCCTCCGAATTATTAAAGACACACTAATGGAGTTTTCTAAGTGAGCCCATTCCAACCAAAACGGTTTTTAGTAAGTCTGTTGGTTATTCCGCTGCTTATGCTGGAAACAAGCGCGTTCTCGCAAGAAAACAATTCCTACAAAGGAAACGACCTTCATTATTTAGGCTATGTTCTCCTCACAGGAGATACATCTGCTTGGGCAAATGTGACCAGCGATGACATCTACTATCTGTCTAAAAGTTTGTTTTTGAAAAATCAGTCAAACCTGAAATTTGTCAAGAATGACGACCTCTATTTCTTCGGAATGGCGCTCATTACAGGCAAAAAAGAAGAATTGGATAAGATTGAGAAAGACGATTATTACTACCTCGGAACAGCCCTTTTTGAGAAAGAAGACAGCTCGTTGGAAAACATCAAAACGGACGACCTTTATTACCTAGGCAAAGGGCTGCTGACCAAGGACTCGAAGTACTTTGACGAAATCTCAACCGAAAAGGTGGAATGATTAGCATTATCTGCACTACAAATAGAACCGATAGCAACTCGCTAAAGCTGTCGCAGGTTTATGAGCAAAAGCTTGCAGAAATGGGCGAGGCGTGTCAGATACTCGATCTACGCACTGTTCCTGCGCAATGGATTCAGGATAGCAGTTACGGAGAAAATATTCCTGAGTTTGAGGAAACGGTAAAGAAATACATTCGCTCAATTCCAAAGCTCATTTTTGTAACGCCTGAGTACAACGGTAGTTTTCCGGGTTACATTAAGTTCTTTATGGATGCGTGTGATTATGGCGATTTTGCCCACAAGAAAGTGGCGTTGGTTGGCTTGGCTTCAGGTAGGTCGGGCAACGTGCGTGGGTTAGACCACCTCACGGGCATCTTTCATTACCTCGATACAGATGTGTACCGGAAGAAGATTTATCTCTCAGAAGTGCATTTACTGATGCCGAAAGGTGGCACACTGACCGATGAAACCTGCTTAAAGGAAATTGAGAATCAACTCAAAGGTTTTATTGAGTTCTGATTAGCTGCTTATT
>Ga0222662_1000332_pt1 | contig 42096 bp, 33 predicted proteins | sample AntAcemetagen600_FD_179821 | JGI IMG/M metagenome (GOLD analysis project Ga0222662, IMG submission 179821) | Saline water microbial communities from Ace Lake, Antarctica - #600 | ecosystem: Environmental > Aquatic > Non-marine Saline and Alkaline > Saline | place: Antarctica: Ace Lake... | reverse complement strand
ATGAAGGTGATGGGGGCTTCGTTCGCGCTCGCCGGATTCGGCGTCGCGGCTTGTCGTCGGATTCCCGAGACCCACATCGTTCCCTACGCGGCGCGACCGGCGGGTCGCATTCCCGGCCACCCGGTTCACTTCGCATCCGCGTGTGAGCGAGGCGGCGTGGCCCAGGGCCTGCTCATCAAGAGCATCGATGGCCGCCCGATCAAACTCGAAGGTAATTCGGCACATTCCACCAACATGGGCGGGTGTGATCCCATCACTCAGAGTGGAATTCTGCAGGCGTACGATCCGGAACGAAGCCGTGCGGTTCATCAGGATGGAAAACCCGCGGATGCCGCGGCGTTCAAGACCTGGTCGGACCAGCGTTTTGGCGTCGATCTTCGCAAGGCCGGCGGCGCTGGTCTCGCGGTATTGGCGGAGGCGAGCGGAAGCCCGAGCATGGATCGCATGCGGGCGGAATTCAAGTCTGCGTTTCCAAAGGCGACGTGGCACGAATGGGAGCCGATCACCGGCGACGACGAACGCGCGGGAACAGAGATCGCCTTCGGGTCGCCGCAGCGCGTCCATCCGATGCTCGATCAGGCAAACATCGTGGTCTGCCTCGATGCGGACCCGCTTTCGACGCATGCCGCAGCCAATCGACTTTCTCGCGACTGGGCATCGAAGCGTCGTCTCGACGCCACCGACCCTGCGCACCAAGAAATGAGTCGCGTGTACGCCGTCGAAGGCGTCTTGTCGGTCACCGGCATGAACGCAGACGATCGAGTGATGGTTCGTAGTGGTGATGTCGGCGCGGTCGCCGCGTCGCTTGCCACGGCACTCGGTGTTTCAATGGACGGCTTGGAATCGCTCGCGGGAACCGTCTCGCTGGAAGGCCGGAACGCCAAGGTCTTTGATGCCATGGTTGTCGACCTCAAGGCCAACGGCGGCGCGTGCGTGGTGATCGTCGGCGAGGGACAGCCTCCGGCAGTCCACGCGATGGCGGCCGCGATCAATGCCGCACTCGGTAACGTCGGTAAGACCGTTTACTACACCGAAGATCCACACCCGAGTCGCGTGGCGTCGATCTCGACGCTGGTGAAATCACTGAACGCGGGGGCGGTCGAAACGCTCGTGATGATCGGCGGCAACCCGGTCTACGACGCGCCCGTCGACCTCGACTTCGCCACGGCCTTGGGCAAGGCGAAGGAACGAGTTCATCTTTCCCTCTACGCAAACGCGACTTCGAAGGCCTCGGTCTGGCATCTTCCGCGGGCACACTGGATTGAGAGTTGGGGCGACGCGAGGGCGTATGACGGAACGATTTCTGTGGTGCAGCCGCTCATTCAGCCAATGATGCCGCTGGAGCAGCAAGGTTGGAGTTCGATCGAGCTCTTGGCGGAATTGTCCGGGTCGCAGCCCAAGGAGGGCTACTCGATCGTTCGCGCGTCTGAGGCAGCTCGTTCGGGGACGACCGGCACGACATTCGAATCGCATTGGCGAACGGTACTCGACACCGGGATGATCGATGGCACGGCGACGCCGGTTTCGACAACCCGGCTGGAGAACGGCCGAATCGCGGGTGCGGTGGCGGCCCTCGCGACCGATCGAAAAGCGGTTGCGGCGGATGATCTTGAGTTGGTCTTCAATACCGACGCCCGGGTCTACGACGGACGTTTTGCGAATCTGGGCTGGCTGCAGGAACTCCCCGACAGCATCACCAAGATCACTTGGGATAACGCGGCATTGATCAGTCCGTCGCTTTACAAGGCTCGCGGATTGAAGATCGGCGACGTCGTCTCGATGAAGGTCGGCGGTCGATCGATCGAGGCCGCGGTATTCCCGGTCCCGGGGATGAGCGAGCACACGGTGGCGATCTCACTCGGCTGGGGGCAGGGACCCGACTCGGGATCAATCGCCAACGGTGCGGGATTCAATGCCTATCCGATCCGAACCACGAAGAATCCCTGGATCGCGACGGGTGCGACCATGTCTCCGACCGGCGGCCGGTACGCCTTCGCCCAGACGCAGGATCACGGCGCCATGGACGCGCTGATCCCTGATGTCCCCCTTGCCAGCATTCAGGAACGCCTGCCCACCATTGTGCGGGAGACCACGCTCGACGACTATCGAAGTCACCCCGACTTCGCGCAGCATCGGGTTCACGTTGCCCACCGGCTCAGTCTGTGGGAGGAAACCAACCTCGACGGCGCCCGATTCAAGTGGGGCATGTCGATCGACCTCAATACTTGTACCGGTTGTAGTGCGTGCGTCACGGCCTGTCAGGCCGAGAACAATGTACCGGTGGTTGGCAAGGACCAGATTGCTCGTGGTCGGGAGATGCACTGGATTCGCGTCGACCGGTACTTCAAGGGTGACGATCCCGCCGCGCCCGAAGCGGTCTTCGTGCAGCCGGTCACCTGCATGCACTGTGAGAACGCACCGTGCGAACAGGTCTGTCCCGTCGCCGCGACCGTCCATGACAAGGACGGCCTGAATGTGATGGTCTACAACCGATGCATCGGTACCCGGTACTGCAGTAACAACTGCCCGTACAAGGTTCGTCGGTTCAACTGGTTTGACTACTGGCGACGCGAGCCGATTCGCGAACAGGAAGGCCTGTTTGCGGTCAAGCCCGACTACTACACGTCGGACGGCCCCGACCAGTGGCGGCGGATGCAGATGAACCCCGAAGTGACGGTCCGCAATCGCGGCGTCATGGAGAAATGTTCATTCTGCGTGCAGCGAATTAACGCAGCCAAGATTGAGTACAAGAACGAGTGGGCACAGGCTGGCGGAACGGCCTCCAGTCCCGACTGGTCAATTCCGGACGGGGTCATCAAGACCGCGTGCGAGCAGGCCTGCCCAACCGGAGCCATCGTGTTCGGTGACCTCGCCGACAATGATTCGAGCGTGACCAAGCTTCAGAAGAAGAAGGTTTCCTACCAACTTCTGGAAGAACTTAATACCAAGCCCAGGCTTCGTTACCTCGCCAAGGTGACGAACCCCGGTGTGCCTCGTGCCGGCGGTAAGAGCGGTGATCATGACAGTCATTCTGACGCGGCTGCCGGAACCCATGCCGCTGCGTCGACCATCGCTGAGGAAGTTCGATCATGAGCTCGATCAGAGCCGATCAGGTCGGCGGACGCATCGTTGATAACACCACTGAGGTCCCGGGAACCCGGGCCCCGCTGGTGTTGAATATGACCACCTTCGGTCAGGTGACCGCGCAGGTGTCCAAGGTCAGCGAAGCTGGTCGCGCCCCAATCGCGTGGTACGTGGCTTTTGCAGCAAGCCTCGGTCTCCTTGGCGTACTTGGATTCTGTGTGCTCTATCTCATCTTCACCGGGGTCGGTGTCTGGGGTCTGAACACGCCGGTCGCTTGGGCATACGACATCACGAACTTCGTGTTCTGGGTCGGTATTGGTCACGCCGGCACGCTGATCTCCGCGATTCTCTTCCTTTTCCGACAGAAATGGCGGACGGGAATCAACCGGTTTGCGGAAGCGATGACGATCTTCGCGGTGATGTGTGCCGGTATTTTCCCCGGCATCCATGTCGGTCGCGTGTGGGTGGTGTACTGGCTCTTTCCGCTTCCGAATCAGATGGAGATGTGGCCTCAGTTCCGCAGTCCACTGCTCTGGGACGTGTTCGCGGTGAGTACCTACTTCACCGTTTCTTTGCTGTTCTGGTACACGGGGTTGATCCCCGACTTAGCGACGCTTCGGGATCGAGCCAAGGGTCGACTCCAGCAGGTCGCCTACGGTCTCTTCGCCCTCGGATGGCGAGGAAGTAATCGTCACTGGCATCGGTACGAGCGTGCTTACCTGCTGCTCGCGGCACTCTCGACTCCGCTGGTGCTTTCAGTCCACTCCGTGGTGTCCTTCGACTTTGCCGTTAGTCAGCTTCCTGGCTGGCACACCACGATCTTCCCGCCCTACTTCGTGGCGGGTGCGATTTTCTCCGGCTTCGCCATGGTGGTGACCCTCGCGGTCCCCGCCCGTGAGATGTTCGGACTCAAGAACCTCATCACGCTTCGCCATCTCGACAACATGAACAAGGTCATCCTGGTGACCGGAAGTATGGTCGGGTATGCGTACTCGATGGAATTCTTCATCGCGTGGTACTCCGGGGCGCTCTACGAGAAATTTGCGTTCGTGAACCGAGCGTTTGGTCAGTACTGGTGGGCCTACCTGTTGATGGTGAGTTGCAACGTCATCACACCTCAGTTGTTCTGGTTCAAGGCCATTCGGACCAGCATCCCGCTGATGTTCTTCCTCAGTCTCGTGGTTAACGTGGGAATGTGGTTCGAGCGATTCGTGATCATCGTGAGTTCTCTGGCCAACGACTTCCTTCCCAGTTCTTGGGAGTTCTTCACGCCGACTTGGGTGGACATCGGAACCATGGCCGGCGCATTCGGACTGTTCTTCACCCTGTTCCTATTGTTCTGCCGCTTCCTTCCCATGATCGCCATGGCTGAAGTGAAGATGGTGATGCCTGAATCCGACCCCCACTACGGTGAGGACGGGCACGGGCACCCACCCGGCACTCCCGCGACCGCGACCGGAGACCAGTCGTGACTACGTATGAAACACCAGTGCCGGGCATCGAGCCGACGGAATCTCAATCCGAGGCAGCGAAAATTCACGGGCTGCTCGCGGAATTTGAGTCGCCGGGAGCCGTACTGAAGGCCGCCGAACAGGTCCGAAAGGCGGGATACTGCTGGTGGGATTGCTGCACGCCCTTCCCGGTTCACGGGCTCGATGGTGCGATGGGAATCAAGCCAACCATTCTCCCCATCATGGTCTTCTTTGCCGGCCTCGCCGGTCTGATCGCCGCATTCGTATTGCAGGCGTTCACCAACTCCAGTGGCATGACGGTGTGGGCGATGGTCTGGGTGACGGGATATCCGTATCTCATCTCGGGCAAGCCGCTGCTTTCGATTCCTGCGTTCATTCCCGTGATGTTCGAACTCACGATTTTGTTTGCCGCGTTGACCTGTGTGTTCGGCATGTTCACGATGAATGGTCTGCCCCGGTTGCATCACCCGCTGCTGGGCAACAAACGATTCCGACGAGCCACCGACGACCGGTTCTACATCGTCATCGAGGCTCGTGATCCCAAGTTCTTCCGCACCCGGACCGAGGTATTCCTTGAGTCGCTGGGGGCCGTCGCCGTCGAGGAGGTTCAGGACTGATGCCACGTCTCATCGTTTACAGCGTGATGGTCCTCTTGATGCTGGCGCTCATTCCGCCAGTGGTGGCCGCTCGGGTCCGCGCGACGCCATCCGAAGGTCGGCCCATCCACATCATTCAAGACATGGACATTCAATCGAAGTTCAAGGCGCAGTCGGAAAATCCGATCTACGCGGACCAGCGTGCGATGCGTCCAGAGGTTGTCGGCGCGGTCGCCCGCGGTGAGACCTACCTTGATCCGCATCTCCGCAATGGCGTGGTCAACGGTGGTTGGGCGACGTCCCTGCCCGAAGCGGTCAAGCTTGATCTCAAGACGGTCGAGCGAGGTCAGCAGCGGTTCAACATTTACTGTGCCCCGTGTCACGGTTGGAACGGCAGCGGACAGGGACCAGTGAATCAGCGGGCGCTCAGCCTGATGAATAACGCCGACGGACCTCCCGACGGAACCAGTTGGACACAGGCTCGCAATCTCCATGATCCAGGTTGGGACGTTCAGCCCATGGGGCAGATCTTCAACACGATCACCAACGGCAAGAACTCGATGGCGGGCTACGAATCTCAGATCACCGTCGATGACCGCTGGGCGATCACCATCTATGTCAAGGCCCTGCAACGAAGCCAGAATGCGACGATGCAGGACGTCCCCGCCGATCAGCGGGCGGAGTTGAATCGATGAGCAGCACCCACGTCGCCAATCCGGACCTTTCCGAAGGCAACGTTCGTCTGGGCACCGCAGGCTTGGGCGTCCAGCAGGGGGCCGGTCTGGTCGGCATCATTGGTTTGGTCGCCAGTGCGGTGATCGGATTCGGTGGAATGTTCGGCACCACCCCGACCTTCCTCATGAAGAGCTGGACGCAGAACTACATGTTCGTGCTCGCGATCTCGCTCGGGGCGCTCTTCTTCGTCTTCATTCAGCATCTGACGCGGGCCGGATGGAGTACCACCATTCGACGTCCTGCGGAGCTGATCGCGGCCAATCTGAAATGGTCTTGGGTCGGGCTCATCCCCTTTGCCGCACTCTGGCTTTCGGGCGGTGGCCATGTCGAAGGAAGCGACGCCGCTCATTCGAACTGGGGCCCTGGCGTCCTCTTTCCCTGGGCAGATCTCGAGGCGCTCAAGGCACATCATCCGGCGGAATACGACATCGTCGCCGCCAAGTCCGCCTATCTGAACTCCACGTTCTTCTGGATCCGGGCGATCATCTACGTGACGTTCTGGGGTGTGGTCTCCACCTGGTTCCTCAGGACCAGCATCGCTCAGGACGCGACCGGTGACATTCGGCTCACCGAAAAAATGCAGAAGTGGTCGGGGCCCATCGCCATCGGCTTCGGGCTGACCATCACTTTCGCGGCCTTTGACTGGATCATGTCCCTGAGCCCCGCATGGTTCAGCACGATGTTTGGCGTCTACTTCTTCTGTGGATGCTGCACCTGTGGATTTTCGGTGCTGATCATCGCGGTGCTCCGGCTTCAATCCCTTGGTCGTTTGAAGCAAGTCGTGAATCGCGAGCATTATCAGGACATGGGCAAGCTCCTTTTCGCCTTCGGCATGATTTTCTGGGCCTACATCGGGTTTAGTCAGTACATGCTGATCTGGTACGCCAACATCCCGGAAGAAACCGGTTGGTTTTTAGGGCGTCAGATCGGTGGATGGGGGACCCTTTCGTTCGTCCTCCTCTTCGGCCACTTCGTGGTGCCGTTCGTCTTGCTCATCTCCAAGTGGACCAAGCGTCTTTCGTGGTACCTCCTCGCGGCCGCGATTTGGATGCTGTTCTTTGGGTGGTTCGATCTCTACTGGCTCATCATGCCGGTGGTTCCTGCCGACGCAATGACGGCCAAGACGTATATGGAAGTGGTCGAAGCCCACGCCGATGCGTCCACCCACATCTTCAATCCGCTCAACTTCACGATGCTTGCCGGAGTCGGCGGGATCTACCTCTGGATGACGATTCGACGCATGCGGGGATCAACCTTGCTCGCAATTCGAGATCCGCGACTCCACGAGGGTCTTTCGTTCGAAAATCAATAAGTCGAAAGGCTCGATGGCCTTTCTAGTCCGGAAGCACTGACATGAGTGAACACAATACCGATCCCGAACTCCTGAATCCGGGTCTTCTCGAGGACGACCCCGAACCCGGCGTGACCTGGTTCATCTCGCTGGTCAGCGTGGTGGTCATGGTGGTGACGGTGCTCGCCTCGGTGGCGATGTACTTCGCCTTTGTAGACGGAGAGGTCGACCGGAAAATTGTCGATAAGCCGGCGGTTGAACTACAGGAACTACGGCTCGCCCAACAGGAACAGCTCACCGAGTATCAGAACTACGAAATCGAAGATGCTGAAGGCAACCAGTTGAGTCGAATCAGGATCCCCGTCAGTCGTGCGATGGAGCTTGTGGTGGCCGACGCTCGTGCCTCAGCAGACGCCGAAGACGCTGACGAATCAGGAGAGATTGCCAGCCGATGATCGAATGTCCCGTTCCATTCCGACGCACCCGCCTTGCGACCGATTCCGTTATCGGAGTTCGAACGCAGCGTGGTCTCCTCGGCCGTCTTGCCACGGCGGGGGTATTGGCGTTCGTCGGAACCATGGCATCCGCTCAGGACCCTGAATTTAATACTGATGTCCCGCCCGAACTCGTCGGGGTCGACATCATCGAGCATCTCGACGAAACGCTTCCACTTGATCTGGTGTTTACGGATGAGGATGGCCAACAGATTAAGCTTGGCGATCTGATCGATGGGAAGCGACCCGCGATCCTGCAGATGGGGTACTTCAAGTGTCCGATGCTTTGCAATCTCGTGCTCAACGAGACGATGGACGGGCTTACCGGAGTCGACGACCTCTCTGCGGGCACGGACTTTGATCTGATCGCAGTGAGTGTGAATCCACGGGAGAGTCATGAGCTCGCGAGGATCAAGAAGGAGGGCTACCTCCTCGAATACAACCGCTCCGGCGCATCAAAGGGATTTCACTTCCTGACCGGCTCGGCCGAGAACACGCGTGCGCTCGCCGATGCGGTCGGATTCGAGTACCGCCTTCAAGACGATGGTGAGTACGCCCACGCGGCCGCCCTCTTTATTATCACACCCGACGGTCGAATCTCCCGCTACCTTTATGGGGTTCGATACGAGCCGGACACGCTCCGATTCGCCTTGATGGAAGGCGCTGAGGGTCGAATCGGCTCGACGTTGGAACGCTTTATTCTTTGGTGCCATGTCTACGATCCGGATTCTGGGTCGTACCACCTGCTCGCCTTCCGGGTGATGCAGTTGGGCGGCTTGGTCACCATGTTCGTGATGGTGGTCGGCGTCGGCCTGCTCTGGATCCGTGATCGCAGGGGCACGCAGACCACCGGTTCGACCGACCAGATCACTTCGACGGGAGCCGCTCGTTGATTGATCTCACCTCGCAGTTCCGCCGGTCTTTCCGACCGGATTTCATGACCTCTCGTCGCGTCGTAATTCTTCGACCCGGCAACGTCCCGAGCCAGCCATGATCGACCTTTCCTCGACCTTTGCCAATCTCGCTTTGAACACCGTCATTGCTCTGCAGGATACGGCGATGTCCACGGCGCCCGCCGTCTCCACTTTCGTGGAGCCCGTGGTCGAGCAACGTGAACTCACCGGTGGCTTCTGGCTTCCGCAGGCATCGAGCACGCTCGCGCCAGCGACCGACTTCGCGTTCCACGCGATCACGTGGCTGAGTTACGTGTTTTTCTTCGGAATCACCTTCGTACTGATCTACCTCACCTGTAAGTATCGGCAGCGCGGTACGGAGGTCAATTACGACGCCGGCGCCCCCGTTCATAACACACCGCTTGAAGTGGGCTGGACCGTGATTCCGCTCCTTCTGGTCATCGCGATCTTTTTCATGGGTTTCAAGGGATTCCTCGATCTCTCGACGCCACCCAAGGATGCTTACGAGATCAACGTGACCGCGGCCCAGTGGTCGTGGAACTTCAAGTATCCCAATGGCGCGACCAGCAATGATCTGGTGGTTCCCGCTGGCCAGCCAGTGAAGCTGATCATGCGTTCCAACGACGTCCTTCACAGCCTCTTTATCCCCGACTTTCGAGTGAAGCACGATGTCATCCCGGGGCGATACTCGTACCTCTGGTTCCAGGCTGACGAGCCCACGGGCATCGTTCCCGAAGACCAAATGGCGACGACGGCGACGGGGCACTACCTGTTCTGCACCGAATACTGCGGCACCAATCACTCCAACATGAATCGCAAGGTCTTCGTACTCAACGAAGAAGACTTCAAGGAGTGGGAAACGACGCAGGCCCGTTGGCTCGACGAGGTTCCGGACGAGGAGCTTTATTCCATCGCCGGCCCGAAGCTTTACCTCCGCTGCGCTAACTGCCACTCGATCGACGGATCCGCGGGGACCGGCCCATCGTGGGGGAATCAAACCTCAGGCTCCATCGCCGGACTCGGGAATCTCTGGACTCGAACTTCGGAAGGCACGTCGCCGATCGATGGTGGAACTCGCGACAACGGTGGTTCGACACTGGCGGACTACATTGGCCCCGGCAAGCTCTACGAGACGCCTGAGGATTACATCCGCGAGTCGATCTACAACCCGGGCGGCCTCCTGATCTCGGGATACGGTCCGAACATGCCTCACTTCAAGGGGCAGTTGAACGACCGAGCCATCGATGCCCTCATTGGGATGATGAAAAATTTGGACCAGTTCAATGCCAAGGGCCGCTTTGTCGGCAAGGCTGCGAACTAACCGCGACTTCTTCTTCGTCGGCCGGGGTGGCCGACACGTTCGAAAACACACGGATCGCCTTTCGTATGACGATCCAATTCCGAAGCGACCCCTCGTTCTTCGAGGCAAAAAACCGCGATCTACAGATCGCACTACTTGCTGCAGAGATTCGTCATGACCACGACCGCCGCAACCCAACCGCACGACACCCCGCCCGAGCCGGAGGTGGATAACTACCTCACGTACACTCGAGGATTCCGCTCGTGGGCACTCACGCTTGACCACAAGCGAATTGGGATCATGTATCTGGTTTCAGTGCTCGGCTCGTTCCTAGTGGGAGGCATCTTCGCCCTGCTGGTTCGAACCGAGCTCCTCACTCCTGGGGCCACGATCCCGGGCGTCGATGAGAACCTTTACAACCAGTTCTTCACCCTCCATGGCGCGATCATGGTGTTCTTGGTGATCATTCCATCGATCCCCGCGGCACTCGGAAACTTTGTGTTACCGATCATGCTGGGCGCGAAAGACGTCGCATTCCCGCGACTGAACCTTTGCAGTTACTACCTCTGGATCATGGGCGCTATCTGCGCTGTGGTCTCGCTCACGGTGGGTGGCTTTGATACCGGTTGGACGTTCTATACCCCTTATTCAACGACGACGACTACTGGCGGCGTCATTCCGGTAGTGACCGGGGTATTCATCCTCGGTTTCAGTTCCATCTTCACGGGCATGAACTTCGTGGTGACTATCCACAAGCTTCGACCGCCGGGAATGACCTGGTTCAAGATGCCGCTGCTCCTGTGGGCGTTGTATGCCACCGCCCTGATTCAGGTTCTCGCGACACCGGTACTGGCGATCACCTTGCTCATGCTGATCGTGGAACGGGTCTTCTCGATCGGTCTCTTCGATCCGGCGATGGGCGGAGACCCGGTGCTGTTCCAGCACTTCTTCTGGTTCTACTCGCACCCGGCCGTGTACATCATGATTCTGCCAGCGATGGGCATCATCTCGGAGATCATCTCCGTTCACGCCCACCGGCACATCTTTGGATATCGGTTTATCGCATTCAGTTCGGTGGCGATCGCGATCTTTTCGTTCCTGGTTTGGGGACACCACATGTTCACCTCGGGCCAAAGCCCGTTGATGAACACGGTCTTCTCTTTGATCACCTTCTCGGTGGCGATTCCATCCGCGATCAAGATCTTCAACTGGATGGCCACGCTCTACCGAGGTTCGATCAGCATCAACACCCCAATGCTCTACGCACTCGGCTTCATCTTCTTGTTCACCATCGGTGGTCTGACGGGACTTCACCTTGGCACGTTGAATACCGATATCCATCTTCACGACACCTACTTCGTGGTTGCTCACTTTCACTACGTGATGATGGGGTCCGCCTTGATCGCGATGGTCGGTGGTCTTCACCACTGGTGGCCGAAGATGTTCGGACGCATGTACAACGAGAAGTGGGGGATCATCGGTTTCACGCTGGTGTTCATCGGCTTCAACGTGACCTTCTTCACCCAGTTCATGCTGGGCAGCCACGGCATGCCGCGGCGGTACTACAACTATAAGCCCGAGTTCCAGATCTACCACGTGATCTCGACGATCGGGTCGTACATCATGGCGGCCGGTTTCTTCTGGACCCTGTTCTATCTCCTGCAGTCGCTCTTCTCGGGTGCCAAGGCCGCCGCGAACCCCTGGGGCGGTCGAAGCCTCGAGTGGCAGTGCACCTCGCCCCCGCCCCACGACAACTTCAAGACCACCCCGTCCGTCGGCGACTGCTACGACTTCAGCGTCGTCAAGTGGGACGAGGAGGAGGGCGGCTACGTCGTCGATCGCTCGAAGGTCGACGAGCAGAGTTCGGATCACTGATGCCCATCGAGGCCGGATCACGGCCGCTTCTTCCTTCGCACCTCTCCGGGGATGATCGTTCCCCACACGCCCCATCGGAGCCAATCGGATGACTTCCATCCAGGCCAATCCCTCGGATCAATCCGACGACCACGGTCACGACGACCATGAGCACGGTCACGATCCGAACCTCGCCCATCACTTCGAGTCCTTGGAACAGCAGTTGGACTCGGGGAAGTTGGGCATGTGGTTGTTCCTCGCTACGGAAATACTCTTCTTCGGCGGCTTATTTGCCGCCTACGCGGTGCTGCGCGCCAGGAACCCCGAAGTCTTTTCGTATGCGAGTCATTACCTCGACACGATGATGGGCGGGATCAACACCTGCGTCCTCATCCTTTCGAGTCTGACGATGGCGCTTGCGGTGCGCTTTGCGCAGCAGGGTCGAAAAGCGGCGTTGATCATCTGCCTTTGGCTCACCATGGGCGGCGCCGTTGGGTTCTTGGTGATCAAGTACTTCGAATACTCACACAAGATTCACGATCACCTGGTCTGGGGTGGCACGTTTTACGAGCCAGTCGATGAAGCGCAGAGGTTACTGCTCGCCACGCCGGGAGTCGAGCTAGACGCACCGCTGATTGATGGCCCCAAGGAAGCCAACGCGAGCGAAGCTCGCTCGATCGCGCTGTCACAGATCGTGAACCAGCCGGAAGAACCGGCGTCCAGTATCAAGACCGCGATCCTTGGGCCGGCAGGACTCTCGGCTGGCCCAGCCGCGGCCGAGGCCGCCATTGAGACCAAAGAGAGCGATGGTCACTCGGCGGCAGGGCATCTCGGAGATCCGGAGATGCCGGTCGGCACTCACCTGTTCTTCGGTATCTACTTCTGCATGACCGGTCTTCACGGGATCCACGTGATCATTGGCATGGGGGTGATTGGATGGTTGATCTGGAGATCGCATCGCGGTGAATTCGGCCCCAAGTACTTCACGCCCGTAGACCTTGGCGGACTGTACTGGCACATTGTCGACCTGATCTGGATCTTCCTGTTCCCGCTGTTCTATCTCATTCACTGATCCGAGTACCAGACGGCCGAAACCTTTTTTAGACCCGGACGACCAACGTCCCGAAGCGAGTCAAGAACATGTCGCACGAAATCACCGAAGATCATGATGAGCACAGCCTCGGGCATGTCGTGAGTTACGGAGTCCTCTTTGGTACCGGCTCCATACTGCTGTTGATGACCATTATCACGGTGGCCGTGACCTACGTTGACGCCGGCGAAATGAATATGCCGATCGCGCTCGGGATCGCAGGCGTCAAGGCGACGTTGGTGGCATTGTTCTTCATGCATCTCCGGTGGGACCGCCCCTTTAACGGACTCGTCTTGGTTGCTTCGATCGCTTTTGTGGTGCTGCTCATGATCTTCGTACTCATGGACACCGGACAAAATGCCCCCAAGATGTTTGAGGGGAATGCACCGAAGGTGCAAGAAGTGCTTTCCGTTGGTGCCCCAGGGGCACCGATCGCCGAACAGTCTCAAATCCCCTGATCATCAATGATCATCCGACCAGAACCCCGTGAGAGCGGGGTTCTGTCGTTTTACGGTCTCGCTATCCTCCAAGGCCATGGCCAACATCATTTCACCATTCGAGGACCCGTCCACTCGGCTGTCGGCCGGGCGCTTCGGCATGCTGATCTTTATCGCATCGCTGGCGATGATCTTTGCCGCATCGATTCTCGGCGTCATGGTGGTTCGGCTGGATGATGAAGGGGTTTGGCCGCCGGCGGGGATGCCGGCGCTTCCCCTCGCCCTGTTCTGGAGTTCGATGGTCTTGATCGCGTCGAGTGGTACGCAGGTCCTTGCGAGTCGGGCCGCCGCCCGCGGCCAAGGTGGTGCGCTTCGCGGCTGGATGCTCGTCACCTTGGCCTTGGCGATCACCTTCTTGGTCATGCAGGGGTGGGCATGGAGTGAGCTCGTGGATCGGGGTTTGGACTTCTCCCGGCACCTCTATGCGTGGACGTTTTACTTTCTCACCGGCCTCCATGCCGTCCATGTGATCGGCGGGATCATTCCGATGTTCTTCGTGACCGTTCGAGCCGTCCGGCTTGGGTACACCGCGGAGAACCATCGAGGCGTGGCCTATGTCGCGATGTACTGGCACTTCCTCGACGTGGCGTGGCTCACGCTGTATCTCACGCTGCTCTGGGGTGTGAGCGACTTCGCGTAACGTGAAGTGGGGCGTGGATGGCGTACTCGCGTTGGCCTTCCAGGATCGGGGTGCTCATGACTCAGCCGACGACGGTGGCCGCGTTCTGGACACCTTTGACACCTGACGGCGAAGGCGCCTCGAAGCGCCGAATGGCGACGACCAAAGCCGCGGCGGCGGCCAGAAGCAAAGCCCCATTCGCCTGATGAGCCGAGGTCGGAATGAGTTCCCAGATTGGAATTTCCGTGGTTCGGCGAAGTACGGTCGCGAGGAACGCGAGCACGCCAAGCGTGAATTGAATGCCGACCAGGAGATTCACGGTTTGCCCAAGCCCGGGCACCATGGGCACGCCGTTCGCGCGCCGTGCCTTGGCTCGAAGTCCGGCGAAGAGCGCGGTTACGAGGGCGACCAGCGAGAATGTGAGATGGCCATACATCGCCCAGCCGGGGGGTATCGGCGCTGGCGCGCCATCGAGCGCCGGGGTCGCAAAGTGGCGATAGCAGGCACCGAGAAACAGTTGAATGAGGAGCGCGGCCAAAAGCATGCTCGACCAGTGCCGGTCGCCATTCTCTTGCGGAATTTGAACCGCAGGCGATGCGATATCCCGCCAACGCCCGCTACTCACGATGGCCAGCGTGACGAACGCGGCAAAGGTGAGTTGCCCGAAGACGCCGTGGGCAACGGCGAACGCGGTGCTCGGATCGACTTCGGTCTGGCTGGTCGTGAATTCTCCGGTCACCCGGAGGCCGCCCATGAGCCCTTGTACGCAGACCATTAAGAACGTGATGCCGGCGACCCAGCGGACCCATCCTCGTTTGTCGTACCGGAACACCATCACTACCAGGGTGATCGCGGTCACGCCGACCAGCATTCCGTAGAGGCGGTGAGTATGCTCATAAAAGATTCCACCCTTCATCTCGGAGAGGGGGTAGAGCAGCATGTTGTGACCGAAGGAATTCGGCCAATCTGGGACCGCAAGCCCGGCCTCCATTCCCGTCACCAGACCGCCGGTCACGATCAGTACGAACACCGTCCCAGCCGCGACGAGGGAGAAGAAACTGGCGGGGGCGATCCGGTGAGGACGGTTTGAATCAAACTGGAGGCGTCCAATGCTAGCGCCAATTCCACCGAGCAGAGCCGAGACCATGAAGAGTCCGCCGACCCAGGCGATGCCACTGGCGAGGACGGATCCATCCTCACCCCGGCCGAAGAGGCTTCCAACGACTAAAAGGTTGACTGCCGCGCTGATCAGGCCGGTCCAGATCCCGGCGGAGATCGTCCCGAGCAGACGCCCGGCGAAGAACCCGCCGATCGCCAGTACCAGGAGTTCTGCGGCGAACACCAATTCCCCGAGGATCATCCCCGGTTGGATGAAGGCCAGATACCCCAGGGCCCACATCATGGTGGTGGTGGCAAACCCAAGGCCGATTAAGAGGCCCCGGGATCCAGATTCAATGTTGGGGGTCGAATTCATTGGTAAAGGTCGTCCGTAAAGGGCTTTCGATCCCGATCAGCGTGGGATTCGGTCCTCATCGCCGACTGAACGGGATCGGATTCTAGTCGGTCCCGCTGGGGCTCCCCAATTGCTTGGGAAAGCGATTTAGAGTTCCAGCGGGCAATCGGCGGGCTGACGCCAGTTGTGGTCGTAGAATCCACTGATTCATGACGAATGCTTCCCCAGAGATCACGAACGCTCCGAACGCCGAAGGCTCCACGCCAACCGGCCCGATGTCACGTCCGGGCGTTCGCCGGATGATCATGGACGTCACCAAGATGCGTCTCAATGCGTTGGTCCTTTTGACCACGGCCGTCGGATACTTCCTTGGACGGGACGGCGCGGCGGATTTTGACTGGTCGCGCCTGGCGATCACCCTGGTCGGCACGGGATTCGCGGCCGCGAGCGCGGCCATGCTCAACCAAGTGATCGAACAGACCCGGGATGCGAAAATGCATCGAACCCGGAATCGACCGATCGCCAGTGGTCGTTTCTCGGCGCCGCTCACGTTGTTGGTGGCACTCGCGCTGGGGTATGGCGGGTTCGCCATTCTGAGCGGATGGGTCGGCCTGATCCCGGGCTTGCTGGCAGTTTCCAACGTGGTGATTTACGCCGCGATATATACCCCACTCAAGCCGATCACCACGACGAACACATTGTTTGGGGCGATCTGTGGGGCCATCCCTCCGATGATCGGTTGGAGTGCTGCCACGGGCGAACTCGAGGCGGGCGCCTGGGTGCTGGGTGGGCTCTTATTCGTCTGGCAACTTCCACATTTCTTCGCGCTGGCCTGGATGTACCGCGAGGACTACCGTCGCGGTGGTCATGCGATGCTCCCGGTTCTTGATCCCACCGGTCGAATTACCGGGCAGGTCATGACGTCAACGGCAGCACTGCTGGTTCCAGTCGGGCTGACTGCGACGTTGTTCGGCGTCGCCGGTTGGATCTCGGCCGCCGCCTGCATTCTCTTTGGAATCTGGTTCACACTCCGATGCGCTCGGTTCTGGCGATCACCAAGCGATACGGCGGCCCGGAGCGCCTTCTATGCAAGTCTGGCGTATCTGCCGCTGGTCCTTGGCGTCATGGTGCTGGACCGTGGTCCGGTGACTCCAGAATCCTGGCTTCGCGGAGGTCGCGCACCGGTGTTCACGGAAGTGGAAATCGGGACTGAGGTCTCGAAGCCGTGAAGTCGTCGATTGGCGAGACAAAACCCGCTTCGAAGTCTGGCATGATCCCCATCATCCTCATGATCTTGCTCGGTCTTTCGGGCGCGATGGTGGTTCTTGCGTGGGGTTTGATCGGAGTCTTCTTCGGCCAATCACCGATCGGAGATGGCCGGGTTCCTTCGTCCTACGGTTTTGATCTTTCGAATCTCAAGATTGATCAGGAAGCCCTGGTGACCAGCGGGAACCCTCGGGACTTTCTGTTTCCACTGGTCGATCCTGCGGTGATCCCAGGCCGGGACGTGGCGGGACTCAACGCTTCCAACAAGCGGAAGTGGCAGAAGGAAGTGGTGAGTGGGGACCGAGTGGTGGGTATCGAAATCGGAGATTCGTCGCGGGCGTATCCGATGTTCATGCTCGATGCCCACGAGGTTGTTCAAGATCAGATCGGCGACACGCCGATTGTGATCGCGCGATCTCCGTTGATCGACGAAGTCGCCGTGTTCGAGCGATCACTGGATGGAGTGCCTCTGGATTTTGGGGTGAGTGGACTGCTCGATGACCTTTCGCTGGTCATGCATGATCGCGACCCAACCGAGCCCAGCCTGCTGTCGGGGCATGACGGCCGTTTTATTGCGGGTCCGCAGGCTGGCCGCCAACTCGATCCAGTTGCCGGAGTGGTCGTGACTACTTGGCGTGACTGGTTGGCTCGCCATCCAGAGACGGACGTGGCGCTCCGCGACGTTGGATCGCTCCAGCGTTACCGAAGAATTTCCTACGACCGGTATCTTGATGCATCGAACTGGATCATCTCCCCGCGGGAAACAACTGAGAACCCAATCGACACTCGAGATCGCGTTCTGGCGGTGCGGGCGTTGGGGGGCGAGTCGCCGTGGTCGATCTTTCCGCTTGCCGAGTTGGCGGCTCGTATGACGTCGGGGGGAATATCCGTTGGCGTCGGTGATCTTCGACTTGTGGTCGCCAAAGGAACGGGTGACCCGTCCGCGACCTTCGATCTCATCCGGGCCGACGGTCTCGAACTCCGATTTGGCTTCTGGCACTCGGCATCAATTCGCGATCCGAACGCGGCGCGGGAAGCGTTGGACCGAGGCCGCCTGGCCTTGCGGAACGTTGAGAACGTGAACGCGCCGGGAACCAACTGACGCGGGCGGGATCTCGGTGGCGGAATCACTCGACGTCGAGGGTGGGCTTGAGCGCCTCTTCGAGCGCGAGCACCGCGTAGATCGTGGCGAGCTCGGGACGGGATTCTTCCCATCGATCCTCGTCGTTCCGCCAACTTCCGTCTGCTCGTTGAAGATCCGAGAGTGTGGCGATCAACTCGCGTCGCCAGTCATGCTTCGTCCCATCCGGAGCCTTGATTTCGTCAAGGCCGGATGCTCGCAAGGCTCGGGACATGGCATGAATGTAGTAGTAGAGCCCTTGGCCCCCGAGCCCGGGATTCTCCTTTAACGTCCAGTGCCGTTGGATCCAGCCGATGGCAGCAGCGACTCTCGGATCATCGCCGGTCAGGCCGGCGTAAAGAAGACTCTTGAAACCGGCATAGGTCATCGAGCCGTAGCTCCGTAGGCTGCGGGCGGCACCCTCGGGCATCGTCTCGCCGTACCGGCCCTCACCGGCGACGGCGCTCCCAAACGATTCGCCATTGTTGGCGGGGGTGTAGATGAAGCCGCCGTCATTGCTACCGGCCTGCGCCCACGCCGCGGGGTTCGTCGCCTTCAGATTCTGCGTTCGGGTCAGGAAAACCAGCGCCTTCTGCACGACGGGTTCGTCTGGACTGACGCCGGCGTCATAGAGCGCGTCGAGCATCATCTGAGTGTTTGAAAGATCAGGCCGCCCTCGACTGCCATAGCCCGCACCCCCGTACCAGTCCTGTTTCGGCGTCACGCCTTCCACTCGATCCCACTGGTTGTTTTGAAGGAAGACCACGGCATCTTCCAGAGTCCCCGCGTCCCCGGGATCGGAGCGAGAACCGTGAGCGGCGAGGCCCATGGTTACAGAACTTGCTACGTAGTTGCCGAGCCCTGCCGCGGCGAGACCGTCGAACCCATACTCTTCGAGGGCCGATCGTACGAAGCCCAAGGCGCGAGTGGCCGCCTGGGGAGAAGCCGCGAGCATTGGCGCTTGTGCAAAGGCTTTCAAGCCAAGGCCGGTCACCGCGACGGCGGCGGCCGCTTCGCGGGGTGGTTGGTCAGTCGCGACCACGTCAGCGCCTTCCATCCAGCCGCCTCGCCGCGATTGGGTGGATTCGAGCCAGGCTAAACCCCGTCGGGTGATTGCTTGGGCATTGGCCCAACTGGCGGTGTCGAGCTGGGTTTCACTCCGGTCGATGGCGATTCGATGGACGGGGGGCGCTGGAAGGACCACGGTGACGGGAACGGTGGGCACCGGCAACTCGGTGATCTTCTCAACCTTGATCCGGGGATCGAGCGGAGTCCCAATTTCGTCAGATGATTCAATGGTGCGACGAACATGCTCGGGTACGGTCTTCGATTTTTCCGCGGGGGGTTCCGTGGTAACGGGCGATGGCCCGAGAAGACTCCAGATGAAGACGATATTGAAAACGAAGTGCATCGGGTCAGTCTAGACTCTTCTGGATATCGTTTGAAAGAACCGGCGGAATGCCAGTCGTCAAACCTCCTACCGTGCCCCGGAATCGCTCTACGATGAAACACGACGAACACGAATCAATACGGACATCGGACATGAGTTCGGATCTGAAGGCCGATCTTGACCCCATGCGGTCGCCGGGCGCCTGGATGCGAGCCTTCGCGGCCGAATTCATGACCTCTGAAGTTGGAACGAACGACGCGGATGACGGTGAGGCGATCGTGGCATCTTGGATGGAACGGGGGCGGGCCGGCCTGGAGCCAATCGAGGCCCGGTTGACCGCCATGATGACGGAATCAAGCGCCGCCGCGATCGCGGCCTCAGAGACGCGAGTCATGGAGCGGCTCGATCGAATCGAGTCTCGGCTCTCGGAACTCGAACGATCGGGGCGAATGCCCTGAGTCGTTTCAAGACGAAATCTTGCGGGTTTATCTGATGGTGCCAACGACGAACATGACCTCGCTACCCGCCGTCGTCTCAAAGGTTACGGGCACCGTGAAGACACCCGTTTGACCGGTGAGCGGCGTCAAGGCAACCTTGATTCGGACACGGTCTCCATCGCCCTCCACCTGCTCAAGTAGGTCGGTGCGGAAATTTGGATCGCCTGAGATGACGGCGTTGACTCGCTTTCCCGAGAATTGCTTCAGTTCGATGTTGAAAGCCGCATTTCCTCCGGGAGGGATCGTGCCCACGTTCGCAATGTAGCCGTCGAACTGAAGGGCCACCGGTCGCGTCTGATGCGGGAGTCTCGAGAGTGGATGACGAATCCGCAACTCGACTACCGAGGCATCCGGGTGGTCGGTCTCAAAGAGCATCCACTTTGGAAACTGATCAACGGCGCCGGACTGTTGCGCGGCCATCGTGGCGGCGGTGAGGTCGTACCGCACGACGTGGTTGATGAGTGGTTCGTCTGGAGTGAGCAAGTCCGGAGTCGCCCCGTTGACCGATCGCACTCGAAATGGTCGGCCATCGGTGGAAGCAAGGGCGACGTTGCCGGTGAGTCGATCTGCGGCCAGGGCATCGATGTAGAGCGGTGTCGTCCGCACCGCGTACGCCGCGATGGCGGTGAGCGTCAGCCGGGGGCCTCTGACCTGTCCGCTTGGCCCGGAAAGCAGCACGTTCACGGCGGCTTGCTTCTCGCCGGTCGTGCTTGGGACTTGGAGGGTCATCGGAATCCCGACGGCACCACGGGGCGGGATGGTTTCCCCCGCAACCTCGACGGTCGTGCACTGGCAGGTGGGGACCGCGGCTGCGATGGTCATCGGCGTGTTCGTAGGATTGATCAACTTGACTTCGACCTGGAGCTTTGAGCCGGGCGTCACGATTCCGAAGTTGACGTCGTTGGGTTCGCCGTACACGGCCGTCTCGCCCTCGATGATCGGGACGCTCCCACTGGGGTAAATGATCGCGCCAGACGCAGAGACCACCGGTTGGGTCGGTGTATTTTCGGCCCCGGTGGCGGCTGGCGGCGCGGGGTTTGATCCGGCGGGCGTTGACCCGGGATCGTCGCAGCCGGTCAGAATCGTCAGGAGTCCAAGTGCGGTGAGCGTGATGGTTGATCGGAACAGGATCAAGTGAATTCTCCGAACGGTCTCAATGATTGGTGAAGGCGTCGGTCGCGGAGTCGAGTCTGATGTGACGCTGGAGAGGATAGTCGCTTCCGTTTCATCGTCGATGGGCCTCGTCCTTTGAAGGTGAAGATTCGTCCTCTTTGAGTGAAGTAGATCGGCGTCGCGGTAGAATCTTCGATATGAAAGCAGCTGCCGTCATGACCGGCGGAGCCCCCGTGGCTCCGAACGTAGAACTCATTGACCTTCCGACCCCCAGCCCCGGGCCTGGCGAGGTCCGAGTCCGTACGGAGGCTTCTGGCCTCAACCATCTGGACGTCTGGGTCGGCATGGGGATCCCCGGGGTCGATCGACCCTGGCCACGGGTGACCGGCTCGGATGGAGTTGGGATCGTTGACGCCGTGGGGGATGAGGTCGATGACGTCTGGCTCGGCCGTCGGGTGATCATGAATGCGGCTCACGATTTGAATTCGGAGGATCGGTCGGGGGGAAGACCTGCTGGAGAGCAATTCCATTTGGTCGGTGAGCAGTCGCCGGGAGCGATGGCCGAAGCCTTCGTGGTTCGGGTCGCGAATGTGATTGATATTGGAGAGGCGGACCCGATCGAGGCGGCGGCCTTCGGCTTGACCCACTTGACCGCTTGGCGAATGCTCACAACGCGGGCGGGTGCTCGCGCGGGAGACTGGGTCCTGATTCCGGGTATTGGAGGTGGGGTGGCATTGGCCGCACTGGGAATCTGTCGATACCTCGGCTGCCGGACGATCGTGACCAGTCGGAGTGCCGAGAAACTCCAGCGTGCGTCCGAACTCGGGGCGTCGGTTGGCATCCTCGACGAAGGCGAAGACTGGAATCGGGCCGTTCGGGCTGCGACCGACGGCTGTGGGGTCGACATCTGCATCGACTCCATCGGAAAGGCCGTTCATCTCTCGTGTATCAAGTCACTGGGGCGCGGTGGCCGATTTGTGACGTGTGGTTGCACGAGCGGCCCAGGCGCCGAAACCGACCTCGCTCGGATCTTCTGGAATCAGCTTTCGATCCTTGGTTCGACCATGGGGGATATGCGCGAGTTTCAGGAGGTTGTCGGTCTATTCCTGAAGGGGAGTCTTCGGCCGGTCGTTGACCGGGTCGTCACGCCGAGCGAGGTTCCAGAGGCCTATGCATCTTTAGAGGCTGGTACGCAGTTCGGGAAATTGGTGGTTGATTGGCGATCTTGAGTCGTCTTTTGAGTGAGCAACGCCATATTGGCCCTGATCTGTAGGATATCGGACGCTAATCTCCAGATGCTGACGTATTTTCGGGTGGAGGGGGTCTTAAAATCCTCAAACAAATTGACACGAAGATGCAGGACCCTAGTCTTATACGTCGGCCGCTCTGATCTATTTCAGGGGGGGTCTTAACTCAACGAGGCGAGGTTTCTTGATCTCGTTTTTAGATCTGTTTTTTTGGATTTCTTGGAGGATTCACGGATGCAAATTACGTTTATCAAGGCCAGTGCTGCAATCTCTGCAGTGGCCATCACGTCTGCAGCCCTGGCGGGCGGAGGAGACACCTACGAGGTCAGCTTCTCCGACGTTGGGTATTTCAACATCGCGAGCGGTGGCATTGACACGGCGAGCCCGAATTACAACGGCCAAGGCGTTGCGGCCGATGCCGGCCGTTACTTCGCGAGCTTTGGCTGGTCAAACACCGTGCTCGACGTGTGCTGGAACACTGGTTCCGGCTATTCCTGCTGGGCCAGCGAGTGCACCTTCGCCATGACTTTGACCGATGGCACTGACACCGGCTTCTTCAACGTCGGCATTCCGGTTGCCGAGGACACGGGCTCCGACATCGAAGGCGAGTGCGCTGTTTACCCGTCCGACGGTACTGGCGGGGCCGGGCAGACAGACTTCGTCCCTTTCGCGTTCCAGGTTGACGCTGGTGGCGATGTTCAGATCGCCGTCTACCAGGCTTGGGATGACGGCACCGGCCTTGCGGGTGGCACAGTCGTGACCGCTGACACCTTCTTCACCTTGGGTGGTGAAGTTCCTGCTTCATGTGCAGATGCCGACGGGTCTTGTAGTGAAATCCACAGTACTCCTGGCTGTACGGATATCTCCTGTTGTGCCGTCGTCTGCGATGCTGCTTCAGGTGGTGACCCGTTCTGCTGCGAGGTGAGTTGGGACTCGACTTGTGTCGATACGGCGATCGCCTTGTGTGGTATCTACGTCTACACCTGCGACGATCCCCAGTACGACAATGACTGTGCAACTTCGCCCCTGGCGATCGCACTCGGTACAGCAGTGCCGTTCAACACCACTGGTGCGAACACCGATGGTCCTGACGAAATCGGATGTGGCTCGGGCTACGAGGACTACCCGATCTGGTCCGATCTCTGGTACATGGTTGATTCCGTCGATGGCGGCATCATGACCGCCACGTGCTGCAACGTCGCCGACTTCGATACGAAGATCGCCGTCTACAACGCCGGTGCCATCGGATCGACATTCGATCCGGCCAACCTTCCCAGTGCGTTCATCATCTGCAATGAAGATTGCGATGATCCTACGTTCTTCAGTTCAGAAGCGCTCACGGCCGTTGATGCAGGTACCCAATACCTCATCCGCGTTGGTGGCTATCAACAGGCCACGGGTACTGGTGATCTCACGGTGAGCATCGAAGGGGCCCAGCCTCCGATCCCGCCCCAGACCTGCGATACGCCTGGTCCTGACACCTTCACGCAGAGCATCACTGATGTCTTGACCGTTGGTGGTGTGGCTTGTGCTGCTGGTGGTATCACCACGGAGAACAACTACTGCCGCGTCTACACGGCTGCCGACATGGGGAACGATATGTTCACCATCGACTGCATTCGTTTCGGCATGGACAACCCGGGGTCTTACATCGCCGCTGGAATCAACATCCTCAAGTCGCCGAGCGGAAGCCCGGCTCCCTACGCGGACCTTGAGGTCTTGGCGACGAACGCCTTTGGTCTCTACACCACCGTTGGCAACGAGTACGTCACGGTCTCCTTCGCTGATGGTGTGAATGTCGATCTGTCGGACGGTTCGTCGCTGGTTATCGAAGTTGCCATCCCGCAAGCTCTCGACGGCTTCGTCTCCTTCGCCGGTGGTACCGGTGTCGACGTGTCCAGTGGAACGACGTACATCCGATCTGGCTCCTGTGGTATCGCGGAGTACATCCCCAACGGCGACATTGGCTTCGACCTTGAGTGGTTCGTCTTCACTGACGGTACCGCTGGTGGTGGTCAGCCTGACTGCCCCGGAGACTTCAACGACGACGGTATGGTCGACGGTGCTGACTTCGGTTTCATCCTCGCTGCTTGGGGAACTTGTGGCGGCTGCCCCGAGGATCTCAACGGTGACGGTCAAGTGAACGGTGCCGACGTCGGTCTCGTTCTCTCGGTCTGGGGCGCCTGTCCCTGATCGCTGCTGAAGTTCGGCCATCAAGGCCGGAATCCATCTGATCACGAAGCCCCGCCGGTTCCTTTCTAGAACCGGCGGGGCTGTTTTTTGGGAAACGGCGTGCCCCGGTGCCATCCGTCCAGGAAGAATTCTAAATCCGCGTCTGAATAATGTTCGATCGGGGCCTTGATTTCAGAATGACCGAGATCTGATGATGAAGTCACGACCGAGGCTTTTATCGGAGTCGTCCGATGCAAACCGTTCTCCAGTCGGGATGTCCGAGAGTTAATGCTCAAAATGATCCGGATCGCAATTTCCGAGTTGTCTGTCATTTTTCTGATTGAAAAACGAAATCCTGCGGTAATCTTAAGGAGTAAATCTGCGTGAAGCCGTGGTTCTCTACGAACGTTTTATGGCATGTGCCATCTCGACTTCGGGCCCAAAAAAGTTCTCAGGAGGAACATCAGATGCAGTCTAGATTCATCAAGGCCACAGCCGCCGTTTCGGCCGTTGCAGCCACTTCGGTCGCGTTGGCGGGCGGTGGAGACACCTACGAGGTGAGCTTCTCCGACGCCGCCTACTTCAATATTGCCGCTGGTGGTATTGATCCCGCCAGCCCTAACTACAACGGCCAGAGCGTCACGGCCGAAGCCGGGCGATACTTCACCACCTTTGGTTGGTCGAACACCGTTCTTAACGTGTGCTGGAACACTGGCTCGACCTATTCCTGCTGGGCCAGCGAGTGCAACTTCGCGATGTCGATGAGCGATGGCACTGACACCGCCTTCTTCAGCGTCGGCGTGCCTGTCGTCGACAATACCGGGTCTGACATCGAAGGTGATTGCACCGTTTACCCGCTCGATGGTCTCGGCGCGTCTGGCCAGACTGATTTCGTCCCCTTCACGCTTGAAGTTGGCGAAACTGGCGACGTTGATATTGCCATCTACCAAGCGTGGGACGACGGCACTGGCCTTGCGGCTGGTCAGGTCGTGACCGCTGACACGTTCTTCACCTTGGGTGGTGAAGTTCCTGCTGCCTGTGCAGATGCTGACGGCGGTTGTGCCGAGGTCCACAGTACTCCTGGCTGTACGGATGCTTCCTGTTGCGCCGTCGTCTGCGATGCTGCTTCGGGTGGTGACCCGTTCTGCTGCGAAGTTTCGTGGGACTCGACTTGTGTCGATACGGCGATCGCCTTGTGTGGCATCTACTTGTACACCTGTGACAACCCGGCCTACAGCAACGACTGTGCGACCGACCCGGCCATGATCGGCAACGGTGAGCGGCTCGACTACTCCACCATCGGTGCGAACTACGACGGCCCGATCATCTCCTGCGCCGCTGGCGGTGCCCCGAACGTCTGGTTCATGGTTGAAATCGACGGAACGGGGACGAACACCCTGAACGCGACGACCTGCAACGATGCCGACTACGACACCGCCCTCACGCTGTGGGATGCCGGTGAGATCGGTTCGACCTTCGATCCGGGGACGCTCCCGAACGTCGAAGTGGCCTGTAACGATGACGGTGGCGGTTGCCCCGACTTCCAGTCGTTCCTTACCGCGAACGTCGAAGGCGGCAGGCAGTACCTCATCAGCGTTTCGGGCTACGAGCTTAACGAAGGCAGTGGTGGACTCACCGTTGACTGGGCCGCCGCCGAGCCGCCGATCCCGCCCTACACCTGTGACACGCCGGGTCCCGACACGTTCACGCAGAACAACACCGACGTCATGACCGTCGGCGGCGTCGCCTGTGCTGCCGGTGGCATCACTACCGAGAACTCGTACTGTCGCGTCTACACGGCCGCCGAGATGGGGAACGATCAGTTCACCATCGACTGTGTCCGCTTCGGTATGGACAACCCCGGTTCGTACGTCGAGGGTGCGATCAACATCTACAAGTCCGCGAACGGCACGCCCGTTCCGCTGGCTGATCTCGAGCTCCTGGGCTCGGCACCCTGGGGCTTCTACCCCACGGTGGGTAACGAGTACAGCGTCGTCTCCTTCGCGGACGGTGTGAACGTCGACCTGGCCGACGGTTCGGCCCTCGTCGTCGAGGTCGCCTACGGCCCCTCGACCGACGGTTTCGCTTCCTTCGGCGGCGGTACCGCGGCCGACATCACGAGCGGGACGACCTACCTTCTTTCCGCTTCGTGCGGCATCGCCGAGTTCACCCCGGTCGGTGACATCGGCTTCGACCTCGAGTGGTTCGTCTTCGTCGACGGTACCGCGGGTGGCGGCCAGCCCGACTGCCCCGGAGACTTCAACGGCGACGGTATGGTCGACGGTGCTGACTTCGGTTACATCCTCGCTGCTTGGGGAACTTGTGGCGGCTGCCCCGAGGATCTCAACGGTGACGGTGAAGTGAATGGTGCCGACGTCGGCCTCGTTCTCTCGGTCTGGGGCGCTTGTCCCTGATCGCCGCTGAAAATCGGCCCTCTGGGGTCGGTCCTCCTCAGTAACTCGTATCCCCCGGTTCAACTGAACCGGGGGATGCTTATTTTTGCCGATCTCGTGCTGTGCATCGAGCCGCCACAGGGTCGTAGAAGAGATGCCCGGCCTCGCTGGTGAATCCTCGCCCCTTGATGTCGGTATCCTCTTGGGTCAGCTAGAAACGGCTGGAGGGTCGCCGGGTGCCTTGGTCTTGTGGCCTTGAAATCTGTGCGAGGGATAACCCAATCACTTTGGCTCGCCAAGATGGCCGTGGACTTCGATATCAGAGTCTTTGTCGATCCGGAGGAGACTGATTGGGCTCCTGTCACGTGAAGTGGCTCTCATCCCGATCGACGACTTGGTTGGCACGGGCCAGCCTCGACGGTATTCACGTAAAGGAGTGCTGGTGCGACTTTTTCTGATCTTCTCAGTGATTCTCATTCTCGGGTTGGCTGGTGCCCTTCTTGCGATTGGCCCGTCCTTGACCGGGGGTTTCTCCTTTGGAGGTGCCCAGGGAAGTTCTGGCGAGTTGGTTCGATTCGAGGCGGTGACCCGCCGCACCCTGATCGAACGAGTCGCGGCCCCGGGTGAGATCGAGCCCAACGTCAAGGTCGACGTTTCGGCCGAAGTCTCGGCGCGTATCCTTGAATTGCCCTTCCGCGAGGGTGAGACGGTTCGTCAGGGCGACATGATTATTCGGCTTGATGCCGCGGACTTTCAGGCCAGATTGGAGAGCGCGGAGGCCCGACGTGATGCGGAGCGTTTCCGTCTGCAGAGCGAGCAATCTCGCATCGCTGGCCCCATGGCATCACTCTCCAACGCAAAGGAGACCCTTCGTCGACAAGAACAACTATTCGAGACTGGTGACATCAGTCGTCAGAATCTCGACGATGCAAGAAACCGGGTCGCAGAACTCTCGGCGCAGGTTGAAGCCGGAAAGCTAGCCATTTCGGTGATTGAGAGTTCGCTGGCGGCCGCGGAGGCCGACATCGACCAGGCCAGAGATCGTCTTGCCAAGACCGTCATGAAGTCACCAATCGATGGGGTGGTCACGATTCTCAATGCAGAAGTTGGCGAACTCGTGGTGGTCGGAACCATGAACAACGCCGGCACCGTGATCATGACCATTGCAGATCTCTCCCGCATGCGTCTCGATGCCAAAGTCGCGGAGAGCGACATCGCCAAAGTGGCGAACACGCAACCCGCCGAAATCAGGATTAACGCTTACCCTGGCGAGGTCTTTGAAGGCATCGTTGAACGGATCGCGCTCCAGCGTTCACTTGATCGGGATGGCTCCGGTTTTTTCAAGACCGAGGTGCAGATCATGCTTGAAGGCCGCCGGATCTATTCTGGTCTGGCCGCCAACGTGGATATTGAGATTGCGCGTCACGAAGGGCTGGTGGTCCCGAGCCAGGCCGTGGTGGATATGAAGGTGGATGATCTGAGCGCTGCGGCAGCCAGTAGCCCTCTGGTCGATCGAAAACGCCGAACGGTGCCGGTCATCTTTGTGATCAAAGATGGCAAGGCGATCTGCACACCCGTGAAAATCGGGCCCAGTAGTCTGGTGGAGACGATCGTCGCCGAGGGGATCAGTCCCGAGGACAAGGTCATCGTGGGGCCTTACAAGGCCATCGAGAAACTCGAGGACGGTGATCCGGTACGGACCGAGGGTCTCGATTCCGAGGCGGTCTCTGATACGGAAGCCTCAAAATCGGCTTCCAAAGAACCGTCCGTCAAAATTTCATTCTGAGTCGGAACGAGTTTCGAACATGCTTATCAAGTTACGCGGCATCTCGAAGATCTACCGAATCGGCGTGGAGACGATCCATGCGCTCAGAACCGTCGACCTTGAGATCGGAGAGAACGAATTCGTCGCGATCATGGGGTCGTCGGGTTCGGGAAAGAGCACGCTGATGAACATCCTCGGGTGCCTCGACCGCCCGACGGAAGGCGAGTATCGGCTGGACGATCGTCGGACGGATCGAATGTCCTCAGCCGAACTTGCCTTGGTGCGAAATGAGCGTATCGGATTTATCTTTCAGTCTTTCGAATTGCTAAATCGCGCTACGGCGCTGCGGAACGTCGAACTCCCTTCGGTCTACGCCAGGGGAGAACGGAAAAAAGATCGACGGGCGCGAGCGCTCAGGGCGCTTGATCGAGTCGGTCTTGCGGACCGCGTGCATCACCGGCCCAACCAGTTGTCAGGTGGACAGAAGCAGCGAGTCGCCATTGCGCGAGCCTTGCTGAATCGACCTGCGATTCTGCTCGCGGATGAACCGACCGGAAATCTGGATTCGACGACCACCGCGGATATTCTTGATCTCTTCAATCGACTCCATGAAGAAGGCCAGACGGTGATCATTGTCACCCATGAAGACGAGGTGGCGGCTCATTGTCGGCGAGTGATTCGCCTTCATGATGGTCGCGTCGCAAGCGATCTTCCCATTGGCGAAGATCCTGCAGGCCGCCTTGCTCCACGGGTTCCGGCCGAAGGAGTGGGCTGATGTTTCATCCATCTTTCTGGATTCAGGCGGTGGTGCTGGCGTTTTCCCAGATTCGTGCGAATCTGGGCCGAAGCCTTCTCACTGCTCTGGGAATTATCGTGGGAGTGGCGAGCGTCACCGCGGTCATCGCGGCGTTGGTTGGGCTGAAGACTAAAGTGCTCGGAGAGTTTGAGTCGTTCGGGGCCAACCGCCTCTTCATTTTTCCGGATCGCCCGGACGACGCACCTAAGAACATGTATCCGTGGAAGGATGTGCGGCTCAAGATCGAGGAGGTCGAGGCACTTGAGCTCAACTGCCCATCAATCCGTTGCCTGACCCCCGTCACTTCGCTCGGCATGAGCGCGCAGTTCGGCGATCGGCTCATCGAGGGATTGAATGTCACGGGGATCCGTCCGGCATGGCACGAGACCGAAAACCGAGCCATCCTATCGGGTCGGCCGTTTAACTCGATCGACGAAGAGAATGCTCGGCAGGTCTGCTTGGTGAACGAGTCGGCGATTGAAGAACTCAGATTACCCACGGAGCCAGTTGGAACGCACGTTCTTCTCGGCGGGCGCCGTTACTTGGTGGTCGGAGTCGTGGAGACGATTCAATCCAGCATGTTGGGGATAAACACGTCGACGACGGAAGTATTTGTCCCGTTCGCGATCGCATCTCGGATTAAGGATGACGATTTCTTCTTCCGGATCGCCGCGATGATCGAATCGCCGGATCTGGCGAGTGAAGCGAAGAGTGAGGTTCGGTTCGTCTTGCGAAAGATGCGGGGACTCGGTCCAGACGATCCTGATACTTTCCAGGTCGCCGCCATCGATCAGTTCATTGATCAATTCCGGGCGCTGGCCGCGGGGATCACCGCGATCGCCGGCGGAATCGTCGGGGTCAGCCTCTTGGTCGGAGGGATCGGCATCATGAACATCATGCTGGTATCCGTCAGTGAACGAACCCGGGAGATCGGGCTTCGAAAGGCGATTGGAGCGACACCGGCGGCCATCCTGCTGCAATTCCTGCTGGAAGCGGTGGTGCTTTGTCTGGTGGGCGGTGCGCTGGGTGTGGTCGTGGGGGAGATGTTGGCATTTGGATTGACCCTGATTCCTGATGCAGGACTGGACGAGGCTCACGTTCCGCTCTGGGCGATCATCATGAGCTTTACGTTCAGTGCGGCGGTGGGACTGATCTTCGGTATGTTCCCCGCGATCAAGGCTTCCCGGCTCGATCCGATCGATGCGCTGAGACACGAATGAACGACAGGATTCTCGATATGCATTGCTTCAGTCGACAACGACGGATTCAAGTGACCGGAATGGTCTTCGCTTCAGTGCTGTTCGTGGGCTGCGGAGAGACCGGAATTTTCAAGGTCAAGACGCCCTACTGGAATCCGGCGCCGCAGCAGGTTGACGCCATTGCACCGATGGATCTTGCATCGCGGAGCATTGTTCCGCCGCAGAAGCCTGATGATGCCATGGAGGAATTGCTTGCTCAGGAGCTTCCGATCGAGGCGTCGACAACTCAACGGACGATATCGATCGTCGAAGTCCGACAGGCAGTTCTAGAAGGGAACCTCGAACTGAAGACGGAGCTTGTCTCGCCGAACATTGCGAGGGCGAATCTTGGTGCTGAGGAAGCGAAATTCGAGGCGACCATCTTTGCGGGGTACACCCGCAATGATCAGGGCGTCGTGACGAATCTGGAGCAAGGCGAACCAACCAGTAGCGATGAGTTCTTGGCGGGCCTCCGACTTCCGCTCGCGAGCGGCGGGACACTTACCGTCGACACTTTGGCGACCCAGAGCGATTTGCCAACGAGGTTCGCAAACGCGGAACCCTGGGAGTCGAATGTTCGTTTTTCGATCTCTCAACCGTTGCTGCGAGGGGCTGGGGTCGTGAATACGGCGTCCATTCGCATCGCGAAATGGAACCGGAATCTCGCGGATGCGCGCTTGAAACTCGCGGCGATTCGAATCCTCTCGGATGCAGATAAGGCCTACTGGAGAATGTATGAGGCCTATCGGGAACTCGATGTCCGCAAGAGTCAGTATCAACTCGCGGTGAGCCAGCTTGATCGTGCTCAACGCCGACTCAACGCCGGGGATGCGCCAGAAATCGACGTGATCCGCGCGCGGAGTGGCGTCGGTCGTGTCCTTGAATCGATCATCCGCGCCGATGCGACGCTCCGCCAGCGGCAGCGAGCACTCAAGCAAATCATGAATCTCGCAGATCTGCCGATCGATTCGGCGACCGCACTCGAGCCCGGCACCGAGCCCGATCCGATTCGAATTGAATTAGATGGTGACAAACTCGCGGCCGAAGCCGTAAATAACCGGATGGAAATGCTCGAACTGGAGATCCAACTCTCCATCGATGCCACTACCGTTGAGACGCGTCGGAATGAGGCGCTTCCGGTCTTTGCCTTCGAGTATCGCTACTCCATTCAGGGTGACGACGCATACTTCGATTCGTCCTACGCATCGCTCGGAGATTCGGATTCTCATCGAATCGGACTCAATGGTGAGGTGCCGATTGGAAATGAACAGCGAGAAAATCGGCTTTCGGCGGCCATCCTGCAACGCGTTCAACGGCTGGCGAGTAAAGAGAGTCGCGCTCAGAGCATCCGAGTTGAAGTCTATGACGCGTTGGATCGGCTCAAGCAATCGTGGCAGTCGATTCTGGCGGCGAGGCTTGAGACCATGCTGGCTGCCCGGACGCTTCAAGGCGAAGAACGTCAGTTCGACGTCGGGCTTCGAACATCGACTGACGTCCTCGATGCTCAAAGCAGACTGGCAGATGCCCAAAGCCGAGAAGTTCAGGCGCTCTCGGCCTATCAGATTGCGCTGATTGACATTGCATTCGCAACTGGCACCCTGCTTGGTCAGTCCAAGGTGGAGTTCGAGGAGTCAGACGGCGCCATCTCGGTGAGGGAAGGAGGCGATGCCAAGACGGATGGATCGATGCTCTCGGGCGATGCAGAACGAATTGCAGAATAGAGATTCATTGGACCGTGATCTGCGGCGATTCATTTTCGCGATTCAGGAATCCTGCTCAAGTACCTTTTCATCGGCGATGACAATGGCTTGCGTCGCGATCTCACGCAGTTTGTGATCCACGTGTTCATCCGCCGCGAGATCTCTCAGCGCAGAAAGAAGGCGGTCTGGTCGCTGCCTGGTGATCCAACAGCGGTGCCGTACGACTCCGGCCGCGATGGTGGCGGCGTAGTAACGGGCGGCAAGCCGGCGGTCGGTCGAGTGTTCACCACTGAGGCGTAAGGTTTTGAATCCGCTTTTGAGCAGACGGAGCCGGCGGAGGTCCTGTTCGGGGTCCGGATCAGTGATGCAGATGGCGTCTACGGCATTTGGTCGGTCGGGGATCAACTCGGCGGCGAGCCAATCGACGGCGCTCCGCTCGGGCTCGGATCCGATCGCGAGCGCCCAGCGCAGTGAATCGGTAAGGGGATCGGTCATCGCGTGTGCTCCGTTAAGAGGCGTAGAAGATCCTGAGCTTCCGCATCGATCTGATCTGGCGAATCCACGGTTTCGCCGATCTCGGCGAGAATCGCGAGCCCGAGCGCTCGCTTCCCATTGACCAGAAACGATGCCGCCTGTGGAACATCGCGGAGCTCGAAACGTTCGACCAGGCTTGCGTAGGGGACGGGGGGGACACCGTTGATCATGGGAGCCACCAGCCTTGCTTCAAGGATCTCCCATTCGATTTCACGATTGCGATCGATGAATGAGGCCCGGACCGTTTCGATGGCGCGTCGGAGGATGGTGGCGACCCAGTGCCGCGTAAATGCCTGCTCGGGATCATCCGTGGATTGGTCACTTGGCGTCGGGCAACCTTCGACATCGAGTGATGCCACTTTGCCTTGTTCGGGCCGTCTTTTGAGTGACCGATTGCGTCGATGGTGATCACGCACGTAGTTACCGATCGACCGGAAGAGGAGCCCCCTAAAACGTCCTCGGTCTCGATCCGCATGGGCCGGTAGATTGCGTTCAAGAATCACATCGGCAACGAAGCCCTGCACAATGTCATTGGCATCTTCTGCGGTGCACCCGCCCGCTCGAACGCATGCGAAGAGAGACGGCCAATATCGTCGAACCAAACGGTCCAGCGAGGCCGACCGGGATGGCGAGTCGAGGCTTCCAGCGTCGAGAACCATGGACCAGTCGGTGAGGCTTTGTTCGGATCGGCGATCTTTCTCGCTCATCTGTGATCATCCTCGTCGGTGGGGTGCCTTTCGATCCTACGGGATCGCCACCGTCGTTCGAGTCTTACCTTGGGAATAGGCTGGAATTCAGTCCAGTCGGGACTCGAGACACCAGCCTTCGATCCACAGCCCGCGGGCGGGCCGGTCAGGATCGACCAGTGCCCAAGTTCGAATGTCACGATCCTTCATCCTTCGAGCGGTCTTGGCGGGTGTCGACCCCATGTTGACGACCAGATCGGGGGATCCATCGTCGAGTTTCAAGGTGATCCGATGAATAGGGTCATCGTTCACGGAGGTATTGGTCATCTCGACGGCGGCGATCTCGCCAAAAACCACCACGCCTCGGATCACCAAGCGGCGTTGACCAAGGCGATGGCGAAAGACCAGGCCCCACCCAATGCTGGCGGCCACTCCGATGAGTAGGAAGATCCACTCCGTATTGTCGGTCTTCGGGGTGCCGTTGAGGAGGAGCATCGACGGCATGATGATGAATCCGGCGCTGAGGCCGCTTAGGATCAGAAGTGGAAAGGTAGTTCCCGTCCAGGCACGACGCTGTACCGCAGCAGGGATCTCTTGTCGCGGAACGGCCTGTTCCTTCAGGCGCTCGAGCATCTCGTCGGTGACGAGGCGTTTGTTGATCGCCCCTCCGATCAGCCCGCCTTGATTCTCGTACGTCTTCACTGCTTCCGCGGCGAAAGTTCCTTCGACCGCATCGACGGCCCGTTGTGCGGCTTTGGGGTCATCCGCAATGGCGCCACCCGCGATGAACGCTTGATCAATGAATTGAATGCGAGCTTCGCCAGTGAGGCGTTCATCCTGTTCGCGTTCAACCGAAAAGGTCCCATGACTGTAGGACTCGGGCGGTCGAGTGCACATCACGCCTCGGGGCTCGATCGAGAGGGTGAGATTGTCGATCGAGATCATCGCGTCGATCAAGTCACGGGTCATCAGCTCGCGGACGGATTCCGCATTGACAGTGATGATCATGAATCTGCGATTGAATTCGGGCTCGTTCTCTAGTTCGAGGGTCGGCATGCCTGCCAGTTTCGACATGGCACCGAGCAGGAATTTGCTGGCCCCGCGACCGCGAGCCTGAATGGAGAACTCGGGCAACATGATGTCGGGCCGGTGAAGGAACATCACGGTCCGGCGGATTTGTCGGCTGGTGCTATGGTCAGACGACGACGAGAACTCCAGCCACGATGCATCTGCGACGACGTCGGTCCCTGCACGGTGACTCCTGACGACGGCTTCATTGATCTTGAGGCTCGATTCCCCGATGGCCGCCTCGAGTGCGTCCAGTGTTTCGGGAGGAATCTTCGCGGGTTGGAACCCGGATTGAAGCTCGTTCGATTCGTGGTTCTCATCGTTCATGGGAAGCTCCCAAGGATGGATCGGCACGGCCAAGAGTCTAGAGAGAGTTCTGGTGGCGCGTTCGATCGCACGCCTTCGGAGCGGCCGTCGCCGGAGGGGTGGTCGGAATCGGCTCTGGTGCGGCGTCTTCGGCATCTTGCCATTGGAGACGACCCGTAGGGCATGTACATGAAAGAGCCCTCGAGGGATGCTCGAGGGTTCTTTCACTGAGTCAGTGGAGCCGGGGGGATTCGAACCCCCGTCCCAAAACGTGCTGAAGACCGCGTCTACGCGTGTAGTCGTCCCTTAATCTCGTTCACGACCCGGAGGGTCGACGGCCCAAGCCGTGAACAAGGCATGCGAATGTCTCGATCCTCCAAGGCATGCCAGCCCTTCAGATCCAGCCCGATGATTTGCGGATTCCCGCCCCATCGGGCGTCAGGCGGGAGTCCGTCACGGCGATCAGGCCGCGAGAGCGTACTGCGTGTTGGCAGATAAAATTTTGCATCCTTTTTACGTGGCATGGATGCTCCACGACGCGCAACGAAAAACAGTCATCGTCCGGTCGATACCAGTCGGCCCCAGTTGTCAAAGAGCAATGCCGCGAACCGGCAACGGAAGTATACGCTTCCATCGGGCCGGTCTGACTGGTTCTTTCTTCCGATTCGTCGGAGTCTCTTGTGAATCGGTCCCCTTGAGTCGAGAATCGGGTCATATGACCAATCAACCCACTCGCGTCCTCTTCATCTGTATGGGCAACATCTGCCGCTCACCGGCGGCCGAAGCGGTCTTCGTGAGTCTCTTGGATGATCGCGGATTGACCGATCGATTTCACGTCGACAGCGCCGGGACCGGCGGTTGGCATGCGGGGGCGCCGGCGGATGCGAGATCACGGGCGGAGGGTGAACGACGAGGGTTCGAACTCTCGACAACTGCCCGCCAGGTTCACGACGGGGACTGGGAAGCGTTCGATCTGCTGGTCTGTATGGATCATGACAATGCGGCGTTGTTGTCGGAGCGAGGGGCGCCGGATCACAAGGTGCGGCTTCTGCTTGAATGGCATCCGGATTCCCAGCATCGAGAAGTACCGGATCCCTACTACGGTGGGCCCGAGGGTTTCGTCCATATGTACGACTTGATTGAGGCGGCCTGCGAAAGGCTGCTTGAAGAATTGCAGGCGTCATTCTCCGCCGACTGATTCCGGCGGCGACTCGCTTCGATCATTCCTTCGAGAAGACGGGCCAGTCGACCGGCGGATCCTGCATGGCGTCGATGGCGTCCCAGTTCTTCCTGTGGTCCGTGACATCCCGAACCCGATCGATGAAGTAGGCGAGGCTCGCGGTCTTGTTCTTGAGATGTGGGGGCCACACCGCATCGAGGAGGTCGATGGCGGTGCTACCGTTGCCTTCGTAGATCAGATCGAGCATCACCTTCCAGAGTTCACCGACGGCCTTGGTGGCATAGGGTTCGTACGGTCCCTGATCGGTGATCTCCTCGGACCAGTCGAAGGCAAGCAGCGTCCGCTTCACTTCGTCGAATGCGTCCTGGCTGGGGGCGGGTCTCTGCATCGCGTCGGTGTCGAGTATCCATCCGTCGCCGAAGAATTGGTAGACGGTGCGAACATGTGGATTCAGGCAGGCACCGCAGGCGAACACGTACCGGTAATCGTCGATTGTCACGATCTCCACGTTTCCGTCGCCGTCCACATCTTGAAACACCGCGTCGCAGCCGTCTTCCCGGGTCCAGGAAAGAACTACCGAGCCGTCGGGGGCGAGTCGATAGCAGGTGTACGTCGCGAAGCACTGAGTTCCTGAGCTGCTGTTCACGAAGATCACGTCGGCGAATTCATCGCCGTCGATACGTTCGGGCGCTTCGTCCATCGTCCAGAGCCCAACGCTGCCTCCGCATCCATCGCATGGGTAGGCGACGCGTTCCGTACCGCCGGCATCGATCACTCGCAGTACGAACGGATAATCAGGACTAAAGGGGTTTCGGCAGTGGAGTCGCTGCAACGTGTGGCCGGTCGAGAACGTCCGAACGACTTCGACCTCATACGCGGGTAGCGGGGGGGTCCAGCCACGGGCCTCGGACCAATGAAACGCCTTGTAGGCAGGCCAGCCCAGGGTGATGATCCAGAGTAGGCCGATCGAGGCGATGGTCGACCAGGGAGGAAGTCGGAAGGGCCCTGACGAGGGTCGGGTGCCGCATTCGGTGCAGACCTCCGATTCGGCATGCGTGCGGTCATAGCCGCACTTCGGGCATCGGCGGCTCGGATAGATACGTCGGGCCTGAACGAGGAGCAACGCGGTTCCGATCACCGCGATCGACGCGAGTGTCAGCGCCATGCCGACCTTGGGGGTGAGCACCGGGAGTTCGTAGCCGAAGATGACGTCAGACCAGCCCATCAGATTCACTCGAGCCGTCGGAGTGGCGTCACGTCCGAAGGAGTTCTCCGGTCAGCCATTCTTGGTGGCGAAGTCAGCCATGAATCCGGCGAGTGACCGGCAGCCCTCGACCGGGAAGGCGTTGTAGATCGATGCCCGGATGCCGCCCACGGATCGATGGCCCTTGAGTCCGTCCATGTCATGCGACTTCGCCTCAGTCACGAAAGCCTTCTCGAGTTCTTCGTTCGGCAGTCGGAAGGTCACGTTCATCTCCGAACGGCTGTCATTCTGGGCGTGCCCGCGATAGAAGCCGCCGCTGCCGTCGATCGCGTCGTAGATGATCTTTGATTTTTCGGCGTTCCGGTTCGCGATTCCGATCAGACCGCCTTGCTCGTGGATCCATTCGAAGACCAGTCCCATGCAGTAAACCCCGAAGACGGGTGGCGTGTTCAAACGCGAACCCTGTGCGGCCTGCTTCCGGTAGTCCAGAAGATCGATTGTCTCTCGGCAGCCTTTTTCGAGCATGTCTTTACGGATGATGATCAACGCCAGGCCGGATGGTCCGAGGTTTTTCTGGGCCCCGGCGTACACGAGGGCATGATCGGCGAACGGCCAGGGGCGAGCAAACATGTCACTACTCGCATCGCACACCAGCGGAGCATTGGTGACCGGAGGAGCGGCGTAGCGGGTGCCGTAGATCGTGTTGTTGGAGCAGTAATGAAAGTAGGCGGCACCCGGCGTGAGTGAGAGTTCGTTCGCCTTGGGGCAGTGGTCGTAGCCGCAGGCGGAGCCGTCGAACGCGACGTTGACCGTTCCAAATTTCCGAGCTTCCTTGATTGCCTTCGTTGTCCAGGTCCCGGTGTCGGGATAGTCGGCGGTGGCGTCATCCGGCAGGTAATTCATGGGAATCATGCCGAACTGCATGCTCGCGCCACCGGCAAGGAAGAGCACCTCATGGTCGTCGCCAAGCCCGGCGAGACTCCGGCATCGATCGGTCGCCTCTTCGAACACTCGGTCGATGACCGGGCCGCGATGGCTGTGCTCCAACACGCCGATTCCGCTGTCGTCAATATTCCAGACATCTTCCCGAATACGTTCAAGCACGGATTCGGGCATCACAGCGGGGCCAGCGGAGAAGTTAAAGATCCGGGAGGAAGTGGTGGTCATGCGTAGGTCTGCCTATGAGCTCAAACGGGGGTGAAGTTGATGACGACGCCAGTGCGGCGTTTGTGTCCTCAGTGGGTGGAGACGTCAACACTGAGGATGTTCGGACCGGCGGTCATTGCTTGGATGAGTTCGCTCTTGGGGGTCTCCGAAACTCGGATCCGGGCCGAGGCAGCCGCACCTCCAATATAGATCACGTTCTCCATATCCTCGACATTGATCCCTCCGCGGCTGAGGAGATCACAGACGGTGGCAAGAACGCCGGGGCGGTTGAAGTGACGGATCGTCAGCGTGGCAGCACCGGTGCCGCTGGCGAGGTTGATGCAGTTGGGCGTGTTGCCGGTCTCAAGGTGGAGTCGAATCACCCGGATCGCTTCGGAAGCGATCGCGGCCTGAGATTGATCAGTAGAAGCCCCAACGTGGTGGGTTCCGTAGACCCCAGGAAGACTGACGATGTCGTCTCGGAACTCGCCAGTTCCCTTGCCCGGTTCTTCGGCAAAGACGTCGAGGCCAGCTCGGATGCCTTTTTCGCGAATGGCGAGGGCAAGGGCGGCTTGGTCAACGACAGAGCCACGGCTGGTATTGATAAAGATAGCGCCAGGTTTCATTGCCGCGAGGAAATCGGGGGAGATGAGATGTTTGGTCTCTTGATTCGCGGCCACGTTGACAGAGATGACATCGCACATGCGAGCGAGGTTGATGAGGTTTTCGCATGCATGGCATCCGGCGGATTCCGCTCGGGCTTCGGTGATCGATCGGCTCCACGCGAACACTCGCATCCCAAACGCATTCCCCCGATCAGCAATGGCTTCGCCGATCTTTCCGAGGCCGACGATACCGAGCGTGCGGCCTGCGAGGCCCGGGGCCTTTGAGTATTCCTTCTTATTCCAAGTACCCGCTCGAAGGTCAGCGACCTGATCGGGAATTCGACGATCGCAGGCGAGAATGAGCCCCCAAGCAAGTTCGGCCACGGCGAGTGAGTTTTTTCCGGGGCAATTGGCGACCGAGATCCCACGGCCGCTGGCGGCGTCGACGTCGATATTGTCGGTGCCCGCACCCGCTCGAACGATCAGGGCCAGTTGGCTGGCGGCCTCGACCGCGTCTGCTCGAACCTTCGTGGACCGCACGACGAGAATCTGTGGGTCGTGCTCCTTGATCGCTGCGGGGAGCGTCTCTGGTGAAAGGTCGGGGATGCTGACGACCCGGTGTCCGAGACTAGAAAGCGCCTCGATTCCGGAGGCGTCGAACTTGTCGGCGATCAGGATCACCGCGCCTTCCGAAGCGGGCGTCGTGGCGGTTGAGGGGGTTGGATGGGTGGCGGTCTGGTGGCTCATCAGGCGGACTCCTCAGAAGTTTCAAATCGGTGAGCGAACAGACCGCTCCGGAGCTTGGGTTCAAACCAGGTTGACTTGGGAGGCATGATTTCGCCGGCATCGGCCACTCGCAGCAACTCGACCATGCTGGTTGGGTGCATGCTAAATGCGATCGCCCACGCGTCAGTTTCCGTCAGCCGTTCCAATTCTACGTTCCCTCGGATGCCGCCTACGAAGCCGATGCGTTCATCGAGTCGAGGATCGCCGATCTCCAACAGGGGTTCGAGGATTCTCTTCTGCAGAAGTGAGACGTCGAGAGACGCGATCGGGTCATCGTGGTCGATCGATTCGGGGGGGAAGGTGAATCGAAACCATCGTCCATCGAGTCGAATGCCGAGCGTTCCTGCTGACTCCGGGGTTGGATCGACCCCATCGGATAAAGCGTCGATGCTCCCGATGGTCTGGAGTCGATCGAGAATGACCTCCGGAGTATGGCCGGCAAGGTCTTTCACGATCCGGTTGTACGCGAGGATCTTCAGCTCGCGCTGCGGAAACACGACGGCGAGAATCCGGTTGTATTCCTCGTCACCAGCGTGTGCCGGATTTTTGGCGGCTCGCTCGGTGGCAATTCGGCCGCCCGCCGCGGATCGGTGATGTCCGTCTGCGATATAGAGGTCGGGGACCGCTTCGAATAGGGACTGGAAGGTCTCAGGATTTGCAACACGCCAGAGAGTGTGAGTCACGCCATCGGCAACGAAGTGAATCAGTGGACGATCGGTCGTGGCCGAGATCAGTACGTCACAGATGTCATCTGCAGTTGGGGCATCATCCCGAAAGGCGAGGAAGACCGCTTCCGCATGGACGTTGGAGATATCTAAGTGCCGAGTTCGATCGTCTTCTTTCTCGGGTCGTGTCTTCTCGTGCTTCCGGATCCGGCCGCTCGCGTACTCCGCGGCATCGACAGTGCAGACAACGCCGAGTTGCCGATAACCGTCGCGAACGAGTCGATAGATGAAGAGCCCAGGCTCGTCCTCCTCTAGAAGGACATTGGAGTCGAGAAGGGCGGCGAGATTGTGACCCGCCCGTTCGTAGACTTTCTGCTCGTATGGATTCACCTCAACTGGAAAATCAATCTCGGGTCTGATGACTCGCAAATAGCTGTTTGGACGACCCTCTGCCAAGGTGCGGGCTTCTGTTGTTGAGATCACGTCATAGGGTGGGCAGGAGACATCGGCCGCGTGGGGCGGGTGAGGTCGGATTGCTTTGAAAGGATGGATGAGACTCATGCGGTGCTCCCGGCCGAGTACCACCCCGGCGCGGCGAACATCGTACCTGCGCAGGTCGTTTTCCGAGGGCCTGGGCACCGGAGAGTCGGGGGTTGGGAACGTCACCTCGACCGACGTGTCCGTAGGTTTCGAGGATTTTTCGGACCTTGAGATAAATCCACTGGAGGGATGTGCTACCTGACCCGATATTTAGACGTCGGGACGCGTGGGGCGACCCGGTGAGAGAACACACGATCGGCCGACTGAGAATCGACCGGCACTATTTAGAGACACAGACATGACCACGAACGAAGATGCTGTCCACGGCACAGGTTTTACCTCTGCAAGCCTTTCCATTTGCGGAGGGTCACCGCTCTCCGGCACCGCCACCATCTTCCATCTTGATGGCGAACGTTTTGGTGAAATGCACGATCTCGTCGAATTAGCCATCTCTGACGGGGCCCTCCAAGGTCGAACTGGTTCACCAGTCGCCGCGGGTGCTTCCGTTTCCCTCGGATTTGAGGCCCCTGGGACCATCGCTCGGCGCGGTGAGGTCATTCAGTGTGATGCCTGTGGTGAGGGATGGCGTATCGGAATCCGACTGGCATCTGCGGCCTGACCGCGTTGACATTCACGAAAATCGGTTGATTGAAAGCCGGTCCTTAGGACCGGCTTTCTTCACGTCCGGAGATGCTGGCGAGCTTCGTGACCGCCGTTGATGACTTCTCGGACCTTCATTGAGAGGCTCGCGCAGTCTGGGAGGTCTCGATCGGCGGTGGCTCCCTGCAAATGTCGTGCATTGCGCATGCTTGAATCGAGTTTCATGCGTTGAGCACCGAAGAACTTCTTGCCGGACAACCGTTCGGTGATGAGCGTCGTCGCTGGAGGGAAGGACGACGCCCATCTTCGCCCGGTCGATCGTGGTGCGAACGATCGGGTGTTTCCGGCGGTGACCACGTGCGTCTCCGTGAACGGGCGGCTCTAGCCGCGATTGAATGATTCGATTGAACTTCCCGCAAGGAGCTGGACACATGAACTACCGTCGAAACTCGTTGAAGCGTGGCTTCACCCTCATTGAAATCCTCATCGTCGTCGTGATCCTCGGGATTCTCGCCGCGATCATTATCCCTCAGTTCACCGACGCTGCACAGGATGCCGGTGCTGCGAGTGCTCGCAGTCAGCTTCAGACGATGCGAAGCCAGGTCGAGCTCTATCGCGTCCAGAATAACGGTGCAGCGCCTGCTGGCGACACGAGCGGTCCTTGGACCGAACTCGTCACC
>Ga0222662_1000331_pt1 | contig 42135 bp, 42 predicted proteins | sample AntAcemetagen600_FD_179821 | JGI IMG/M metagenome (GOLD analysis project Ga0222662, IMG submission 179821) | Saline water microbial communities from Ace Lake, Antarctica - #600 | ecosystem: Environmental > Aquatic > Non-marine Saline and Alkaline > Saline | place: Antarctica: Ace Lake... | reverse complement strand
GCTTTTGCATACGCATTTGTAAGTGCTAACGTTTCTGGCATCACTGCATCAGAGCAATTAGAAGCAAATACTCCTCCAGCTGCTGCGTAGTACACAACAACACCTTCTATTTGATTTGCAGCAAAGTAGTCTCGTACTGCCTCAGCTTCTGGTTCTGAAAAAGCTGCAGTTCCACCGCTTACTGTTTGATTTTGCCATTTACTTGTTGTGCTCCATTGGCAATCAAAGTTTCTATTTAAATCAACATCGTTGGCATTGAATCGTCCTTCCACACTTTTTGAAACTGATGTTTTTGCGTAACCATCTGGATTAACATCTGGAATTACTGTTGCAACATAGCCCTCAGGGATTACATCACTATTATCTTCTAAATATTCCATTAACTCTTTTGCTAATGTAACAGTATTTCGTGAGTAACTTCCATGAATTCCTGCAATAAATAGTAGTTCTTTTTCAGCCAATAAATATCCATAGTGATACGCAACTATTTCACGCCCTTCAACTGATGTCCCTAAGACAGTCTTTCCGTCTTCCTTTGTGTCTTTCTCTTCTTGTTCAACTACATCACCTTCTTGATTGGTATTTTCATCACTTTGTTCTACAGAATCTTCTTCCAAAGAAACTTTGTCAGAGTTAGTTCGAGTAAATATAAACACTAGTAAACCGATAAGAATAATAAGAATAATCGCGAATGTAATTTTTTTCATATCCATCCATTTTAACACATTAGTTATGCTTATCTATAGACACTTAAGCCAAAGCATATTAAAGAAAAAAGGATTTATAATTACTTTTCTTTTTTTAGTAACATAAATCTAACAGCGTTACTTATATTTTTAGCGTGAATGCTATTTAATTTTGTAATCTCTCCATCGACTTGGATATGTGGTACACCAGACGAAGCAACACGAATTTCTTGAGCTCTGATATGTTCTGGCTCACTATTTCGTTTTAACCGACCTGTTAGCAAACGAAACAATGAAGCAGTAAAACTAATCGGACTTGTATCACGCAGAATTGCGATATCGAACTTTCCATCATGAGGGTTTACACCTGGACCAATTTCAACAGCTCCAACAGAAATTTCAGCTGCATTGAAAATCATAATGCTGTGGGCTCGTATATTTTCAGGTTCTTTATTATCTATTTGTACTTCAAACACTCGCTTCTTTCTATTAGAAATGCTTTTAAAACCGGAAAGTACGTATGCAAAAAAACCAAAGGTATTTTTTGGTCGCGTGAAGCATTTTTTATCATTTCCGCATCCAAACCAATACCAACAGAAACCATAAAATATGAACTATTATTTACCAATGACCCCACATCAAATTGCATAGTTTCTACAGCATCCAACTGCGCACTAATTGCATCCTCTGAATCTATTGGTATTCCAATCGCACGAGAAAGCAAATTACCGGTTCCCAAAGGAACTATAAGTACTGGAATATCTTTCTTACTTTTAATAAGTAAAGAAATAACTTCCATCACAGTTCCGTCGCCTCCCATAACTAAAACAGTATCGAACGCTTCATCAATTGCTTGTAGTTCATTATTAGGATCAGTTTTTGAATATTCATATGCAATCCCTTTTTCGGAAAGCTTTTCTTCAAAAAGTTTTTTTAATTCATCTGGCTTGTGGTTGCCAGAAACAGGGTTGTGGATGATGAGGATGTTTTTCATACTTTAGATTATACGATACATTAACAAACCTACTAAAATTAAATATAATTTTAGTAGGTTTGATTGACAATATTTTAAAACATTGTAATATAACCCAACTAAGCTTTTGAAACTCGTGTGGGGCTCTCTGGCTTGCGTATAGATGTAGATGTTGCAAAACATACTGCGTGCTATACAAATTTATTTCTCCTGCACAGCCCAGAGATTCAATAAATATTGCATACCCTATTTTAGGTAGCATACGTTTGTTTTTTCTCATTAAATAATAAAAAATGGAAAGATCACAAAGTCGACCTACGCGTCGAACAACTACGAGTTCTTCACGTACTTCAAGTACTAATAGAACTGGAAATTATAAAAAACGCTCATCATCCCCTGCTTCAGGAGGTGAAAGCACATCAAAAACAGGAAGTTATACAAAACGTCCGTTTTCAACTTCATCTTCACGTTACGCAAATAGTAACAGTAAAGGTAAGCGAAAATTTTCGAGTCAAGGAAACTTTAGCCGAGATGGACAAAGTTCAGGATTTCGAACACGTGGAGCATCACGAAATGGACGAGGTGGAGGTGGAGGAAGAAAACAACCTTCATTCGACCCGTCAATGTTCATCAACAAAAACCCTTCTGAAGGAGTAGTTGATGTATACAATGCAAAACATACTTTTAAAGATTTCAAATTCGACCCAATTCTTACTGGAACACTTGATGGTATGGGAATTGAAACACCATCACCTATTCAAGACATGGTTATTCCTGAAATTATGAAAGGTAATGATGTTATTGGAATTGCAGAAACAGGAACTGGTAAAACAGCAGCGTTTCTATTACCAATTATTGAAAAAACTTTAAAAGAATATAGTCGTCAAACACTTATTCTTACTCCAACACGAGAACTTGCAATTCAAATTGAACAAGAACTTTGGAAATTAGTGAAAGGACATCAAATCTTTTCAGTAACAGTTGTTGGTGGAGTTCCGAAGCGACCACAAATAATGAAGCTGAAGAAAAAGAATCACTTTATTATTGGTACACCTGGAAGAATTTTAGATTTAATCAACACTGGAGATATCAAAACTGAAAAAGTTACTACAGTAGTATTAGATGAAGCCGACCGAATGCTTGATATGGGATTTATCTCAGACATGCGAGCAATTCTTAAGAACACTCCAAAAGACCGAGAAACATTATTCTTCTCGGCAACTATGGATGCTCGAACAAAAGGTTTGGTAAACGAATTTATGAACGACCCAGTAACTGTTTCAGTACGAAAAACTGATGCAAGTGGAAGTATTAAACAAGACGTAGCTTATTATAATCACTCAAATAAATACGGAACATTACTTAATTTGTTAAATGACGATGACTGTACTCGAGCAATTGTGTTCGGTGCAATGAAACACAGCGTTGGTAACCTTGCACGAGATTTGTGTAAGAACGGAATCAAAGCTGAATCAATTCATGGAAACAAAACTCACCCGCAACGACAACGAGCATTGAAAGCTTTCAAAAGCGGACAAGTAAAAGTACTTGTAGCAACTGATGTTGCTGCTCGAGGAATTCACGTTGATGATGTGTCGCATGTAATTAACTACGACTTACCTCAAACACAAGACGACTACATTCACCGAATTGGTCGAACTGGACGTGGAGCAAAACGTGGAGAAGCAGTTACATTGGTACAAGAACGATAATAAAACCAAATACTTGCTAAAGAAAAACACCTGCACAACAGGTGTTTTTCTTTATTTATTCTTGCAAATACAATAGAATGCAGGTAACAGTTTTACATGCAACAAGAGAATACAACAAAGCAATCTTGGAACTATTTATACGTAGCAAACATAACACTTGTACTTGTTATTGTTGGTGTTCTTTTACTTAAAGGTTTTAGTGACGAACAGAATCCACAACAAGCAAAAGCTGAAGCAATTACAGAGTCAAGAAAAGAAGTTGTATTAGTGAATCCAGAACAAAAAACAGAGCCAAAAAAAATTACATTTGATGTACCAATTGAACAATATATTGAGATTATAAATGGATGTTGGCCATCACTTGGCGACGGCTGCGCGGTTGCATACAACACTCCAAACGCGTTACAAGGAGTTCCACAAAAAGAACTACGAAAAGGAACTATTTTAAAAGTTGAAAAAACTTTTTTTGATAATGGAGAAGATTGGCATGAAATAACGTTTGAAGACGAATGGTTACGATACCCAGAACGAAAACGTGGAACATGGTTTGTGCGTTCAAAAGACGCCCGATTACTTTCTGTAAAAGGAAAAATTGAATTCGAACCTGCACTTATATCAAGTTCAACAGCATCATCGACAATTCCTAATCCAGATAAATTAATTATTGTAGACCGTTCAGATCAAAAACTGTATGCATATGATGGTGATGAACTTTTTACAGAAATAACTATTTCTACAGGATTAAACTATTCACCGACACCACGTGGAACATTTCGTATTTTTAAGAAGATGCCAAGTAGATATATGCAAGGTCCGCTCCCTGGTATTAGCGCTAAGTACTACGACCTACCCGGCGTTCCATGGAGTATGTACTTTACCGAACAAGGAGGTGCAATACACGGCGCATACTGGCACGACAGCTTTGGTCAACAGTGGTCGAGTGGATGTGTAAACGTACCACTTGATGAAATGGAACGACTCTATAAATGGGCAGTTTTGGGAACTACTGTGGTGGTAAGAGATTAGTTGTAATGTAAATAAACAAAAGTAGCCTTGATTTAGAGATGTAATAAAATAATTTCATGCTATAATTTTTTTGAACGATTTTTCTCATCCAGAAAAAATGACAGAAAATAAACCTTTAATTTCAAAACTTAAGGCAAAGAAAATAGTCGCCTCGCAACCCTCAATTTCTATCGAAAAAAGACGAGAGCAAATTGCAGTAAGTCTTGGCAGAAAAAATAAAGCAGACGCACTTATTAGTGTTTAGTATCTGCATTTTCTTTTACAAACAAAAAAACCGAGCCAAGCTCGGTTTTTTGTTTTTGTTTATCTACAGTGAATCCTATAATTCGTCTTCTGCGTCTTCAGCATACTTCTCTGCTCGTTCTGCATCTTTCTTAGCTTGTGTGTAGTCTTTGTCATCAAATGCATCTTCTGCATCTTCTAACTTTTCTTTCGCAGCGTCTAGTAAATCTTCAGCCACTGCAACATCATCTCCATCATCATCAGCTTCTTCGATAGCTTCTTCAGCCTGGTCAATTGCATCTTCTGCGTCTTCAATTGCATCTTCTGCATCATTTTTAGGATTAATACCTAACTCTTCTAAGACTTCATCAAGTAAGTCATTTGCCTCTTCTAAGAAATCTACAGCATCATCGAAATCTTCATCATCGAATGCTTCTTGTGCATCATCAATTGCATCTTCTGCTTCATCAAGTAAGTCTTCAGCGTCATCCACATCTTCACCGTCATCGTCAGCATCATCTACTTCGTCTTTAACATCTTCAAACCGATCTTTAATGTCAGAAAGTTCGTCTTCCAAATCATCTTCATCAATTTGCTTTCCGTCGATTGCTTCATAAGCCTGTTCAGCTTCTGCAGATGCTTCACTATAACTACCATCCAAATATTCAAGAATTGCACTAAATAATGTATTAATTGCGTCTTCTGCATCCTTATCGCCATAATCATCAGCATCTTTTATTGCCTCAATTGCTCGCTCAATTCTATCTTGTGCCTCTTTTTGTTTAGAGCTTTGTGATTGTGAAGAACTATTTGAACTTGAAGAAGAACTTGATCCATTAATTTTCTTCAATAAAGCGGCAACTTCATTCGGGTCGATACCTGCAAGTGCAGCGGCCTGTGAAGACGACATGTTTGCAGAAGCACCAGTAGAAACACGAGAACTTCCTCCTCCATTTAATCTTGCGTATACCGACCGAGATTGTGGGCCGAAATAACCAGAGTTTGGTAATCCGTTAGCTTGTTGCCATTTTTGTACTGCAACTTTTGTAAGTGTACGAAATAAACTTGTTTCGTTTCCAGGCGAACCAACTCCTGAAGAAGCAACCGTGTATCCAGCACCATTTAAGTACCGTTGTAGACATCGAACATCTTCACCATCTACTCCCATTTCTAAGTCTCTAGAAAATGAACATGAAGCAGCGTCTGCGGCAGAAGGTGTTCCAAGCAATACAAATGCCATTGTTCCAATAATTGATAATGATGTGAATATTTTTTTCATGCTAATTAATGATCAAGTAATAATAAATACATTATACGCACAGTTGATACTCATGCCAAATAACAACTTATTTAACTGGCGACAAGAAAGGTTCAATAATATCAAACCATAATGCGTACCCCTCTGAAGACGGATGCAATCCATCGCTTGCGTAATATCGTTCAGGATTATCTTTAAATTTTTGTGCCTGCAATGGTTGATTCAAATTTATATATATCGCTCCATAATTAGAGGATATATCATCAAAGTGTGCATGATACGACATTGAAATTTTTGTGTAGAGTGGACGGATTGGGAAGGGAAAAAATGTTGCATCTCCCACATTTCCTACAGATGTAATGTAGACACGCTCTGCATTAGGTAACATCTGTAAAATTTCTTTTAGCTGAGCACTCACTTTCTCTACATCATGAAAACGGATAATATCGTTCCCTCCAACTTGTATTAAAATAATAGTGTATGAATCCTGAGTAATATGCTGAAGTTGTTTTGTAAGAACGTCTTCTGTTGTTGCACCTGATACTCCATGATTTTCTACGTAAACCGCATTTATGTGAGCAGAAATTAATCCTGCCACAGAATCTTCTGGTGTAGACGCCCCGACACCCACTGCAGTACTATCACCCAATACCAAGAGTGAAGGTGTAGAATCTACTTGCTCTGTTACAGAGTTTTTTTCAAAAACTTCTGCCGCAGCCACCAAGGATTTTGATCGCTGTAATTTATATACAATATTCACCACGCTGTATGCAATACAGAGTAATAAAATCCCTACAATGATAATGAGAAGTTTTTGTAGCATAGGTTACTTACCTAAGTCTAACACTTCATCAATATGAATTTGTTCCACAAATTCAGGAACATGAGAAACCAGCAGCATAGTTCCCTTATACTCACTTAATGCTTTAGCAATTACTGGAATATGACGGAAATTAATATGGTTTGTCGGCTCATCTAAAATTAGTAAACCAGGTTCTAGTAGCACAAGTCGTGCAAATGCAACAAGCCCTTTTTGTCCTTCAGAGAGCATTCCAATTGGTGTTGTAATAATATCACCTGTAATTAAAAATCCTGCTGCTACTGAACGAATATCTTCGGGTAATTTCTTCCCCATTACTTCCATAAGACATTGCATAACAGTTTGTTCGAAGTCTAAGTTTGAGAAATCTTGGCGGTAATACCCAATAGTTACACCTTCAGCAACCTCCTCACCATCAGCATGACCAGATGCAAGCGATTCAAGTAGTGTTGTTTTTCCAATTCCATTTGGACCAACAAGTTGCATATGCTGACCACGCTTCAGTGTAATGTTGCACTTCACATCTTTTGGCTGATGATCTCGAATAACTTTATATGAAGTAAGTTTTAATACGTCCCCTGGAACTTCTTCTTGTGTTGGAATAGTGAAAGAGCGAATTGTTCTATCTTCTTTTCGTACATCAACTTTATTTTCTTCATACTCTGCGACTTTCTCACGCATACGTTTTGCAACCATACGCATCCCTCCTCCTTTATTTGCAAAGAAGTTTGCCTTATCTTTATTAGCTTGAATTTCTTTTTGCAACTGTGCGTTCTTTCTTCGTTCTTTTTGCACTTGGGCAGCAATATCTTTTACAACATCAAAATAATTACCATCAAACTTCTCTACTTGTCGTGTTTGAATATTCAAGTACAAAACTCCTTCTGTGAACGCATTCAAAAAATCTGCATCATGAGAAATAACCAATACCGTTTTCCTATATTCTTTAAGAAAATGTGTAAGATGTGCAATTCCTTCTTTATCAAGATTATTCGTTGGCTCATCTAAAAGTAAAACATCAGGATTTTGAATTAAGGCAGATGCAAGTAATAGTCGTGCTTGTTGCCCTCCAGAAAAACTTCCAACAATTCGCTCTTTGAATGAGTCTTTCTGAGACTCAGGCGGGGTTAAATTAACAATCTCAAGCACTTCATCAATCATTGGGTCGATCGCATATATTTTTTCGTCAAAACAATTTTGGAAGAAATCACGCATTGTTAAAGCTAATTCTTTTCGTGGAATAATTTGCCGTGAAACTGCAACGGTTGTTTTAGGCATAACGTGAACGTCCCCTTCATCAGGATGATACTGTTTTGTGATAAGACCAAACAATGTTGATTTACCAGCACCATTTTGCCCCATTACAGTAAACTTTGCGCCACGACGAATAGAAAAAGAAGATTCGATAAGAATCGGCTTGTTTGCTGCATGCTCAAATGAGACATCTTTAAATGTTACGAGTCCTTGTTTTTGTGACATAAATGTAAGAAACGTAGCTTACACTACTAACAAAGTTATTTCCACACCTAAAAAAGAAAAAGGCTACTCGAGCCATTGTTTAAGATATGCAATTCCATGACGCAATGCTTTAATGTCGCCCCAGGCAATTTGTGGATTAGTTTTTACACCTCCAAAATCACGAACGAGCGCAAACGCTATTCCATGCTCGTAGGCGCGGTGACGTTTTTTTTGAACTCGTTGATTCGACTTAGTGATGAAATCCTCAAGATCTTTACTGACTGGCCTTGCATATTTTCTGTACATCTTAACGCCACGCTGTGTAACTTGCACTGGAATTAACCGTTCATCTTTAGGCATCTTTACCCAAAAATCAATACCACTTGCATCCTCACTTGTTGTTGAAAAAATCACATACCCCTTACGATATTTCAAATTTTTCCTTCTTCGTGTTTTGCGGAATCCATGATATTTAAGTGATTGTAAAAAAACAATCTCACGATGCGGAATTTTTCTTTTCTTATATTTCAAATGAACCTCCCTTGTTTCTCAAACGAAGATTACCATGCAATTTCAAAAACAAAAAACAGATGCAGGAACGAGCGACATCTGTTTTTAAAATAAATTTATTTATTGAAATAATCTGCATCATCTGCATCAAGCATTTGAAATAGTGTTGTTTCAGCAGGATTAATTCCAAGGCGCTCACATTCACCTGTAAACCATTCACCCTTCTTTTCATCATTGTAATACACTGTGTCAATTGCTGATTTTGTCCAAGCTGCAATTTCTTCATCAGTTTTTGGTTCACCCGTTTCATTTATAAACTGAAGCAACTCTTCGTCACTGGCACCAGCTTCAGTTTTACTTTTAAAGGATTCAGCATCAGTTCCTTTAAAATCAAATAGCATTTTATCAAGTGGGCAATTAAAATGATATTCGCCAGACTCACTCGCGATAACAGCACGACATTTATCAATAGTTCTTGGTAATATTGCATATCCTCCGAGTAATTCATGCGCAGATCTAGGCGCAACTTCTGTAAGATTTTTGTGAATCATAAATAGTTTTTACGTAATTAATACTACCGACAGGTAATTATAACACGCACTCTTTTTCAACAAAAAACTACATATTTGCATGTAGTTTTTATTAATAATTATTTTTTCTTCTGCTCAGCGAGCGCTTTCTTTCGTGCTACTGGCTTAAGTGCTTTAATTCGCAACATTTCTATTTTTCGTGCAGTTCGAGTTGGGCCTTTTTTGGCAATAACTCGTTTTTGGACTCCTCCAATTCGTTTTGACATAGAAGTAGAATATACCATATATTTCACACAATACTACCTAAATAGTATTTAGTTGTAAGTCGATGAAGAAGTTTTCTGGGATTCTATGCAGTCTGTAAAACATGCCATCACTACCATCATCCGATGATCTTTTAGGAGATTCACGCGCAGTAAAAACAGGATCAATCCATTCCCACACAGTCGCTCCTTCAGGAGTAACCTCAAAAGCTCTCCCTTCTGTGCTCGACATGATTAAAGTGTTTCCGTTATCTAATCGTTGTGCTCCTCCCATAATATCTGAGTAAAATTCTTGACCTTCTTTTTGGCCATATTGCCATACTATTTCTTTAGTATTCATATCAACCTCAATAACTTTTGTTTGTTTTATACCTCTTCCATTATCAAAATACAGCAACCGATTACCAGTAATTATTGTTGCATAGTGAGGTTTTTCAACTTGTCCGTCGCCATATTCCCAAACAATTTTTTTAGTTTTAGGATTATAAATTATAGCTCTATTAAAATTACGAACGCTTATAAGCCAATCTCCTTTTTCAGCAACTCCAGGAATGTCTTCTTTGAGTAACTCAACACTATTAGAATGGAAAAAGTCGTAACCAGACACTTGTAATTCCTTAAATCTAATATCGAAGGCAACTTCTAGTTTGTCATTAAGTACATGCTTTTCAGCTCGTGTTAATTTATCTTGAAGTACAGCATCATTTTTTAATAATGAAAATAACGAAACTGATTCCAATATTTCCCCATCTGCAGATACTCGAGCAACAACATCATCAATAATAGGAATTTTGACTCCATCAATTTTAACGTTTATTTTTTTCAAAAAGAGTCCTAATATTGAACCATCATCTAATGGCTCAGAATCATGATGCGACATTAAACCAAAAACTTTAATTTCCTTAAGCACCTTACTGTTTTTATCAAGCAACAGATAATCGACATCGTTAGCTGGAGTTTGTTCTATTGTTAAAAGAATTGAACCATCTCGCATTGGTGTTACATGATGAAATTTCTGTTTTCCATTATATTCAGGCAATTGCCATGTATACAACACATCACCATTAAGATTTCGTAAATACACACGCTCTGGTTGTTCGCCGCGTGATACATATAAATTATATCCACCATTATTTTGAGCTGTGAGCGACTGTATAAAATTATCCCTAGTAGTATTTTTTTCTGCTACTTTAAAATCTTTAACTAATGCATTAATGAGAAATACTATAACTACTAAAATTACTATGAGAATAATTCTAAGTTTATTCATACTATTTTTTGACTGCCTTAATGAATGCGGTAAATAAAGGATGAGGATTTAATGGGCGTGCTTGCAACTCGGGATGAAACTGCGTGCCCAGCATAAATGGGTGCTTTTTTTTTGAAAGTTCAGCAATTTCCATTAAACGCATATCTTTAGACGTTCCTGAAAAAGTTAAACCATGATCTTCAAATTCAGCTATGTATTCTGGATTAACTTCATACCGATGGCGGTGTCGTTCAGAAACTTCTGTTACTCCATAAGCTTTTTGAGCAATGGTATTCTTTCGCAAATAACATGGATATGCTCCTAACCGCATTGTTCCACCATATTTTCCTTCAGCAATCTTTTTCTTTTGGTCTGGCATAATATCGATTACAACATGATCTGCGTTTGGATTAATTTCTGCAGTTTGTGCACCTTTCAAACCAACAACATTACGAGCAAATTCTATAGTAAGCAATTGCATTCCATAACATAAACCTAAATATGGAATTTTATTTTCTCGCACAAACTTAATTGCAGCCAACTTTCCTTCAATCCCCGATTCTCCAAACCCACCAGGAACGATTACCCCATCAAAACTCTTAAGTTCTTTTACTAATGTAGGATTATCATCATATTTTTTTGAATTTATCCATGCTAGTTCGGGCTGTACATTTTCATGATATGCAGAAAATTTTAAAGCCTCAATAACCGACAAATAAGAATCTGAGAGCACAAAATCGCCTGTATCAAAATATTTTCCAACAACTGCTATTTTTACAGTTTTAGCATTGTTCTTTGTTTTCTTTAGAAATTTTTTCCAATTGGTTAAACCTTCTTTAGCAATTTTGGAATTTTTAATTTTCGGATTCATGTGCAATGAATCGGTAATCATCTTTCCAATATTATCTTCATCAAAATTAACTGGCACATCATAAATACTTGCGATATCTGGGGCTGAAATTACATTCCCTTTTGGCACATTACATTGCACTGCAAGTTTTTGTTTTCGGCGTGCATCAAGCGATTCTTCACTTCGGGCAATAATAAAATCAGCTTGAATTCCATATGAATTAAGCTGTCGAATTGCATTTTGAGTTGGCTTAGTTTTCATCTCTCCAAGTTTTTTAGGAATAGGAAGAAAACTAACCATAATAAATGAAACATCATGAGGATTATTTACTTTCATTACACGAGCAGCCTCCATGAACATTATATTTTGATAATCGCCAACTGTTCCTCCAATTTCCACGATTGTAACATCTGATTTATTTAATCGTGCAGAGCGTTTGTACCGATTTACAATTTCATCACGTATATGAGGAATTGCTTCTACACAGTGCCCTCCATATTCTAAATTTCGTTCTTTCTCAATAACATCTTTATATACCATTCCCGAAGTAACATAATCTTCACGAATTAAATCTCTTCCCAAGAACCGTTCGTACGTTCCCATGTCTTGGTCGGTTTCTAGCCCACAATTCATTACAAATGTTTCTCCGTGCTCAACAGGATTCATCGTTCCAGCATCAACATTTAAATATGGATCAACCTTCATTAAATTTACTTTATATCCCATCGACTGCAGAATAACTCCAATAGAAGCTGTGCTAATCCCTTTTCCAACACCCGACATTACACCTCCGATAACGAATAAGTATTTGTGATTTTGCTTAGTAACTTTTTTTGATGACTTCTTTTGTTTTGCTGGCACGATTAGAAATTGTTAGAAGTAGTAATATCTAAATAATCATACCAAATTGAAAAAGTATTTTCTTGAGGTTTAAAAATCCTAACAAAAATTACCTTAACGACTACTTCTACAAGTTCTTCTTGCAGTACGTTGTATTTAAATAGACACTATTTCCCTCTTGGAATTGTGTACGAGACATTTGATTGGTCGATTCTGTTGTTGTGCATTGGAATTGCAAATACAACTTTTTTAGCATTTTTTGAACCACGCATTGAAGTAATTCTATTTACCATTTGACCAAAAGCTTCATCTTCAAATACAGTTGATATCTGACTTAGCGACTCCACAGATAAGTTTGGATTAGTATTAATTGTGTATGAAATTGAGGTTTCATTAGTTTCGTCTGTGTCAGCCCGAACTACTGATATCTCAAGCCTATCCATATCATCAGGAAATTTTACATGTCGTAACTCTTCACCAAGAACCATCTTAACGGCATCCAAAGAATCAAGTGAATATGCCATTCTATTTTCATGATTTGGTGCTGGAATTTGAATTTCAAAATTGCTTACTCGAGGACCTTTTTCACGTAATGAAGGAATAATAACTGTTTCTTTCTCTTTTTTAAGTGATCCAAGCACAGAATCTTGAGGTCTGGTTATCATCTCTCTATCTAATCGTGCAAGCTTCTTTGCTATTTGTTCAGTCTTATTGGCGTACCTAAAAATTGCAGCAGTATTTTCTGGAACTTTAGCAAGTGCCGGAGATTCTGATCGCTCGCGATTTGTTAATGGTAAGTTTGCAACTGGACCAACTTTATATATTTCATTATCACGTTTATAAAAATCGAAATCAGTAGCGTCATAACGACTAGCAATAATGTCTCGATCTTGGTTGAAAGAAACTCCATCATTTAAAACCACGTCGGTTGTTGGGCCTCGTTGACGAACAGAAAATTCCAACCGTTTAACATTATTTAAATTTAAATACTCTTGAGGAAAATTATTTGGTCCATACGATTCAAATGTGCTAATTATTTCACCACTTGCACTAAGAGCTCTCCATACATTATCTCCTCTTTCTGTTGTATCTATTACTTGAATTTTCTTTACTGAACCTTCTTTGAAATAAATTTGTGTATTACCTGTATAAAATGCCTCATCAATTACCTGTGGCATTCTTGGGTCTCCATTCTCATAAACATCATTATAAACTGGAGCTACTGCTTCATCGGTTTTATCGATAAACCCATGTGCATACACGTAATGATCTCCGACAATGTCTTTTGTATCTACAGAAAAATTATCGTCACGTAGTAAAAGTCTTCCTTCACCTCTTCTGCTACCTTTTGTTGCACACTTTACAACAATATTGTCTCCATCTCTTTCAAGTTCATATGCACGACCATCTTTAACTGGATTAATTCGGTGATAATACTCTTCAAATTGTTCACGAGGAAACTCAAGCCCTACCCAATGATATCGAGCTCGTGCCTTTTCACAGAATTCTTCTTTTGTAAGCCATTTAGGCCCGATCCAGGTGATTGCTTCAACACTATCGAGTTGTGTTGTTGTTTTTCCTATTTGTGATTCATAACCAAGTGCAATACCTGCAATAACCACTGCACTATCTCCATCACCAGAAATAATTAAATTTTTAATTCCTTGCATAGGGTACGGAATCGATTCATCTCCCATTTTTGATGTAAACTCTTCAAACGACATCACCTTAGCATCTTCCCCATTGGCAAATTTTTCTTTCTCTTCAGCTATAATTTCGGTGGTAGTTTCATCTTGTTCATTTAAGCCAATTCGCTCTTCACCTAAGCCGCTAGTAAATACGACCCTATCGGTTGCAAGCTGTCGAACTTTATCTTCACCTCTATCATAACATTCTACTAAATATTTTCCTCCAGTTTCGTCTCTTGAATTATAGTCTGGGTTTAAAATAATTCGCTCAGTCTTACAATCAACAATCGCTCTTCCAGACAAAAAGAAGTTTACTCTTGCACTATCTGATGTTGTACTTTGGTGCGGGTACGCTTCTCCTCCGAAATCTGATGGTTGTATGGTTGCAAATTCACCAAAATTAGTAAGTGATTGATTAGTTCCTGGGAGATGTTTTTTGTTACGACGTTCAGGGCGTTGGCGATCATTTTTTCTAAATAGTGCCCTGTCTGGTCCTGCAAATTGTCCACCAATGCGAGATGAAGATTCAATTGTAAGCGAAGGGTTGTCGTGTGCATACATTTGTCGAGTTGTATTATAAATTGCTCCGTGTACACCTGAACCAATAATTGCTTCTGGGACATAATTATTTCCTTGCTCCATATCAGCCTTAATAGTGTCAGAATCTTCTTTAACAGTTCTATCGATTGCCAAATTAAGCATATCTTTTGAACGACGCGACATCATCAATCCGGAAAATAATGCTGTAAAAGCACGATGACGCTCTTTTTCAGTAATTTGCAATGCCTTAAATTCTTCTGCTCGTTCTGTAACCATTCGAAGTTCTGCAAATAGATCTGGATCATTATTAACAATTTCCAACATTGAACGCATCGAATCACTATTTCTTATTCGTGATGAACGTTCCAGTAATGATTCCTTGTGCGCAATATCACCATCTTCATCTATGAGTTGGGCGGTGTATTCTCCAGAAAACGGATCTTCAGGATTAGAATCTCCGGTAATTTGTACTGTATACGTTTTATCAAGATCTGGTCTATCCAAATTAAATTCTCCTCTATCCAAATTAATTGATTTTCTTCCGAATTCACCAGACTTAAAAGCAATTAAATTACCTTCTTTGTCCTTAATTTCTCTAAAAGAAATGTTTCTTAAGACCTCAACACTATCACCTTGTTCTAAAGCGCTTTCAACTTCTTTTTTAAGTGGTTGTTCTTTTGACTGCTTTTTATCTTCAATTCCCATATATACAAAATAGTATCATAACTTACACAATCCTGTAGGGATTTATATATAAAATATATTCCTTTGGATTATTATTTTAGTTGACAAATATTTTATATATGTTATTATAAATAGAAAGAGGTTGGGCAAAATAAAAACAAACGCCCTTCTTCAAAAGTACTCACGAATCGAGTGAAGAATAGTTAAGCAATATAGCACGAGGTTAGCCAAACCAATACTGCTCGCTTAATGTGATTTAGGAAACCTAATATTCTATCTTTCAGTAGAAAGATAGAATGAGGTAGTATGAAACTGAAAAGATGCCAATTAATCTATTGTTTTACTTTAAATGAAACATAAGATTAATTGAGCTGAAATCAATTCATCTTCCTAAACACAGTCCAATCGAAAATTACGATTGCGATCTATACACTCGATGGGGTCTCTAAGAAAAAATCTTAGAGGCCCCTTTTATTTATTCAACAACCACACTCACTGAAACAGACTCTGCATTATCTGGAATTCCTGAAGGGTTAGCTCGATTAAATACTAATGTAATTGGTTCCCCTGCTTTAACTAATTCAGTTTCATACGTAATTGTTCCTTCAAATGGAACAAAGTCTTCTGTCATCCAGCTCTCAGTTGCAGTGATATATCCTTGTCCAATAATTGTCGCACCTTCGTTATATACATCTACAGGTGCAGTTGCTTCAAAAAACCAATACCCTCGAGCTGTTCCAGAAACGCGCAGCGGACTTGTAACCAAATCATTTTCTTTTGGTGTAGTAATTTCAATAATTGGAGTAACCTCTACAGGTGCATCGAGTATTGGATCTGCAACTACTTCATTATTCACTTCTGCCATGTACCGTTTAATAACTTCTGGATATTCTCCACTTAAACATGCAGCGATAAACGCTTCAGCATCTTCACCACTTACAAACGACATGTATACAAGCGCACTGTTACATGCGGCTTTCATGTCAATACTTTCGTACTCATCAATGTTTACAGTTTGCTTTGCTTCTTTATTTGAAACAGCCGACCGCACAAACAATACCACTGCCAGCAATACAACAATTGAAATAAGTAATATAAGTGTTTTCTTCATGATTTTTTTAATTTAGAAAATAATTATAATTCTTTTCTCCATATCATTCCAGGATATCCATCAGGAGCAGTGCAAGTACCCACCCTTACAAAACCAAGTGTATCGTGAAAAGCCCAAGAGTCTTTATGTGTATCAGGGCTATACAAAAGTGCTTCAGTAAACCCAAGTTTTTTTGCATCATTCAACCTTTTAGTTCTTAGTACTTCCCCAATTCCCTGCCTTTTATTTTTTACAGCAGTTATATAGAGCTCAATTGGATTATTAGTAGTTGCAAACTTTTTCAAATATTTTGGAGCAGACTTAAATCCTGCAACACCAATAATTGCTTTATTTTCTTCCGCAACATAGAACCTACTCCAATCAGATTCAGTAATAGAATTATTGCTGACATCTAATTCGGCTGAAAGTTCTTTTTGAAAAACAGGGTCGTTCCAATACATTTTAAAAATAATTTCTACTTGCACTTTATCTTCCTTTTTGAATTCACGGATTATCATTTTAAATAATTACGTTTTTCGATGTGAGCATCCAGACCAACAACACGGACGTTTTTTCCTTTTACTAAATCTTCTTTCATTCTTGTAACATGACTATCCCGAGTTTCCTTTTTCTTGCATGAAATTGTCCAATAAATCCATTCGTTACGAGCGAGCGGAGTAAGCGCATTCCATGCATCTAAAATTACTGATGTAGAAGTAATAGCTGCTCGCATATCTTTAAGAACCTTATGTGCAACACCTGAAGATACTTTTGTAGTCATATATGCAGTTTAGCAAAAAACACCAGCTTTGCGTGCTGATGTTTTTAAAATTAAATCTCACTCTTTATTACTTATTTTTTTAAGAACTTCACATTCTTAACTTCAATTCCACTTTCTGTCATTTGGCCTTGCATAGAAACCTTAGTTACTTCAGCAAACTGATCTGGAGCACAAACCTCTTCTGCAGAGTCTTGGTCGGGACATGTACTTTCTCCATCAAAAATCAGTGGTGCTGAATATCCTGGCTCTCCATCCTCTTCAAAAATTATGTATAAAGTATTTGGGTCAACAGATTCAAGTGAAGATCCTTTTACAACATGTCCTTCTCGTTCAAAACTAAACTCTCGTTCTTCCTCAAATTCCCCAGGTGTACATGTAATATCATTTATAAACCAACCTTCATTATATTTTAGAAGTTGCACAAGTGCTTGCCCAGTTAATGCTTCATTTCCTCGAGCTGTTACGAGAATTCGCACCTCTTCATCTTGCTCAATAATTCTGCGTGTAGCAATTCTAAAATCAACTAAATTTTCAGCTGTCTGACACAAAACAGGATCGAGTTCATCTCTTGAATATCCTTTTGCTTCCTTAAACTTGTCTCGTAAATCCTTACTTACGTAAAGTGCCTTTGAAAGCCCTGATTGATACGGGTCAGTATCTGGAGATTGTACTTCCGTAAGCCATTGCTCGTAAAAGTCTGCAACAATATCAACCGGCTCCTCGTTCAACAAAACTTCTTGCTCAGGTGCTGTGCTAATAGATTTAACAACAACAATTATAATAGCGATTAAAATTACACTGATAATTACAATAACTTTTTTTTGTTTATTCATAGTAGTTTAATAAGGATACCACTAGAATCATGCTTTCGGCTATAGACTTCATGCAAAAAATAAGATGAAATTTCTTTGCTCTGCAAATTTGATTCTCCTTCAAAATCTGGTTCTACAATTGCCCATCGAAATGTTTCTGGTACCAACTTTAAATACACACTCTTTCCTATGTGAGGTTGTGTAATCATAGATTCATCAAGTGTACGATCCATATAATTGAATACAATTACATTTTTGTGTCGAGGATTAGGACTAATTTCTGTTGTCTGAGGTGCGATTCTGTCACCAAGCAAATATCCTTCTGTACCCACATAGCCTTGTTCTGTAATTACTGCTCCTACTGCATAGAAAAACGTTTCCGTACCACTTGTATTCTGTGTAAGAATAAAAGCGACATCCTCTTGTCCGTCATTATTCAAATCAATTTGTAATTCATTTCCAAAATAACTTGTTGTTGTTTTGGATACAGCATCAGGTGCGTTTTTTGTAACTGCTATTCCGTTAACTAACGTAACTGGTTCATTATTTATTACGTATGTTGCATTCTTGTAATCAGACACTATATTGGTCTGTTTTTCATTATAAATATACGCACTACATACATAAAAAATAGCGACAAAAGTTATAACAACGATGAAGCCGATTGTTCTGCCAGCAAAAAACTGTCTTGTATTCATAATAATTAGTGTATCAAACCACTTTGACATATTACAGAGCAGGTTTAAATAGTTTTAAGTAAAGAAAAAATCTACAAAATTCTAAAAATTCTGTAGATACTAGCAAACAACTGGCTTTTGAGAAGAAATGTTTTTTTCGGCAACTGAATAAACAATACCCAGAGTTCTTGCTGATCTTTCTCCATCACAAGCTATTCCTTCAAACCAAGGCTTGATGTGAGCAACACACTTTTCATCCTCAAGAATTTTTTGAATTGAAGCAGTGGTTGCTCCGAAATCACTCAAGATTTGAGCTACAAGTTCGTCCGTGTACCCATTTTCGAAAAAAATAGTGAGAAGCTGTTTGTATGCTGGAAAAAAAGAAAGTTCGTAATGAACAATTAATTCTTTGGTTGTTCCAAAATAAGAGTTTTCTCCTGATCGGATTTTGATTATCTGACTTCTCATTCGTTTCAAAATTCTCTTCGGAACTTTTACCACAAACGATTCGCCTGTTTCTAGGTTTTTTACATATTTAGTTGTATACAATGACATTTTGTCCTTTCTGTTTTTTGAGATCTAACTAAGTATAGTATTATCACAGAACACTATTTAAATCAATATCAAGGCAAGATTTATTGCAACTTTTTAGAACGTTTAATTATTTTCTTTAAAACAGGGTATTAATGTCTTCTAATTTTTTTATTTACAAACATCTTTCCCGAAACCCACGATACTCTTCCTCCCACATAACTGGTTTTTCTTTTGTTTCTTTTTGCATCATCTCAGAAATAATAATGCAGCCTTTTAACCGCTGTTCATCCTGAATAGAATCTAAATATTTTTTAACACTTAAGGTTGTCGTAGCTGTTTTGCAATATGCCTACTGATACTGTATAAAAATTGGTTTTGGATTAAATTGCAACACTTCTGCTGGAGTAAAAATACCAGTGCTTGGTGGCTTTAGGTCGTTTTTATAAAAAATTTTTAAACCAGCAAATTGTACTGGCTCTGGCTCAATTACAATATCGTAGGTGGCTCGCTTAAGTGGTCTTGAACCCCATCCATCCATCACAATAACTACTTGTACCTCAGGAGTTGCAGCAATACGCGATGAATTTGTAACCATGTTTTGTGTAAATCGATGCACGAGAAGCACTTTTGGTGGCAAGTTGTACTCTTGAACAATGCGAGAAAGATGATTAATAACATAATTTATGTCGTCGGCGCTATGAGTACCAATTACAGTACCTGGGCGATTTCCGCTCTTCATTGAAAACTCTGGATCGAGTGCCAAATGAATGTCTGGCTCCTTCATATAGACATCAAATTTTGGCAATTCTTTTTCGAGAGTACTCAAGCCAATTTGCATATCTAATATAAGAATTCCATTTACTTGTTTTGCTAATTCATGAGCCTTTCTAATTTCACCATCTGGCATCATGGTTCGGTACATTCCATCTGCTCCTGCATCTGCTTGCGCAACCATCGCAATATATTCAATTGCAGGAAGCACGGGAGTGTTTGGGTCGGCAAGTTCCCACGCAGCTTTTTCTTCAGCAAGACGTCGTAAGACTTCTTCAGGCGCAAATTCACCTAAAATTCCCATTTGCTTTGAATAGAAATTTCCGTAATACGCAATAATTCGTTTAAAAGGAAGCACTGCTCCAGGTAGTGGATATGGTTGGGCTTTTGGCCACAAAGCATTCTTGTCTGCCACATTCTTGTCTGAAGTGTACACAAGTGAAGACAGAGGTGTTGTTGTAGAGTACTTTTCGACAATAACACCATTTGCATCTGTAGTTGTACTTAAGACAGAAATTGGCACAGGTGGTTTGTAGTTAGCTAAATCTAAAAGGCGGCTGTCGTAATCTGTTTTATTTAGTTGAGGGGATTTATTTTCTGTTTCTTCTACAATAACCTGTTCTTTTTGATTTTTTGTTTCTTCTAGAGCATCCCCATCTTTCGAATATATATCTGTTCCAGCAGTTTCATTAACAAAAAAGAATACTGCAAGCACCACAAAAAAAATAGTAAGTAATGTTGGTATTTTTTTCTTGTTAGCTACTTTCATAATGTACTTACTATATTACTACAAATTAAACTTACTGAAATGGTGCATATGTATTTATAGATATAAATATAAAATCTGCCAGCCTAACTGAATACAGATTTAAATTATTTCATTCAATAGAGATTACGTTGCTTCTACCACCACAACCCACTCACACCCGCACTTTTCATTTGAGCTCGGGTAACAGAACCAAAGTATCCTGATGCTGGTGCAATGTTGTTTGCTTGTTGGTAAGCAGCAAGCGCTTGCTGTGTTTGTGTTCCAAAGAATCCTGTTGTTCCTGCGGGAATAGCGAACCCTTGTGCGATAAGTAGTGTTTGTAATGCGGTAACATCATCTCCTTGCATATTCATGTCGAGGTCACGAACAATAGCAGTAATAGTTGGAGTGATAGGTGTTTCTATAGTTGTTGTTGGAAGTACTAACGACACTCCATTCATTGTTGCAATGAATGCTCGTGTAATAGGACCAAAGTATCCTGATGCTGGTGCAATACCATTTGCTTGTTGGAAGCGTGCTAGTGCAGCTTGTGTTAGTGAACCAAAAGTAGTTGTTTCATTTCCTGGTGAACCTGCGCCTGTGGCTGCAATAACAAAGCCGTTAGTGTTTAAGAATGTTTGTAGTTCTTGTACATCACTCCCTACTGAACCAACTTCAAGGTTTCGAGTGAAGGTGAAGGTTGCGGTGGTGTTTGTGTTTGTTGTTTCAGAAGTTACTTGATTTGTTGGAGTGGTAGTTGTTTCAACAGGAGTGGTAGATCGTGATGAAGAGCTTCGGCGACTGCTACCAGAACGGCTTGTGGTTTTGGTGGTGGGCTGTACACCTGTGGTAAATGTCCAATAGGTTTCATCATTTATTCCTGCATATGTATTACCTGTAAGATCGCGAATCGCGGCTTCATCTACCAAAACATAATATTCGGTTAATTCATCAAAATTGTTACGTGGATTTATGAAGAGCGTATTTGTACCAGACCCTCCAACAGGACCACCTGCAACTGAAATAGTTTCAAAAACAGAATCGTCGAGGGCGTTGTGTATCACAACATCATCAGTAAACCATCCAACAGATTCATTAAAAGTTATTGAGATATTTCCTGTTGTTGAAACATCAGTAGCACCAGACATCGGTGATACTGCATTTACAATTGGTGCCATAGTATCGATGGTAACTGTGGTTGCTGTGTCTGAAAGCGTCACAACGTCAAGTATGTCGCGGTGCGACAAAGTAACGGTATACACTCCGTCTGGAATGGTATTTTGTGAAGCACTTGCAACTTCAGAAGAAGTGCTTATATCTGCAACATCAATAACTAACGTAGCTCACCAACTGAAACATCTTCTAAATTGAGTGTAATAGTTGTATCGCCAGCAAACTGCAACTGAATACTACCTGCAAGTGGAGCTTCTGTAAGTTCATACTCTACAGTTACTTCGTTAGATATAGCTGAATTGTTTGATGGGTGTGATAGAACTGGGTCGCCCGCATTACGTGTTGTAAATACCCATGCAGAAGTATCGAGTATTCCTGCAAAATTATTTCCTGCTGTGTCGACAATAGCATCATCTGAAACCAGAACGTAATATTGTGTAGATTCTTCTAGTTTTTCAATAAACTCTACTGAGATAGTAGAGTTTGGAGAACCTCCTGAAAGTGGAATAGAAACGATTTCAGTATCATCACCAGATCGATACACAGCAATTGAGCCATTATCGAATAGTACATCCTCATCAAAAACAATACTTAGAGTTGGGTTGAATACAACTCCCGTGTCGTTATGTTGTGGTGAAAGTGAAACAACTGCTGGTGCAGTACTGTCTTCAGTGGTAAATACCAAGGCTGTAGAGCTACTAATTCCTGCAAAATTAATTCCAGCAATACTTCGTATTGCGGTTTCGTCTATAAGTACATAGTAGGTAGCTCCTTCTTCAAAATTATTTATAGGATTTATAGTAAGTGCAGTTGTTCCACTTCCAGAAATGGGTCCGCCTGCAACATCTATTGTTTCAAAAACAGAATCGTCACTAGCATTATAAAATGTAATAGTACCAGATTCAGCTCCAACAGGAATATTAAACGTGATAATTACATTACTATCTACAGATACATCCACAGCGTTGTTACTTGGATTTACTGTAACAAGTACAGGGGCATCGATACGATTATCTTCCCACTGTAAGTAAGGGTAGCCATCATTAATTGCTGAGTTAATTGCCCACACAGTAGTAAAATCCCAGCCAGTGTAATTTGAGCTGTCTTTCATTTGCGCAGTAGTCAGACCAGTTCCTGAAGGAGAAGAGTTAAACCCGGTAGATGTCTCAGTATCCCAAAAACCATTTGTAATAAGCACCTGCGAAGCACCTTGAATTGCTCCGACCTGAGATGGACGCGTAGCCAAAGTGGTGAATGTTCCAGTGGTGTATCCACGCGCGAAAGCGCCAGAGCTATTTGTATTTCCTGTAATCCCCCCAAAAGCACCTTGCCCTGCTGACGTGTGAACTAAATTACTTCGTGAATATGCGTCACTGAAAGTAGCACTATTTTCATTCCCTCCAATAAGTCCGCCCATACAACAAGAACCTCCGTCTCTTTGTGTCACTGTTACGTTACGAGAAAACAAACGTTGTAATGTTCCAGGACCTGATTGTCCCACAAGACCGCCTGCGCGCTGAAGCCCAGATAGTGTTCCACCATCAACTCCAGCATTTCTAATTATTCCTTCTGTAAGTCCTACCAAGCCACCCACGCCGAAGCCACCCCCCCCGTAACATTAATATTTTCGATAACAATATTTTCGATAATTGAGTTTGGTTTAGTGACACCAAATAATCCTTGGGCCCCCGTTGTTGGGCGATTTATAAATAGATTAGATATAGTATTGTAATCTCCATTAAATTTTCCGTAGAATGCATTTGCGGTACTATTCGTAACACCAATAGGCACCCAACCTACTCCTGTGTTGTAAGGAGCAACATCAAGATCGATATCGTTGTTTAAAATAAAATACTTGCTACTATGAGTAATTCCATTGCAGGTACCTACATTCGCAAGCTCTGCTGGCGTAGTAATTTGCCAAGGGTCGCTTTGTGTACCATCTCCTCCTGCAAAATCTGCAGAGATACAAGCAGCATTTGCGGTTACAGTTCCGAACAGTAAAAATATTGCTATACCCAGAACACCTGAAGTAAATATTTTGTAAAATAGTTTTGGTAATTTCATATAATTTTATTTATGTAGTGTAACAATTTTTTTGATAATAAAAACAACATGTTTTTTATAAAGATGCTTATAATTTTAGCATAACAAAATTACATCTCACACCACTTCTTTTTGTTTATGCTGATAATATAAAGAATATAAACAAACCTAATTAGTTGCCAAAATACGCATTCTGGAATCTTACTAAAGCATTTTGCGTGTGCTTTCCGAAATAAGTTGTCTCATTTCCTATTGAACCAGGTCCAGATTCTGCAACCAAAAAACCTGCGGTGTTTAAAAATTCCTGCAATCTTTTTATGTTATCACCAGTCGTACCAAGTAAAAAATAAGTGAAAACTATAGGTGAGATATTTTTTTGAGCAACTATTTGAGTATCAGAGTAGATACATAATTCCGGCTTGCTTCTTGAAAAGAAATCATAATTAATAGCATTCTCATCGTTACATCCAAATTTTACTCTACCACTTCTTTTATTATTTGAGCTTTTTTGACTGTCGCTGACACGAGCATCAATAATTGTGTATGTGTCAAAATATACAGACTCGCCAATAGCGCTAGCCTCTTCATATGAACAACTACTGTATTGACTTGCCCAATTACAACTTCCTCCAGAAGTTGTTGTTATAGTAAAAGTAAAACTAGCAACTCCATCTATAAGCTCGACAAAATCGATAGTACTTTCTTTCTGGATATTGTAGTCTGAAACCGTTCTACCATCTTGTAAAACAGTATTAGCAAAAATAAGTCTTTGGTTATTTGGTGATACAGCGTTTCTATCTTGAATTTTAGCTTTTATATTTTCTACTGAATCGCTTGGCTCTACATCAAGCGTAATTATTTGCGAACTTGTTTGGATAAAAATTTGCATTCCAAACACAGTACTTGGAACAAAAAATAGTGTAAATAATAAAAATAGTTTTATTTTCATAAATAATGCAAGGCGTACTAGCTCTCTAACGCGCTATCTATCTGCGATTTAAAATCTGCAAAGCTACGCGGATTGTTTTGAAGCTTGATTCCATCTATAAAAAAGGTAGGTGTACCTTCAACTCCGGCTTTTACACCGTCTGCCCTATCTCGAGCAACCTTATCTCTGTATGCGTCACTTTCAATAACTGCGGTAAACATATCGACATCCAGCTCAAGTGCTTGTGCGTATGTTTGAAATAATTCAGTAACATCTGCGTCTTCAGCTGCCCATTCTGCCTGAGACGCTAAAATAATGTCTAACATTTCCCAATACTTGTTTTGTTCTCCTGCAGCTTCAAGTGCCTGTACCGCAATTACAGATTTGCTATGCAGTGGGAAGTATCGTAATACAAATGTAATTTTTCCTTCATACTCATCAAGAATTTGCTTTACAAGTGGATGATATGCAGCACAAGCTCCACATTGAAGATCGATAAATTCAACCAATGTTACAGAGCCATCACCTTGAATTGTTGCGCTATCTTCTTGTATTAAAATTTCATCACTAACAGGTGTGTTGGCCTTCTCCTGAGCTTTACCCGAACTGTAAATAATTCCTGCAAATATCACAATGCACGCTAGAATTATTCCTATAACAAATTTTGTATCTTGATTCATAATTATTTTATTTTTCTTTAGTTTTTATAAATACTACCATACAGATATTTATAACCAAAAAAGCTATAAATGCTATAAATGGAATAGTAATAAAACCAAACCATTCAAAAAACTTTGTTGTGCAAGATATTCCAGCAGTGCACGGAGCAACACTTTCTGGCAAAATTTCCCAATATAATAAGTTGTGGTAAAAAGCAATTACGAGCCCTGTAATCGACAATGGCAAAACATAGAAAATAACATCTCGGCTTTTTCTTATAATTCCAACCGCAAGAATAAAGACAAGCGGATACATTGCAATACGCTGATACCAACACAGCACACAAGGAGGAAGATTCATTACTTCACTAAAATACAAACTTCCAAATGTTGCAACGACTGCTTGTATGAAAGCGATGTAGAGAATAGTTTTTTGGAATGGAGTCATTAGTTTTTGATTATAACATTTTTGGAAAAGAGTGGGTTATTTTTTGTGGCTGGTTTAAGGAGGTGTGAGGTGAGGTTGGAATTATTTTATTTACTAATACTAAAATATAGAACACTAACTCTCTTTCCTTTCTTCACCCTAGCTTTCTCGAACAATCCATCCTGCACAAAACCACTCTTTTCGAACACTCGTTTCATTGGAATATTTGCCTCTTCAGCTTCAGCAGTAATTATTTCAATATCTAAATCTAAATTAGTAAAAACATACTCAATAAGTGCTTTGGTAACTTCTGTTGCGACTCCTTTACCTAAGAAATTTTTATCTCCAATCAACATACCGATTTCAGCAGTTTTGTGATAAGGATTGTATTCCGTTAAAGAAATAATACCTATTGTTATTTCATCACCTAAAGTTTCTATAGACCAATAATAACCTTCTTCATCCTCTTCACATTCTTCGATGTATTCATATTGTTCAGAAATATCTACCGCTTCATTTTCTGGCTCTGGCATGTGCATTTGTGTTTCTGAATCAGTGTCCCAAATTTGCCACAACAAAGCGTCCTCTTTTTTGAAAGGTCGTAGTTTACATCTTTCTGTTGTAATTAGTGGTGATTTCATACTTCTACTATGACATAAAATCAACCTACTGAGGGTGTGGGACGAAGTTGGACTGTTTTTAAAGAAAATCCACTCTTACTATTTCAAAGAGTGGTCATAGTTACATTAAAAGCTATAACAAAATATCAGAACCGTCTTCATCGGTGCGAACGGCAGCATTTTGAATAGCAAGCAATTCATTTCGAGAATGCTTGCCAAAACTAGCATCGCAACCACTACAACACAGATTACCGAGGACAATTTCTTGTCCGTGCATGTGTGAGAAGTGTTGTTCCAATTCCATTTTTGCAGCAGCGTCACCAATAACATCGTGAACCTGCTCTGCAACAGGATCATTATCATCGGCATGTGTTACATAAAACTTGGTTGCAACGTCATTTCCAACTTTCCGCTTCACACTCTCGTGAAATGGATTTGAAAGACCCTGAACGAGCCCATTTATAGTTTCCCCAATACGTTCGAGAACGCCTGGGCATGTTTTTTTCAAGCCTTCCAAAAATCCTTTTGGATGACCCCATACTTGCTGTGCAGTAATACAGTTCATTTTTATTTTGTTTGGTTTAATTAAGGTACAAAGGTGACTTTTTTGTATTCACCTTCCTGTTCACTATTGCAATGAACATGAAGCTGAATACAAATTACTTTATCTACATCTTTCTATTTTTCTTATATTTCTCAATTGTTCTCTTCAGTCGATTGTTTTGATTAAGAGCTTTGAATTTTTTGTGTATATTTTCAAGCTCACCGGCTATCTTTTCGTTATACAAAGAAGGGTTTTGTTGTAACTCTTTTACGGCAGGTAAAAAAGTAGAAACTTTTTTACCTAGTGAATTTTCAATAAAATCTTCATCATTCTTATTGCCTACCTTATTACCAACAAAAAGATAAGGAGTATTATAAAAGTTCATAAGCTCAGCAATTTGTAATGCAGCTTTCACACTATGGAGTGCTGGCTCACAAATAATTACTGCCACGTCTATTCCCGAAACAATTCCTGTTGTCACCCCGTCAGCACCTGCCTTTTCATCAACAATTACCACTTCATCTTCTTGTAAATTTAGTAGCGGCAAAAACACCTTTAATGGTGCAGACAAGCTATGTGCACAAGCTTTTTCGTGAAGTACTTTGTCTGTTTTATATCCTGAGATCATTAGATCAATTCTATTATTGATTGGATTAGTGTATTTTTCTGTAAATACATCTTTAGGAGTAAGTGAGAATTTTTTCTTAGGAATATCAATAAATGCATCAGAATATTTTTGATGTTCTTTTAAGCCTAAGTACTTTTTAATTTCTTCTCTCGAATTACCAATATATGAAAAATCTTTTGTACTAGCAGCTCCAGTAAGGTTGTAAGATAGGTCCATGTTGTGATCAGCATCAATCGCTAGAATTTTCTTCTCTAATTGATTCATGCAAAAAGCCATCTGTGTTGCCACAGTTGATTTGCCACTTCCTCCTTTTCCATAGAAACCAATAATCATAATTGCAAGTGACTTGCATTATACACACCTAAAATATTAATGCAAGTGACTTGCATTAATAACGTGCTGCTGGACAGGGACTCGAACCCCGATTGACGGTACCAGAAACCGTAGTCCTACCATTAGACGATCCAGCAATCTTGTGCAAACTATACTAGCAAGGCAAGAGGTTTAAATCTAGCGTACGGGAGCTCCAGAAAATGGATCTCGCTCGACAGATTCCTGAGGAACTATTTCTGAGACCTCAGCTTTAATAACTTCTTTTGAACCGCTTAAGTCGCTAATGAAGTAATACCAATACATAAATCCAAAAATCATTCCTAATACAATCACCAGAACAATAATTAATGGTGCCATACTTTTCCCTTTATGTTGCTGTTCAGCAAATTGTGATGCTGCAGTTAATTCTGGAATACCACTAAGCCCAACTTGAACAGATTGTGATGTTTGATATGGAACCTGATTTTGTGGAGCAACATATGTCTGATGATTTAATGGCTGTGATGCCATTTGCGACTGTTGCTGTGCCGGAACTGATTGTGGTGTCTGTTGTTGCATCGCAGGGTCGTACCAACCCAACTGAGGTTGAGTAGTACTTTTAGTTTTCATTATAGATTCATTCACTGCAGATGATCCAGCGAAATCAGATCCGACGCTTGATGATGTTAGTGTACTTCCAAATTGCGTTAGATTTTGTGTTGCTGGCTGTGGCTGTGTTGCAACATGTGAAGTTTGAGGTTGTGACTGCCGAGGAACATTATTTACAACAGCAATAGAAGGTGTTTGTGGTATCGCTGAGTTTTGAGTAGCTTGTGTTTGTGGCTGCTGTGGAGGTGTTGGATTTACAGGTGCCACTACAGGTACGGAAGTAGGTTTGGGTGGCACAGGCGGTGTATTTTGTATTGCTGGAATTGCAACATCTTCTTCCATGTCCTCATCTATATCAAAAATTTCTTGTTCAACTGGTTTTCTAATTGTATCCGAAACAACAGAAGCATTAACCGCCTGTTGTTCATATGTATCTTTATCAAGATAACTTGGTGTTTTTTTATTATATTCAGCATTTTCTGCAGCTTCTTCTTCAACGAAAGAAATATCAACATCATCGTCTAAATCGATGATTGTTTGAGAGGATTTTGTAATAGTTTCAGAAGGTGCGGTTTGTGGGGTTGCAGGTGCAGCATTGATTTGTGGTTCTACCAAAGTTTGTGTCTGAATTGGGGGTGCTGCAGTTTGCTGTTGCTGCGCGTTCGTAGCCTCAATCTGAGCATCATACTCAGAAAATAATTGCGCAATATCATTATCACTGAATTTCTGCAGTGAAAGCATACCACCTATTTCATCGTAGCTTTGACCATTTGCCAAACCCGTATCGATGAGAACTTGTAATTGTTTAGTGAGCATGGATTAGCGTACTTTTAAGTACCGCTTGATTGCAAGAAAACTAGATACAGAACCAATAATAACTCCAGAAACAAGAATGATTAGTACAATTTGCCCAAGCGATGTTATGAAATATGTGAATATATTTATATTAACAAAGAAACTCTCGGTTGTCGGCCCAAGATAAAACGTAAGTGGCCATAAAATAAGCAATGTAATGATTGATGCAGCAACACCATACAAAGCACCGGTAATAACAAAAGGTGCTGTAATGTAATTTTTCTTCGCTCCAACAAGCTTCATAACGTGAATTTCGTCTCGTGAAATGTACATTGCTAACCGAATAGTATTAAGTGTAATGAGAATTGAAATTACAATAAATAATGCGGTAACAATTGCACCAAGTCGCTCACCTGCTTCAATAATTTGACTCAGTCGATCGATAGCTTTTTTATTTTCAAAATAGTTAATAGTTTCGATAACTGAACCAACTTCAGCTGGAGAATAATTTTCTTCTAAGAATTCTTGGATTCCCTCATATTGTTGTGGTTGCTGCGCCTTAACGTTAAGAATTGCTCCAAATGGATTTTCTTCTAGCTCATCGAGTGCATCTAATTTTGAAGTATCATTTGCATGACGAACTTTAAAATTTTCTAGCACCATTTCTTTTGTAGTGTAATTAACAAATGCCACCTCAGAAAGTTGTTCAAGCGCACCTTGAATAATAAGTACTTCATCTTCTGAGGCAGAAGGAATAAAATACACATTAATATCAACTTTTTCTTCGATTGAAGACAATGACTCTGTTAGCAATGCACTTGAAAAAATAATGACACTAATTACTAACAAAGTAACAGTCATAACTAATACTGCAGAAAGTGAAACAATTCCATTTCTCCAAAACTGTATAAACCCTGTTCTAAATATTCGTTTTAAATTAAGCATCATCATAAAATTACATTAAATTACATATTTACCCGATTCATCATCACGAACAATCTTACCATTTTCAAGCGTAACAACACGTCGTTCAAGTGAGTTAATTACATCTTTATTGTGCGTTGTTAGCAACACAGTTGTACCCAAATTATTTACCTTTCGTAAAATTTCAATAATTTCGTGTGTATTAAGTGGATCGAGGTTTCCTGTTGGCTCATCAGCAACAAGCAATGCTGGCTGGTTAATAATTGCTCGTGCAATTGCAACACGCTGTTGTTCTCCTCCTGAAAGTTCATGAGGAAAACTAAACGCCTTCCCTTCCAATCCAACAAGTTCAAGCACATGAGGAACATCTGTTCGAATTTCCTCGTCGGTACAACCAGCAACCTCCATTGCAAAAGCAATGTTCTCGTAAACAGTTTTCTTAGGAATAAGACGAAAATCTTGAAAAACTGTTCCTATATTTTGCCGCAATTCACTAATGTAACGAGGTTTCAATTCGTGAATGTTTGCTGATTCAAAAAATACCTCACCAGAAGATGGAACTTCTTCAGCCAAAAGAAGCTTAACGAGTGTCGTTTTACCAGCGCCAGAATGCCCAACAAAAGAAACAAACTCTCCTGGTTCAATTTTTAAATCAACTCCATCAAGTGCAGGCTTAATTCCTTGACCATAGTTTTTTGATACGTTATCGAAAAAAATCATATAAGTGTTTAGATTTTACCATGAACATGAAAACAGTACATATGTTGATTTCTTTATGATTCTTCAGTCTGCTGTTTCATTGCATCTATAAAATCTTGCAAGTCGCCACCAAGTATTTTAGTAACATCTCGCACTTCGTAACTAGTTCGATGATCTTTTACCATCTGATATGGATGTAAAACATATGAACGAATCTGATTTCCCCATTGTGCATCGGTTGTTTTAGAAATTTGCATTCCCTCTTCTTTTTCAAGACGTTCTTGTTCTCGCAAGTTGTATACTTTTCCTCTAATTAATTCTAATGCTTTTTCTTTATTTTGAATTTGGCTTCGTTCACTTTCAACAAATGCACTTAGCTTTGAAGGAATATGCACAACACGAACAGCAGTTTCTCGCTTGTTAACATTTTGCCCACCAGGGCCTCCCGATTTAGTAAATTCAATACTAAGCTCATCTTCAGCAATTTCTATGTCGGACATTTGTGGCAACTGTGGCACTACTTCAACCATCGCAAATGCAGTGTGCCGTTGTTTTGCGGCATTAAATGGTGAAATTCTAACAAGACGATGTACACCCGATTCGTGTTTTAAATTTCCGTAAGCACTTTTCCCTCGCACTTCAAGCGTAATGTTTCTATAGCCTCCAACACTATTTTTGTTTTCATTAAGAAATACATATTGCCAACCCTTGCTTTCAATATAACTCATATACATCTCAAGAAGCATGCGAACAAAATCCTCAGCATCGTCGCCACCAGCACCTGCAAAAAAAGTTACGAGTGCATTTCCTTTATCGTATTTACCAACACCATCAAGTGAATCTTTTAATTCTTGCAGTTCTTTAATTTGTGCTTGTGCAGCATCTTTATCGTTCCAAAATGTTGGAAGATTCATTGCTGATTCTATTTTGGAAATGTGTTCAAGCGTATCTTTCTTGTTCATAAAATTTGCAGCTAATTACTTAGTTATACATATCACGATAACCTAACAATGCAGATATTGCATGTTGCGTATAATCGATTCTTGTATTCTTAAAAGAGAAGCTGTCTGGAAATGATCCTATACTTTTATCTGAGAGTTGATATTCACTAACTTTTGAAGCATCGATTTGTGTTCGTAATAAAAATTCACTTCCTGCAATAATCGCAGTTCGTACTTTTTGTAATGTTCGTATATCCAAAATATCATTTTTCAGAACAATCATTTTGTGCATTGCGTATAATCCCTCTACTCTTGTTGCTGCAGGTGTTGTTCGAGGATTACCACCAAATCCCCCATTCCAAATAGCTTCTTTCCCTTCAAAAGAAGTATTTTGAGTTGCAATAATTGCTGTGCTGATATGTAAAGCGTGATTATAATAGATACTATCAACAACATTTTTTGCTTGAGCAATTGCATGTAATCCATAGAGTAGCCAATGATCGTGAGCAAGATTTTCAATTGTTTTACCTTTATCCCTTACCGTGATTAACCATTGAGCAGCACGCTCCGATGCGTCTAGATATTCACTATTTCTAGTTCGCATATACAACGACGTTAAAGCAAAAATTGCTTCGCCAGGATAATATTCTGAAATGTGTGAATCTTTTTTTCCTGTTACTGCATACTGTATATGCATAGTAAACTCTCCTTTTTCAGTTTGATTAAACATAATCCAACGAGCTAAAGCCTCGGAATCTGAGTTATAGGTATCATTACCGGTCATTTCTGCATATTTCTCATACGCAAGAATTGCAAGTCCATTTCCTCCCAACTTTAACTTTGCACCATCTCTGACACATAAAACTTTACTCGAGTATTTTTCATATGAGTAACATATCTCTGTTTTTGATTGTAAATACGCTAGCGCTCGCTCGGCCGCTTGTAGTACGTCTTTATTATTTGTTTCTCCATAAAGCTGAAGCATTGCATAAATTGTTCCTGCATGACGAAGCATGTTGTACTCGCCCATACTGTTTCCGGTTTTTACGTTACGTTGATATAAAAACTTTCCTGATGAGTCGATAGTTGAAACCAAGTAATTACCTGCAGATTGTAACGAATTATTTATTTCGCTTTTTTTACTAGATATTTGAGTTATTACATCTTTTTGATTGAGAACAAAAAGTGATACGAAAAGAAAAAGTAACGCTACTGCTAGTAATTTAAAGAGTCTGTTTGTTTCGAATCTTTTCATTGAGCCGTTATTGGGAATCGGACCCAAGACCTCTTCATTACCAATGAAGTGTTCTGCCACTGAACTATAACGGCGTGCGTATATGCCAGTGAATAGTAACGGAATTATGATAAAAGATAAAGAAAATAAAAAACGCCACCCTGTACCAATGTACTCTGGGGTGGCGTTTAACGTTGAGGGGTCATGTTGATGTTTTTTCTATCGTAGCTTTGCGACTATGATCTTTTTCCAATACTTGTCCGTAGATGTACTAAGGTGCCCCACTGGACCACCGTTGTGCATTCGAGCGTATTCTTGGAAACCGAAATTTGGCTTACCGTAGATATTCATGTATGCTTGTGTGACGAGCTTTGAAAGCTCAATGTCATACCGGCAATCTGTCGACCTAAGGTTTGTTCCAAACTTTCGATTTACATCGGTGATATAGCACTGACGAATTTGCAGCACACCATAGGCGTACTCATCATCTGCCAGGCTTGTATCTCCAATAAGACCATTCCTTCCGGAAGATTCGACAAAAATCAATGCATCAAGATCGCTCTTTGAGAGAACAATTTTGATTCGATTTTCTCGAACTAATTTCCGTAGCCGCTCCTTGCTTCCCGAGACGCGATTATTCGTTACCGCACCCTTATTCACTTTTGGATAAGGCGGATGCTGAACAATCCCATTTACCACAAGGAGGGGTCTGAAATTCCTTACGGAACGGGTTTCTTCAGACCAAGCGTTTCCAGCAAAGATTGCCAAGGCAATAGTTACTGCTGTCATCATTGCACCAATTGGGTGCTTCAACGTCGTTTTCATTTTGTTGTATGTTCTTCAGTTCTCTGTACGTTTGCACAGAACGCATTTCAGCGCTTCAATTACAATTATACAATATAATTTATATAAAGTCAATTTGTATATTTAAGAAAATAAAAAAAGCCCACATTCCGAGAGGGCCTATATGCAACAATTATCCCCTGTTGCCGGTTATATGAAAACAATTACTTGCTTCTTTCTTTTTTGTGTCAGCTCGAAGCTGACTTTTTTAAAGGTTTCCAGCCAACTGCCGACTTTCATCTTCAGCTTGCTGTTGAGCGAGAAGTACTCGCTCGTTGATCATGTTGTGGTATTTTTCAACACCACGACCATAGCTTCGTCCGCCACCATTCTTGTACCCAGTAGGTCCAGCGTTGAACTTCCCTGCTTTTACAGCAAGAGAGGTATCGGACGCTGTGTAGCGCCCATGCCAAAACTGGAAGATTAATGTTGGAAGAAGAATATTCTTCCTCATATCTGCGTTTCCAAGAGCAAGCTCTTTGAGACGATCTTGATCTACATCAGAGAACGGCATGCGCCCATCCCTGTCAACAAGAACCTCGTTGTAACATACGGAACGCAATTGAAGCCCTCCGTTATCTGCACCACTAACAGTGTTCAAGTTGATAACAAACTCTCCAGACGGATTGTCTTTCGAGTAGTGCTCAACTGAAGACCAGTACTTAGCTTCGCGCACCATGAAGGCAGCGATTTGTTTTGGCGTGAACCGGTGTTCAACTGGAATCTGCTTGTAATATTTCAGCAGAATTTCAGTAGCTTCTTCAGCTTCTGGACGAATCCCACCAACAGCTTTCGCTTGGTAAAAATTTTCATCTTGAAGCATTTCGAGAACACTGTTCTCACCAAGGAGTGGCATAACAAAAGGGCCATTGTCAGAAGGAATTGTGTAGAACACTTTTCCTTCTTGTTCGTCAGCATCAGTGTTCGTTGGTACCGTTGCAACTTCGGTTTCGGTTTCGGTTTCGACATTCTCAGTCTCTACCTCTACTTCATTGGAAATCTCTGTGCCATCAGGACCATACCATCCGCCGTACATACGACCTTTGGTAGCCTCGACTGCTGCAAGATCTGCAGGAAACAATCCTGCACTCATCTCTGCATTAGCACTGGCAATTTCCAAGCCCTTACCGATTTTGATATAGTGAATTTCCTTCACCATGTCCTTAGCGGATGCTACCAGAGCAACGGTAAAGTCGTTCATGGTAGTTCGGGTATCGTCTGGAATTGCAGGCATTGCCGGTAGTTCGGTTTCGAACGTTCCGAAATGAACTGGGTTCAAGTCGATGTCGGCACTCGCCCACATCATTTCAACTTCGAAATCGACATTCATCGGTTTCGAAATCACAAGTGATTCAAGCGCTTGGGTTGGTGCTTCGATGAGCTCATACTGAGCTACCAAAGCTTGGTTTTCACTGCGCTCTTGAATATAGAGCGTTGCGAAGATACCGGCCAAAAAGGCCATTATGTAGTTAATTGTTTTCATTGATAAGGTTCGTTGGTGTTGATTCTTCTAATTACTGATTGCAATTAGTTGGAATAGTTCTATATTATAATAGCACAATGTTTGACAAAAAGCAATAGATGTTGCTTTATTTAATCTTACTTTTTGTATTCAAAATATCTTTCATTGCAATATAAATATCCTTATATTGAGCCATATTTGTAACATTTGATGCGATTTTTTGGCTATACATCATTTCATCAGCAAAATCTCCGTATAAGATTTTTAATGCAAATTTTGGTATAAAAAGCATATGTGGACGATGTAGTACTTTTGCAAAAACTTTTGAAAACGTTTTATTAGTGATTGGCTCACCCACTACTGCATTTATTACTTTTACACTTAGTGCATCACTTTCATTGGTATCTTGTAGCGCAGCTTGCACATACAACTGTGCACAATCATCTATATGTACCCACGGAAACCACTGTTTTCCATCTCCTAATGGCCCACCAATTCCCCATTTATAAAATGGCTTTAAAACACCGACTAAACCTTTTTCTCCTAAAATATGTCCGTTTCTTATAATAGTTGTTTGAATAGTGCTTTTAAGTTGTGAAGCTTCATGCTCCCAGTGCCTTGAAACTTTTGTAAGAAAACTTTTTTCTATATCACCCAATCTACTTTTTTCATGTAACAGCTCATTACCTCTATCTCCATACACACCAACAGCTGATGCAGATACGAAGTTAACAACGTCAGTTTCGCTCAAAACTGCGACAAGTTTTTTTGTACCCATAACTCGTGAATTATAAATAGCTTTTTTCTTTGCTTCAGTCCATTTTCCAAAAATTGGAGCTCCTGCCAAATTAATTACAGTAAAAACACCATCAAACCATTCAGATTTAATAGTGTCTTTTGCGAGATTACATTCAATGTAATCTACTTTATTATTTTTAGGAGGCGATATGTCCAAGCTCACTACATCACAATTATTGCTAAGCAATAATTCACTAATTTTAGTGCCCAAAAAACCTGAACCACCAGTGATTATTATTTTTTTACCACCATTACGATTCACGAATTTCTGGATTCAATAGACATCGTGCAGGCCCTGCATCAATTGAATCGCCAGCTTCGTTTTCACAACTTAGTAAATATGATCCTGGATCGATTAAGTATGTCGCAGAAGAGGTTGGAGCTTCATCATCAAGAAGAATTCCATTCTTGTACAACTCACAAGTAAATGCTCCTTCAATTTCCCAACTCATATCACATTGTTGTCCTTCGTTAACTACAGCTGGACTCAAGAATAATGGTTCTACAACTACTGGAAGTGGAGGTCCACAAGTATAGGTATCGAGCCGACACACTTCGCCAGATGAACAATCAGCAGTAACATTACATTCCTTAATGCTAACTGAGCATGAAGAAGTTTCTTCATCTGCCTGACTATCTCTTACAGAAACTATAGCTGTGTATGTTGAGTCGACATCGCTATAAAAATAATCTCCGCCTGGCCCTACAGTATATGGTCCAGAAATTTGTGTTGTATCTGAATCTGCATCACCACTCCATTGATAATTATATGGATCATCTCCTCCAGAACCTACCGCTTTCCAATATACCGACTCACCTGGGCCGAAGAATAATTGAGGGTTTCCGGTTCCTGACGCATTACTGAAAGCAGAACATGAGCTACTTAATTCTGGAACACAAATTCCATTTACAGGCACAAAACCATTACCACAAGTTATAGGTTCATAACTACAAAACGCTGTAGCTGAAACTTGCACTCCATCAGAATTAACTGCATAAACATGTACATTTTTGGTTCCATGGTCAGAGTACGAAGTTGATAGAGTTCCGTTGTTAGTTCCCCCGTTGGTCAAACTTGGATTTGGCGCAGTACCAGTATTCCCCGACCAAATAAATCCTAACTCACTCATGGTATACACATCAGAATAAAATGAGTTGATTTTATAATCAACATAAGTAGTATCTCCAAAACTAATCTTTGCTGAAATAAGTGTTACAAATAAAACTACTAACGCAAAACCAATTCTCATTTTATTCTTTTTTAAGATATTTCTTTTATTCATGATTATATGTCGTTAGAGTCACAACTACAGGCCGCAGGAGGAGTATAACTACCAGAACCATCTGCCCTCGTAGGACCTTTTCCTTGTCCACTACCTCTATTAACACGAAAGGCACTTGCTGTAACAGCCAAATAACCTGTTGAGCTTATCGTTTTTGTAACTCCTAAATTAACAGTTTGTGTTTCACCAGCTTTAATATCAAACGATTTAACAGGTTGCCCAGCAACGTACACACGTCCAAGCCATAAGCTTGCAGCGTCACAAGAGTCACCAATAAGTGAAACGGTTACATCCTGAAGTGTTACATCATGAGTAAGTTCTGGTTCACAAGTGCTTTGATCGACTGCCTCAAGACATTCTGGATCTCCAGGCGCTGAAGGTTCTCCCACTGTAAGAACAGGGTTTGCTATGCAAGTATAATCATCGTCAGGGTCATTGTCTCCAATGTTAGTTGTACTTGTAGTAGTTGTTGCGCTAGCATCATCCTGATTTTCTGTTGCATCCTCATCGTCATCATCATCTCCAGGAGGAGTAACAACAATGTCGTCACAAGAAATTACTACTGGCCACTCATCTCCTGCGACAACACCCATAAGAAGTTTCACTTCGTCACCTCCTAGTAAGTCGATACTATTAATAGATGTCCTTGTAAATGCGGTTGAGAATCCACCACCAATTGTACTCACAGATGGAGTTTCTTGTTCAAATCCAGTAACACTCCATCCATCCGACATGTCAGCAGCTGAAATACTCGGCACATATTTTCCTGGCAACACATCTTCTTTCATAAAATATGGACGACTATCTCCATTACAATATTTAGATTCTAGATTTGTATATGAAAGTCCTGTCGCTGAACCAAATTCATTTAATTCATATATTCTTCCAAGAATATCTACCTCATTACCAAAACATGAACTTGGTGCAGTATCATTTTTGAGAAATGGCTCGCTATTATCCCAAAATCCATCTTCATCTTCATCAAGATATTTTGTTACTTGAACTTCTGCACAACTAGGACCAATAATTCGTGGATCATTTAATAATCCTGCGATTGATTCAAAACCATAATTTACTTGATCTTCACTTCTTTGAAATGCCAGTTCGCAAAACCCTGGTGCAAACTGCGTAGCAGCACTTATATTGTATATTTGAGAACCATCATCTTCAACATAACAAACTTCATCAACAAAAGGGCCGTATACCCACCAATTAATTACGTCATTTGCTGCAACAAGCGTAACTGCTAATTCACCTTCGGGAGGATTAGAAATCTCATTAGTATCACTTAATGCAAATGATTGCTCTTCAGGATTTTGCACAATATAAAAACCGTATTGAGAATAACCACTTACTGTAGATAAACTGTAAAAAGAGGTCACGTCGCCATCCATTTGGTTGTAAAATTTAACATCCAAACCTAAGCTACCATTACCACAACTTTTGCATTGCAATCTTACAAAATATGTAACATCTTCACAGTCGGTACACTCATCTCCATTACCTAAAGAACCGCTTGGTTCATTCGATGGAGTTGACCAGATTTTCAGCAAGTAACCATTTAATTTAGGAGTTGGACAACCACCACCACCTTCACCGTCATTTGAGTCATTAGAGTCACCTCCGTCGTCATCTTCGTCATCTTCGTCATCGTCATCGTCACCAGGAGCACAAGGGCCACTAGTGAAGCTTACAGAGATATCGTTTGGCCCAAGTGTTGCATCCGCGAGAACAAGCAAAATGTCACCTCTGAAGTTAATAAATGAACTTATTCCAACAAAAAGTAATGCCAGGAACACCGCAGCAGTAGTATTTTTTCCTTTCTTTTTAGAAATAATAATTCCTGCAACAATCGCAACAAACACGAGCAAGACTATTAGTGAAATTACAATTAGTGAATTTGTTTTTTCATATCCAAATATTTCATCAGTTTCAAAATCTATTTCAGTTTCGTCATAGATCATCCCTGTTGCCTTGTTTTCTAATCGCAACTGCACTTTATCAACAAGTATTTTTCCACTAACTTTTTGACTATTAAATGAAATCCACTGATCGTCACCACTAAGTTCATTTGTGATAGGAACGGTTTCGGTATAAACCTGATTTTGTCCTTTCGTACCAATTAATGTTGTTACGAGACTTAGCTCACCTAAGGCATTTTCGCCACCAGTCAAAACATTAACTCTCATGTCCAAAGGTTCACCTTTTCTATATGAGTTTATTTGACTTTGCACATCATACATTCGCCCAAAAAAACCACTATATAAAAGTCGCATTTCTATACTTTCAACAACTTTATCTCCAGCAAAGTTAGTAACTGCAAGATTCACCGTATATGGTCCAGCCTGTTGTTCATTCCAGGGCTTAAATGGAATTTCGATAGCTCTTCCATCCACTCGTTGCAGTAATCCTAATGGGTATTTGTCTAAACTAGAAACAATTTCATCGGGTTGCGCCAATGATGCAATTTCATAAGAAAGATATAGTTCTTGTTTTTCAAGAACAGTAAACAAGTCTTCGTTTCGTGTGCGCAAGAAAACCAGCATTGGTGTACTTGTTGGACTTAAAATTACTCCTTCTCGAATTCCATGAGCATTTCCTGTTACTGGATGAATTAAAGCACCATCAAGATATGGAAGGAAACCACCATCACCTGTCATTACTAATGGCTCTTTTGTAAATGTAATTCCATAAATAGATTTTTCAGGGTTTGATACAAGTACTCGCATAAAATAGTTACCCCCAGGAATTGTTTGTGGTGCCTCAAACTTTACTTCAAGTGAAGTGTTTTCAGTTGGCTTTAATGGCTCAATAGCACCTTTTACCGACGTAACGTAATTCAGCTCACCAAATAAATATCCTTGTGTAGGCAATTCATCACCTTCATAAAACTCAATTTGATACGAAAGATCATCAACGAATGCTTTATGATTATTATCAACATCAAGCTGAATAGTTGCGACCCTACTTTCTTTATCAAAAATAGCATCTCGAACATTGAGACATACCGGAGCACCACAATCGGTTTTTTCAGTCTGCGCAAAAGCAACAGATGGAGTTACGTTATAAAAAGCTAGTAATGCTACTAAAGATAACCCAAACGACAATGCATGTCGCAGTTTTTGTGTGCTCGCCATATACTAAAATTGTAACACAAAGCTTTCATTGTATTACTAGTGGTTTTCCCTAAAAAAGATTCTTAAAAAAGTTACTGAGTGTTTTAAAAAATGAACGAAATGATGTAAAAATAGTAACAGAGTCATCAGTTTTAATTTCGTAAATACTTGTTTCATCTTGGATTATGGCAGGATATTCATTTACAACCTCTTCAGAAGTAGTAACTGTTACGTCACCATTATTAGTTGGTGCGGGGTTAGTATCTTGATTCGGTTTTGCAAATGTCGTATTGCAATAACTAGCTTCTTGCTGAAAACATGCGCGCAAGGTGCACATTGCAGGACCACCAGGTTCAGAACGAGTACACCAATTACATCCATCGTACCAACTCTGACAATTATCTGGGATAGTATTTTGTACAGGTGGAAGCGGATTTTCTGGGAGTTGTGGTTCTTTACATTCACCATCATATAAATACACAGCTTTAGCTTGTTGCAAGTAGCACGAATTACTAAATGTTTTTTCTTCTGATGATGGGCACGGAGTTGTAACACATCTAATACCTGTATCAATTTGTCCACAAACTGGTTGATATAAATCGATACACATAGTTGGCTCATTTTCTTCTCCACCTTGATTATTTATTCCAGCAAAACTATCGAGCTCTTTAACAGCTTTTGCCACTGAATCGTATTTTTTATTTGAAGCAACACTTGTTGTATACAAATCGTTTGATGCATAAATCGACCAAACACTTCCTTCACTAAAAATCCCCATATCATCATAACCACACATTGCTGAATTCCCGCCAGTTTGCACCTCAACAACTCCACTAATATTGCCCTTATATAACTCTTCCACATCAAATGTAATAGTAATGCTTCCATTGATATCACCTTCCCGCACAACGTCAATAACAGTACCAACAAAAACAATATCAGAGCGATTAAAGTTTTCTTCCCCTGCAAGTGGCCAATCGGGCCCAACAGAGCAAGCAAAAGTTTTAGTACCACCTATGGCAACCAAAACAAATACCAACATGACTACTGCTAGTATTTTTTTGAAAAAGTTTATTTGTGTGTGTTTCATACGATGTCTTCTGTTGGTATAGTAATACCATATATTAATTCTTACACATACTATTTATGAACAACGAAGAGCATAAAAAACTTATTGATACAATACACATTCTAGAAGAAAACACACAGAAACTTGGCTCAAAATTTGGATCGTATCGTGATACTGCTTTTAGTAAGTTTCCACTTCTTTTTGTACTACTATCTTCATTTGGTCTTGTTTCAACATTTTATGGTTTTGAAAAACTTATCGATTCAGTCCCGATACTCAGCGAAAATCCAATTGTACTTTTAC
>Ga0222662_1000330_pt1 | contig 42140 bp, 40 predicted proteins | sample AntAcemetagen600_FD_179821 | JGI IMG/M metagenome (GOLD analysis project Ga0222662, IMG submission 179821) | Saline water microbial communities from Ace Lake, Antarctica - #600 | ecosystem: Environmental > Aquatic > Non-marine Saline and Alkaline > Saline | place: Antarctica: Ace Lake... | reverse complement strand
AGAGCGAGACCCAGCTGTTCTTGCTAAGCAGGCCCAGCAACTCCTCGAGGTCGCTCCGTATACCGCGAAGCCCGATGCCAGGGGTGACTTGGTGTGCCAAAACTGGCCCCATCCGCCGCGACTCAAGAAAGGCCCCGTTTCGGGATTCGGGGCGCAGCCGGTCCTGATCCTGGGGACCACCGGAGATCCGGCAACCCCCTACAACTGGGCGGTGTCGCTCCACCAGCAGCTCGAGCAGTCCGTTCTCCTCACTCTCGTCGGGGAGGGACACCTTGCCTATGATGAAAAAGACCCGTGCATCAATGGTCCGGTTAACGAGTATTTTCTGACCGGCACGCTTCCTTCTGATGGCCTGCGGTGCGAAAGATGAAGGTGGGGCTTGAAGCGTGGGTGGCTAACATGAGAAAACGAGAGCCTATGACAAAACTTACAACCGCCACAGATGTCGTGTCTTTGCTGTCGCAGGCACTGGGAGGAGGAGTGCTCACTGACCCGGTGGTCCTTGCGCAAGCGCAGGCGGATAAATCCGGTCATGTGAGCTCCGCTGTGCCTCTGTGTGTCGTGGAAGCTGCCAGCACTCAAGAAGTAGTGACGGTAGTCAGGATTGCCAGTCAAACCAATACCCCTATCGTTCCGCGAGGAGGAGGAAGTGGCCTCGCGGGGGGTGCGATTGGCGGCGGCGGGGATATCGTTCTGTCTCTCGCGCGCATGAATCGCATCATGGAGATTTCTGTTGAAGACCGGTGGGCTTTTGTGGAAGCAGGCGTAATTAATCAAGACCTTAACGCGGCGGCAGGCGAGTATGGGTTGTGGTTTGCCCCCGACCCTGCCAGCAGGCAGTGGTCGACTGTCGGAGGAAATATCGCCACGAACGCGGGCGGGTTGTTGTGCATGAAATATGGCGTGACCCGGGAGGCGGTGCTGGAGCTCACCGTCGTCCTTGGAAACGGCGAAGTACTCCACATGGGTCACAAGACCGTCAAAGGAGTAACGGGTTTTGATTTAGCGGCTCTCATGGTGGGAAGCGAAGGCACCCTGGGCATCATTACCGAGGCACGAGTCTCCCTCAAACCCATTGACACCAACCCGGTTTGGACAATTAGCGGTGTTACCCATGATCTCCAGTGTGCTGTCCATTCAGTCCAGGAGACAATTCGCCAGGGTCAACAACCGGCAATTATGGAACTTATGGACGAGCGATCAGTTGCTCATATAGCCCGGTATCTTGGCCGTGCCGACGCGGCGACCCCGTCTACCCGGCTCATCGCCCAGACAGATGGGGCGGGCGCAGCTGATGAGGCGAAGGCTATTGCGGGAATTTGGCGCGACGCGGGGCTCCATGTGGAGATAGGTCAAGACCGCGATGACCTTGTTGGTTTTAGGCGCTCAATGCATCCTGCGATGGAGGCTCTCGGCAAGGTTCTGATAGAGGATGTCGCCGTGCCCCGATCGCGTCTCGGCGACATGTTCGCGGGTATTCGAGATATTGAAAAAGAATTTGATGTGGAGATTCCCACTGTCGCACATGCGGGGGATGGAAATCTCCACCCCAATTTTATTTATACCGACGATGTAGTCCCCCCAAATGTATGGGCTGCTGCTGATGCAATGTTCCGCCACGCTATTTCTCTGGGGGGCACGCTCACGGGCGAGCACGGTGTGGGGCTGCTCAAACGGCAGTGGCTGAAGGAAGAGTTAGGTGAGGCCCAATGGAAGCTTCAATGGGGAATCAAGAAGCTTTTTGACCCACAAGGCATTCTCAATCCCGGGAAAGTTTTTGACCCGGCCGATATTGACGGTGTGAGTCTCTCCCTCCCGGTGGCACTGCCGCGGTAGGCGTTCCCTGCGCGGGGAACCGCAAAGCTGGCAGGGTACGGCTCACACGTGAGAAATTCCACCGCGGGATCACCGGCCGATGGGAGTCGCCAGCGGTTTTCAATAAAAACCAATTTACGAGTCGTCGCCATCGGCGCTGTGAGCGGGTTGGTTACGTGAACGGTGCGGCGGACCGCGCCTAGGGGTAAAAGTTTGCGCAGGGCGCAGAATGCATCTTCGGAACACAGCAGCACGTCATTTTGGTTGGTGGGGACACATCCACAGGCCGTGAGGGTTGGATGTGTGCTCTAGGTGGAATAAGTGTGGGAACGGAACTCTGCGTAGCGCTCTCTAACTTCTGGACGAAAAGCACGGAGCCCGACCGGGTTGCTCGCGATTGGCCAGTTCGGGCGATCTCCAGTGAGTGACCAAGCGGCCTGTGCCGAAGCGCCCAGGGCCACATACTCGGCGGGCTCAGGGACTTCGACGGGGTAATCAAAGAGCTCCCCAGCGATTGCCGCAACGGCAGAATTCTGAGCCGAACCGCCGATAAGCATAATTCGCCGGGGCTCTACCCCCTGTGCTTTTACGGCGTCCAGACCCTCCGCCAGCGAACACAACACCGCCTCGATGCTTGCCCTTGCCAGGTTCTCGCGGGTGTACGAACCCAGGGTGAGGCCGTGTATCGAGGCCTGAGCAAAGGGAAGGTTTGGGGTGCGCTCCCCCTCAAAATAGGGGATCATAGCCACGCCCTCGCTGCCTGGTTTGGCAGCCAAGGCTAGGCGTTCAAACTCGCCAAAATCAACCCCGAGTAGGTTCCTGGTGGCATTGAGCACCCGGGCGGCATTGAGCGTTGCAATGAGAGGAAGGTAGTGCCCACTAGCGTCTGCGAAACCGGCGACGAGACCAGATTCATCGCATGCTGGAACTTCGGAGACCGAAAATACTGTGCCACTGGTGCCGATGGAGACCACCACGTCGCCAGGTTTGGATCCCAGACCTAAAGCTGCTCCCGCGTTGTCGCCAGCGCCGACACCGACGACGATTCCCTCGGGGGTTTCCCCGGCGATATCGGAGGGCCCTAAAACCCGAGGAAGCAGGGGGATTCGACCCAAGGCTTGGGTGAGGAAGTCCGGCAGGTATGAGTGTGTTTCACTCGAGTAGTACCCGGTGCCAGATGCGTCTGATCGGTCGGTAATGAGAGCGCTGAAATCCGGCCCCCTCACAGAGTCTCCGACTGGCCCATATCCCATGAGGCGCCAGGTGAGCCAGTCGTGGGGCAGGCATATCGCGTGGATACGGGCAGCGTTCTCGGGCTCGTTATCAGCCACCCAACGCAGCTTGGTTACGGTGAAGGATGCCACCGGAACAGAGCCTGTTTCCCGGGCAAAACGACTTCGGCCAAGTTCCGCAATGAGCTGCTCAGCGGAGGGGGCGCTTCTGGTGTCGTTCCAAAGCAAGGCTTTGCGAACAATTTCACCTTCGCCATCCAGGGTGATGAGCCCGTGCTGCTGAGCGCCAATGGAGACGGCACTGACATCGGCAAACCCACCCGCTTGCGCAATGGCCGCTTTCAGCGCTTTCCACCAGGCTTCCGGGTCCACCTCAGTGCCTTCCGGGTGGGGGGCAGAGCCGGTGCGCAAAACTTCTCCGCTGTCTGAACGCCTGATGACGACCTTGCAACTTTGGGTTGAAGAATCTACGCCAGCAACAAGAATCATGTCAGTTCCTCCCGTGGATGAGGGAGGCGAGGGTTGCCCGTGCTCCACTCTCATGCAGCATGGTCAGAGCCCAGAGGTAGGGGGTGGTGAACTCTTCTTGGTTTACTAAATTTCCAAACAACTTCTCATTTCTCACAAAAGCGAGAGGATCTTCGCTGTGGCGTGCGGCACGAGCCATCACCTCTACTTTGAGATTATCGACAACCTCGATGGCGTTGCCTTCTTCGTCCTGGCCCTCTGCATATCGAGCCCACGAGGCAACAATGGCAGCGCTGAGTGAGACGTCTTGTCCGTTATCGAGCCGGTCCACAATGACGGGAACAAGCCATTTGGGGATTCGGTCAGAGGAGTCAGCGCACAAGCGAGCAATGGTGTCTTTGACCCGCGAATTGGCGAACCGAGAGATGAGAGTGTTCTGGTACTCAGCCAGGTTGACCCCTGGGACAGGGCGCAGGGTGGCCTCGGCTTCTTCGGCCATATATCGCCGCAACAGTGTGTGAATTAACGGGTCGTTTACAGCGTCATGAACGAGTCGGTAGCCCATCAGGTACCCAAAGTAGGTCAGACCTTGGTGGCTCGCGTTGAGGAGCCGAAGCTTCATCAATTCGTAGGGCTCAACATCTGCGACAAGTTGGGCGCCCGCTTCTTCAAACGGTGGCCGACCCGCCGGGAAATCATCCTCAATCACCCACTGGAAAAAAGATTCGGCAACCACGGGCCAGTTGTCAGAGAGCCCCGTGATGCTCTTGGCCTCAGCAATGTCTTCTGGAGTGGTCACCGGGGTAATCCTGTCCACCATCGAGTTGGGGAAGGCGACGGTGCGCTCAATCCACAAGGCGAGTTTAGGGTCCACACGAGAAGCGAAAGAAACAAACATTTTTTTTGCCAGGTGGCCATTGCTTTGAATATTGTCACAGGACATCACCGTGAAGGGCTTCGTCCCCGCTTCTTTACGCCTCCGCAGCGCCTCGGTGATGAATCCATAGACAGTGTGCGGGGCGGAGAGTCGATCCAGGTCTGCCGCAATGTCAGGGTGTGACCAGTCAAATTCACCGGTGATTTGGTCGAAGTTGTATCCACCTTCGGTGATTGTGAGGGACACAATCCGAATAGCCGGGTCGCAGAGTACCTCGAGAACAAGGCTGGGGTCATCGGGGCCATAGAGAAAGTCCACAATGCTTGCAATAACGCGGGTAGTTTGCCCACCCATATCTTTAATGGTGAGGCTGTAAAGACAGTTTTGGGGTATCAAAGCGTCTCGCATCGAAAGGTCCGATGGCCTAACCCCAACCCCAACGATTCCCCAGTCTGAGGCTTTGCCTTGGGACATGAGAGTGTCAAGCACCATTGCCTCGTGGGCTCGATGGAACCCTCCTACGCCAAAGTGCACTATGCCAGGAGTGATGTGAGACTGCTGGTAACGGGGGATTGCCACCCCCGAAGCCACGAGAGGGAGGGTGTCACGGGATAGGCGGGGCGTAGGCATGGCTACTCTTTTCGTCGTTGACCATCAGTTGACGGTCGTAGAGAGACTGAAGTCTCTTGTCACTTTAACGCCTTCGAGGAGTGCGGGGTTGAGCCTGAAGAGAGTTGTCATGGACTCAACTGCTGAGGAAGCCCACCACACAGCAGTCCTGAGCACCTCAGCGGGGCTTTCTTTTTGGGACACCAGTCCAGCCAGCAGGGCGTCGCCGGCCCCTACCGAGTTGATGGGTTTCACACCCGTCGCGCGAGCCCACAGTGCGCCGTCACTGTCCACCAGCAGGGCTCCAGCGGCGCCCAGCGTAACCACAACAGTTTCCACTCCGCGCGACCTGATTAGTTCGGAGGCGGTTATGACTTCGCCGAGCGTCGTCAGGGGTGTGTGGGTAATCTCAAACAATTCGTGCACATTAGGTGTCACGATGTCGGGGCAAGCGTCGATAGCTCGATCTAGCGCGGTACCGGAGGTATCCACCAGAGTGCGCACGCCGCGGCGTTTGGCGTTGCGCACAATGTCGGCGATGAGGTCATCTGGGGCACCCTGAGGAACACTCCCACAGATACATACGTCGCTGGCCTGGCTCAGTTCTTGGTCGATGGCGAGAAAGAAGGCGGAGGTTTCCTCTCCACTCAGGGGGCTCCCGGGGCTATTGATTTTTGTTTCAAGACCGAGGTGTGGGCGAAGCGTCACGTTGGCCCGAAGTTCGGCGGCGATGGGCACGACTCGGTGTGGCAATTGTGCATCGTTGAGCGCCCGGGTCATAAAGCTTTTTCCGGTCCCGCCAGCGGGAAAGAGTGCGAGGGTTTCGATGCCCGCCCGATGCAGGGCCCAGGATACATTGACTCCCTTCCCGCTGGCTTCTTGCTCACTGTGGTCGCTGCGATTGACTGCTCCGAGTTCGAGCTGGCCAAGCTCCAGGGTGAGGTCGACGGCGGGGCTGGGGGTGACCGTGAGAATCATACAAACCTTGTCTCGCGAGGGGAGTGCTCCAGAGAAAGAAGTAGCTGGTCTTGGCGTGAAGCATTAGTCACGAGCAAGGAAACTTCGGCCATGGTGCCGTAACGGTGCAGAGCACGCAGGCCAAACTTGCTCCGGTCTGCCACCACAATGGTGCGCGTACCCAGGGAAAGTGCACACGCCTTGATAGTCGCTTCTTCGCCATCGGGGGTCGACAGCTCGCCCGTGTCCGAGACGGCGTTCGTGCCAAGCACCGCAGTGTCCACGGCGATATCTGAGAGTTCGCGCAGCGCCCAATACCCCGTTGTAGCGCGGGTCACGTGGCGCACCTGGCCGCCAACCATATGGCAGGTGACCAAGGGCAGCACCATCAGTGTGCTGGCGATCGCCAGCGAGTTCGTGACCACCGTCAGAGCGAAGTGTGCGGGAATCAGCTGAGCGAGGATTGCGGTGGTACTACCTGATTCGATGAAAACGGTGCTTCCCTCAGCCAGTTCTGACAGGGCGGCCTGGGCAATCAGGATCTTCCCCTCCCTGTGGTCGACGCGCTGGGTTACGTCGGTTTCGTGGACCACGTAATTCACAGGCAACGCTCCTCCATGGGCACGGCGCAACATTCCGCGTGACTCAAGAATGACCAGATCCTTTCGAATGGTCTCCTGGGAGCAACCCCACTCCGCGGCGGCCTCTTTTGATTCGAGGGCGCCGGAGAGAGCGAGCTTTTTCATCAGCCATTCCACCCGCTTACTTGCGGTGAGACCGGGCCGTGGTGGCGTAGTCACGAAGGGTGCACTCCTGACGCTTACCGGGTCATTATTGATTTAGTTGCATATAATTGCATTTCGTTGGAGTATTGTCAAGACCCGCACCCGTGACCACCGAGGAGGCTTCTCGTGACAATCGTTCGAAGCTCGGATGCTTTTGCTCACGCAATAAAACTTAGACAATCCTTAGCCGCCTTCAACGTCATCACTCTGGAACACGCTCAAGCTATTGTCTGGGGTGCCGAGAGCGTGGGCTTGCCCGTCATCTTGCAACTGAGTCAGAATGCCATCGCGTACCATCGGGATGCCACGGCAGTCGCTGCCGCGATGGTCCGTTTGGCTGACAGATCCAGCGTTGACTGTGTCTTGCACCTCGATCACATCACCCAGCGGGACTTGGCGCACCAGGCGATCGAGTGGGGCTTCTCCTCGGTGATGTGGGATAGCTCGGAAAGTGACGTAGCTGAGAATCTCTCCACCACCAGCGAAATCGTGGCGTGGGCAAAGAGCCACGGTATCTGGATTGAAGCCGAACTTGGAGAAATTGGTGGGAAAAATGATGCCCATGCGCCAGGTGTTCGCACGAGACCGGACGAAGCGTCCGCATTCGTTGCGGCGACAAAGGTCGACGCCCTAGCTGTTGCGGTCGGATCGTCTCACGCGATGACCGATAAGAGCGCGAGCCTCGACCTTTCGTTAATCTCCCAAATTTCCCAACAGGTGGATGTTCCCCTCGTGTTGCATGGATCGTCCGGCGTGCCCGATGGAATGTTGCAAGCGGCTTGCCGTGCCGGAGTGGTGAAAATCAATATAGGCACAGCGCTCAACCAGGTTGCCACCGGTGAAATACGCCGGGTGCTGGCCGGCGATGAAAAGGTCAGCGACCCCCGTCGATACCTTGAGCCTGCGAGAGAACAGATGGCGAGGCTCGTGGCCCACTCCATGAGGGTGGTTGCCGGGCTGGATGCTTAGGCGTCTTGCTGCCACGATTTCCATAATGGCATTAGGGCAGTTGTCGCCTCCTGGAAACGGGCACTTCGGCCGACCCAATAAGAGACTTCCTCCTCGCGGGGGTTATGGTGGCGCTCCACCGAGACGTGCTTGAAGGCATCGCTGAAGTGGGTGAAATGGCCCACCCCGGTAGCCGCCATTGCGGCCGCTCCGAAGCAACCCGTCTCATCGTTGGCGACAACCTCAACGTCGAGATTGAGCGCCTGGGCCACCATGTCGGAATAAAACGAGGAGTTGGCGATACCGCCACTAAGCCTCGCGACTCGCTCCCAACTAAACGAGCGGCTCAGTGCTTGGGTGTGCCAGACGTGCATCCATGCGACTCCTTCGAGGGTGGCTCGAAGGAGGTGGGCTGGTGTGTGCCAGTTTCTCAGCCCCAGGAAGCTTCCAGAGGGCGCTTCGCCAAAGGGTGAGGCAAAAAGAAACGGAGTAAGAATAGGCAAATCGTGACTATGAGGCAGCCTTCGTGCTTGCTCGAAAAGCCTGTCTCTTTGTTGCGCCGTTGTTACTCCAAAGGTGGAGAGAAACCACTCGAGCGTCGTTGACGCTGTCGCTGAGGTCGACATGGCAACTCGCAGCCCAGGTTCCACTGACAATCGGTTTTGCCACGCCAGATTAGTTGCAGGTTCCCGGGTGGTGATGGCGTTGATGCTGAAAGTCCCAGCAATGAGTGACAGTGCAGTGTCGCGCAGTGAGCCCATGCCGATTGCTGATGCGTGCACATCATGGGACCCGGCGATGACTGGAGTACCCTCGCGGAGACCCGTCTGTGATGCGCCTTCAGCGCTAACGGCGCCTACAACTTCGGTGCTCGAGTGCAGTGGGGGCAGGAGATGCTTCGCGTGCTCTACCCGGTAGGCGGCGAGGAGCTCGTCGGACCATGTGGACGTTTGGGTGTCCAGGAAGGACGCAGATGCGTCAGAAAAATCAGTTCCGATATGGCCGGTAAGTCTGAGCCTCACAACATCTTTACACGCCAGCATGGCATGGGCTTGCCTGATTCTTTCTGGATGGTTGCGTGCTGTCCACGCGAGCATAATTCCCGGGGAACCCAGAAACGGGACTTGCCCAGAAAGCCGCAAAATGGTGTCGGAACGCTCCTCATCACCAAGAATTTCCCCCATTTCCCGCCACGCGCGCGAATCTACAGCCATGATGGCTGGACCCACAGCCCCGCCGCCGCTATCCACGAGGTGTAGGCCGTCACCGTGACCGGTGATACCCACTGCGGCAATTTCACTCGCATCGACCACCCCGTTCCCCAGAGCATTTTTGATGGCGGTGTGGGCTCCCAACCAGAGATCATCCTGGGAGCGCTCGACGTATCGTGCTGAAGGGGAATGGTTTGAGCTTGCTGCTTTCGCCGCGGATATCCTCCTCATGTGCGCGTCATGCACCACTGCTTTGACCACAGTCTGACCCGCGTCAATTCCCAGAAAGTAGGTCCCCTGGCCCATCGAAATAGTCCTATTTTCCAGCTTGAATGAAGGCCGTGATGGCGTCGAGGACGAGGCGTGCGGAGGTCGAGTTGGTCCCGGCTGTCTCACCGCCATAGTGGGTCGTCATGGTGACGTTATCAAGTTCTCGCCACGGACTGTCATCGGGCAGAGGCTCATTATCAAAGACGTCAAGCCCCGCCCCTGCGATGGTATTGAGCGTGAGTGCTTCTAGTAAGGCTTCGTAGTCCACCAACCTACTTCGAGAGGTGTTGATGAAGTAGGCGCTGGCCTTCATCAACTTAAACTGTTCACGTCCGATAAAGCGCTCAGTTTCAGGCGTGAGCCTGGCCATGACGTGCACAAAGTCAGAGTGCTCGAAAATGTCATCAAAGCTGACAGCCCGCGCTCCAGCAGCATTAATAGCGGCGGCTGAGACGAAGGGGTCGTAAACCAGGATTTCCTGAGCAAGCCCTGCAAGCTTCTTGGCAAGCTTTCTCGCCACCTGCCCCCAACCGATAATGCCGATGGTCGATTCGCCAAGTTCAACCATGGGGACACTGAATTCCTTGCGCCAGCCACCGTCCTTGATGGAGTGATCTGCGCGAGAGATATTTCGACATTCCGCGAGCATGAGACCGATGGCCAGCTCAGCGACCGCGGCAGCATTGCGCCCGGCTACACCCGTGACGAAGATTCCAGCCGCTGCGGCTGTTTCGTGGTCGACGTTTTCTAATCCCGCTCTTGCTACGGCGACCATCTTGAGCTCGGGAGCGGCCAAAATAATCTCGGCATTCACGGGCGCAAAATGCACCACGATGGCATGCACGCCATCCAGCTCGGAAAGTATTTGTGGCGGAGCTGCGACAGCGTTGGCGCCGTCCCACTCCATAACTTGCTGCGAACGATGTTGTTCAGCTTTGGAAAGGTCCCATTCAACGGTGCGAAGATCGAGGTCAACCCCCTGAAGATTATCTCCCTTCATCTTCTTCCATTGCTCTTCGTATGCGCTGGCAGGGATAAACTTGTCGCCCACGACGAGAACACGAAATGCCATTGGACTGTCTTTTCTCAGGTTCGCTCGCACGAGCGAGATTTATCGAATGGGGGATGGATGACGATCAGCGCTGCCCGTCAACATTGGTGCCGGGGAGTGAGAGGAGTCCTCTGTCACCAGGGTGGGGACCAACCTCTTGTGCTCAGCGACAAGGTCCTCAGAGTCAAGCGCGTGGATTAACGTAGCCACGGACTCTCGACCGATTTCGTAGGCGGGCAGGCGAAGCGAGTTCACTCCAACCGGGGAAAGATTGTGGGAGTCAATGTCTTCCGCACCGACCACCGTCAACCCCGATGTTTTGCCGGAATCGGAATCAAAACTTTGGGCCACACCGAGTGCCCATAAATCGTGGGTCGCAAAGACTGCCTGTGGCCTGTCTGCGGCGCCGCGAGCGCGGAGAAGATCGCCGATTTCTCGCCCGGCCCGGACGGTGAGCGCCGGCGCTCTGACCACCTCAACAGAACCGGCGTGGCGCTGAGCGAGCACTGCCAGTGCTCCTCGCTCGCGGTCGTCAAAGCGAGCTTGCGAACCGGCGGCTGCGGAAACAATGACGATTCTCTGCGCCCCTCGAGAGAGCAAAAATTCTGCTGCCTTCTCGCCGGCGGCAAAATTATTGGTACTCACGGAGGAAATGTCTGCGTTCCTGCCGTCGCTGCCGGCCAATACCAGCGGGATTCTTGGGTTCGAGAACGGACTCAGTAACAGCGGGAGCTCGTTGGGAACCATGACAATCCCCGCGACCCGGTATTTTTCAAAAAGAGATAAAAAATGAGCCTCCCGGGAAGCCTCCTTGCCGGAGGTTCCGATGAGAACGGAGAGCTGATTCTCACTAGCCTTATCGTCCACCCCGCGCGCAATTTCTGCGTGGAAGGGATCATGAAAATTTGGAACAATCAATCCGATGGTCTGGCTTTGTCCCATGCGGAGCTGGCGCGCCGCCTCGTTGGGAACGTACCCCAACATGTTAATCGCGTCATTCACCCGCTTCACGAGAGCGGGAGAAACCCGCTCCGGGTAATTAAGAGAATTCGACACGGTGCCCACCGAAACTCCCGCGAGGCTCGCCACATCTTTCACGCTGGGCGGTGGAGACTTGCGAGACTCGTTGGGCACCCCCCTATTCTATGAGAAAATCATGCTGTGGTCGATTTGCTTCACCGGCGCGCACGAAGCGCGTCGTTAAGCAAATCTCGGCTGAAAAACCAACCGGTAAGCCTGGCCTTTGAGTGGTTGCCTCTGAATCGATATAATCAACTGAGTTTCCGTCGTAGACTGGAATACTGTTAGCGCATTTACATTCCTTATAAGGGAGCTCCCGTGGCACTATTCCTCCCCGGCGGCATTAAAACCCGTGGTGTGTTGCTGGATCTCGATGGGACTATTTTGGACTCGCAAGAGGGAATCCTCGCTACGTTTAGGCACACCCTGGCGGAAATGGGGTGCGGGATTCCGGACTCACATGAACTCTTTGGGTGGATTGGCCCACCTTTTCCTGAGTCACTGAGGAACTGGACTGACCTCGATGATTCCGGAATTGCTCGGGCTGTGGCGACCTACAGGGATTACTACACCAAGGTCGGAGAATCGATGTCGGCGCCATTCCCCGGGATGGTGGATGCAATCCACACAATGCGGCGGAGCGGGTTGACCCTGGGATTGGCCACGTCGAAACCCAGAAGCCAAGCGCTTCGCATGCTGGATCAAATTGGATTGCTCCACGTTTTCACTGCCAAAGGTTGCGCCTCGGATGATGAAAAACGGGGCACCAAGTCTGAAGTGGTGGATGACGCGCTCTCCGAGTTGGCAGAGCAGGAGATACCGACATCCGGGCTCGTCATGGTGGGAGACAGAATCCATGATTTTGAAGCCGCAACTGAGCATGATTTGACGAGCATTGCCGTGACGTGGGGTTACGGTAACGCCTCAGAATGGGCGCATGCCACGAGCATGGTTTCCACACCGGAAGAACTACTGAGCGTTGTGCTGGGGGACGAAGCCGTCTTCGAGCTCACACCCTAAAAACCCACTATCAAGGAGGATAAAAGCTATGCCAGTACTGGATGAATTTCGACTCGATGGCAAGAGCGCCATCGTTACAGGAGCGGGGCGCGGCATTGGGCGCGCTCTGGCTGTTGCCCTGGCGCAAGCGGGCGCTTCGATTTCCGTTGTCGGTCGCGATGCCGCGGCTGCGGCTCACACTGTGGCTGGGATTGTTGAATCTGGCGGTCGAGCGGTAGCGGTAGAGGCAGATATTAACACCGACGAAGGGGTGGAGACGGCGGTGTCGCAGACCGTCTCGCAGCTTGGCTCTCTGGATATTCTGGTCAACAACGCTGGTTATTGCATTCACAAACCCGCCCTCGAAGTCACCCGAGACGACTATCACGCCGTCATGGGAGTGAACATGGAGGCACTGTACTTTCTTTCCCAGGCGGCGGCCAAGGTGATGTCCGCGCAGGGTGGCGGGAACATCATCAACATCGGGTCAATTTCGTCGCTCATTGTGAACAGGCCGCAGTGGCAGCCGGTTTACAACGCCTCTAAGGCTGCGGTTCACCAGCTCACCAAGAGCTTCGCGGCCGAGTGGGCTCCCCTTAATATCAGGGTCAACGCCATTGCTCCGGGCTACATCAAAACAGAGATGGCCCCCGTTGACGAACCTCGATTTAAGCAGCGTTGGATTGATGACTCCGCTCAGAAGCGCTACGCAATGCCCGACGAGCTCGGGACAACGGTGGTGTACCTCGCCAGCAACGGGTCTCGTTTCATGACTGGTTCCATCGTCGTCATCGACGGGGGTTACTCCATCTTCTAGACATACATGGGGCGAGAGCCGCGAGACCGGCTCGCGCCCCATGTTGTCAAGGAATCAGGGTGACCTTGATGGATTCTGTTCCTGAAGCCACCAGGTCGAAGCCTTTCTGGAAGTCTTCTAGAGGGAGCTGATGAGTACAGATTTCGTCGAGGGCCAGTGTTCCCGATTCAACCATGCGGATGGCGTCAGGCCAGCAGTGGGCGCCGAGATGGGCGCCGAGGTGGGCGCCCAATACATCGACCTCCTTCTCGTCTTTGATGACGGCCCCAGTAAGCAGCCATGAGGTCCGTGGATATATTTTTTGTTGACTTTGTATCACGATGCTATAACAGGCCCCAGATATCTTTCCGTAGCTGAGAAATGCTTGCTACGTTAAGTTCACTCCGCAATCTTGCGGTCATAAAATGAAATGTTTAAAGGATTCATTAGACGCCGCAGCGTAGCCGGTATGGGCGTTCTTGCGGCAACCGCTATGGTGCTCGCTGGCTGTGCCAGCGAAGAAGGCTCCGACGGAGACACCGAGTCAAACGACTCGGTCTCGGCTGAGGTAGTTGAGCTCAACATCGCAACCGTCAACAACCCCCAGATGGTCGACATGGAGTCACTCAAGGGCGAGTTTGAGTCGCAATATCCTGAAATCAAGGTGAACTTCATCGTGATGGAGGAGGGTGACCTTCGTGACTCGGTAACGCGTGACATTTCCACCAGTGGTGGTCAGTACGACATTCTGACCATTGGAGCTTACGAGGTTCCAATTTGGGGCGCCAATGGTTGGCTTGCTGACCTCACTGATCTCGCTTCTGCAGATGTCGACTACGATGTCGAAGACATTCTGCCTCCCGTGCGTGCTGGGCTATCGGCAAACGACCGCCTTTTCGCTGTTCCTTTCTACGCAGAGTCCTCCTTTCTCATGTACAACAAGGAAATCTTCGAGGCTGCTGGTTTGACGATGCCCGAGCGTCCCACTTGGGATGAAGTAGCTGGCCTTGCTAAGCAGATCAAAGATGGTGGTTTTGCTGACTCTGGCATCTGCCTCCGTGGCAAGCCCGGTTGGGGTGACCAGTTCGCACCACTGACGACGGTTGTGCAGACCTTCGGCGGAAACTGGTTCGACAACGAGTGGAACCAGACGGTCAACGCACCTGAATTCGTTGAGGCAGTTGACTTCTACACCAGCCTCGTTCGTGATTACGGCCAGCTTGACCCGGTGAGCTCTAGCTTCCCCGAATGCTTAACCAACGTTAAGAACGGAACCTCAGCAATGTGGTACGACGCCACCTCAGCTGCCGGGTCGCTCGAAGCTGCTGACTCTCCTGTATCTGGAAAGATGGGCTATGTGTACGCTCCGGTCAAGGAAACAGCACAGTCTGGTTGGTTGTGGTCATGGAACCTTGCCATCCCTGCCTCCTCAGAAAAGCTTGACGCAGCGTGGACCTTTGTTCGGTGGGCAACAAGCAAGGAATACATCCAACTCGTGGGCAATGAGATTGGGTGGGCGAACCTTCCTCCCGGATCACGTGTCTCCACCTACGAAATCCCTGAGTACCAGGAAGCTGCTGGTGCATTTGCTAACATCACGGTGGAAATCATGAACGATGTCAATCCTGGTCAGCCGGGCGTTAATCCCCAGCCATGGACTGGTATCCAGTTCGTGTCGATTCCTGAATTCCCGGACATTGGCAACAAGCTGTCCCAGGATCTAGCGCCTGTCTTTGCCGGTACAGCCAGTGCACAGTCAGTTCTGGACTCTGCTGCTGCTTATGTGCAGGCTGCTGGAGATGCGCAAAAGGACTAGTTTCTAGCTCCTAAGAAGTTTGGGGGGTGCCGGTACCAATCGGTTCCGGCACCCCCTTCTCTTGCGGGCTGAGCTGGTGTCCTCTACGCAAACATTGCGTGAATACGAGAGAAGATTGATTGATGGTTACCGCGAACACTGACTTTGCCGGAAATTCGCTCCCCAAGGGTAAAAAGCTTTTAGCGGACCGCTATGGCAGGCGAATTAGGAGCCTCGCTATCCCTCGCGCTCTGCTGTGGCCAGCTCTCGTGGTGGCCATCATCCTCACGCAGATTCCGTTCCTCGCCACCGTTTATTTCTCGACTCAAAAGTGGAACCTTCTAAGACCGTTGGACCGTGGCTTTGTTGGCTTTGATAATTTCATCGCCGTTTTCACCACGGATGAGCTTTACGAATCCATTCAGGCCACGGCAACGATTACAGGCACGTCGGTGCTGTTATCGCTCGTCTTAGGATTGGGTATAGCCCTCTTGTTGGATCGTAACTTTGTGGGTCGATCCGTTGCCAGAACATTGCTCATTACCCCATTCTTGTTGATGCCCGCCGCCGCTTCCCTGGCCTGGAAGTGGAATTTGTTGGACGGAAATTTTGGCCTGTTCCGATGGCTGTTTATGGAATTGGGTTTGCCGGTCGTTCAGTGGAACACGGACATTCCGATTGTCACCGTGATTATGGTGCTGACCTGGCAGTTTATGCCGTTTATGATGTTGATTTTGCTGGCGGGGCTCCAAAGTCAGGATAAAGAAATCCTGGACGCAGCTAGGGTTGACGGCGCCGGATCCCTAAGAATATTCATTCAGATGACCCTGCCGCACCTGCGCCAATACATCGAGATTGGTGTCCTGCTTGGGGCGATTTTGCTTCTGGCCGCATTCGACCCAATCGCTATCTTGACCGGTGGCAGTGGCGGAACCAAGACGCTCCCAGTTCTTCTTTACGAGAAAGCGTTTATAGCGCTTGAAGTGGGTCAAGCCGCAGCCTACGGTGTAGTGACTGTGGCTATCACTATTGTCTTCGCGGCGCTTCTTTTGCGCACTGTATTTCGTATTTTTTCTGAGAAAGGGGTTCGGTGATGTCATTGATTCGGACGCAAGCAAAGATTCCCCGACGCCGCAAGAAGTTACGACTGGGTCAGGTGGCTCTTACGGCGTTCACCTGGCTGGTTGTCATATTAATGGTGTTTCCCGTAGCTTTCATGGTTCTGACAGCGTTCAAAACGGAGACGGCAGCTGCGTCTTTCCCTCCCCAGTGGCTCTCGCCGATCACGTTGGAGAACTTCGAGAAGGTGTTTGACCGAGGATTCTGGCCTTTTCTTGTGAATTCCGTCATTGCTTCGGTCGGTTCCACGATTCTCGTCATGATTTTGGCGATTCCTGCCGCCTACGCTCTAACGATTAGACCCATCTTCAAGTGGCGAGATGCTTTGTTTTTTCTCATCTCGACGCGCTTTATGCCCTTCGCGGCTGTCATTATCCCTCTATATTTACTGGTTGCCAGACTGGGACTGCTCGACAACATATGGGTGATTATGGTGCTGTACATCGGTATGAATCTTCCGATTGCCATCTGGATGATGCGCTCCTTCCTGGAGGAAGTTCCCAGAGAGATTATCGAGGCAGCTCAACTCGATGGAGCCGGAATCTTCAAGGAAATCACTCGTGTAGTGATGCCCATAGTTGCGCCGGGAGCAGCGGCGGCGGCACTCATCGTCTTTATTTTCGCGTGGAACGAGTATTTCTTAGTGTTCAACCTCACAGCCGACTCGGCGAGAACTCTTCCTCCGTTCCTCGGAAGCTTCATCGATGCTCGTGGACAATTCCTTGCCACCTTGTCTGCCGCGGCCACGCTGGCCGTGAGCCCCGTTGTGATTGCTGGGTGGGTGGCACAAAAGCGCCTTGTGCGTGGGCTTTCCATGGGAGCGCTAAAGTAGTCGTAATGCTGGTCATCCTGCGCAGACCCGAATAATTTTTCTTCATGTGCTGAGGCCCAAACCGAAAAGTTGAGCTGGTCCACTTACGCCGGACGATAGATTGCGTGTGCCCGCGTAGCTGAGCGAGCGATTACGGCGGCGTTGGCGTTGTCGACTCGTTCGACCCACGCCGTTGCGTCTTCGAGGGACTTGCCATGATCAACATGGCGCTTGACGAGCCTGGAGAGTCTCACCGCTTCGGGGATATCCACGTAGACGCACAAATCAAGGTGGTCTCCGACGGGGTGCCACCGTTCATCGCTCAAAAGGAGATAGTTCCCTTCCAGGATAACAACTTCATGAGCGGGGCCTACAGGAATCGAATCTTCGATGGGTTCTTCGATGTGTCTATCGAAGGTGGGGAACAGCACTGTTGGGCTGCCCATCTTGACAAGGGTTAGCTTCGCGGCAAGAGAATCGGTGTCGAACGTGTCTGGCGCTCCCATTCGATCGCGGAGGCCCAGGGAAACCAATTTCGCCTGTGGGTAGTGGAAACCGTCCATGGGAATTACGACGTGGGGAATAGATAAGTTTTCGGACATCTCGGCTGCGAGAGTGCTCTTACCACTCCCGGGCGGACCGATGATTGCGAGGACTCGATGAGGCTTAGCTTGCTCTCGCCAAGAGAGGAGTTCGGAAACTGAGGATAAGACCTGCATATCTTTATTCTCCACCTCCGCGAGGCACAGAAGGACACTCTCTGGTAATATTTGGTGACCTATGAGGCTATAGCCCTGCGGCAAAGTGGAAGGCAAAATCGTGGTCGTCATGCGCGCACTGGTTGTCGAAAAAAAAGGGGAAATAGCCCTTCGAGATATTGAGGTTGATGAAAACCTCGGCCCTGATGATGTCCGCATAAAAATAGCGGTTGTGGGCATTTGTGCCTCCGATGTGCACTACTTCACCGACGGTCGTATTGGAAAATTTATTGTCAACGAGCCCATGATCCTGGGTCATGAGGCGTCCGGCACGGTTCTTGAGGTCGGCTCGGATGTTACTCATCTGAGCAGGGGTGATCGAGTATGTATGGAGCCTGGTATTCCGAGCTCCGACAGTATCGAGACGAAGACTGGTCACTACAACCTCGACCCCAAAGTCCGCTTCTGGGCGACACCTCCCGTACACGGTGTGCTGCGCGAGTCTGTGGTGCACCCCGGCAGTTACACCTACAAGCTGCCCGATAACGTTTCGTTTGCCGAGGGCGCCATGATTGAGCCCCTCGCTGTGGGTCTACACGCGGCTAACAAAGCAAAAATTGCCCCGGGTGACGTAGCGCTGGTTCTTGGGGCTGGAACAATCGGCATGGTCACAGCTTTGGCCGCACTTGCTGGCGGGTGCTCCAGGGTCATCATGACCGACGTGATTCCCGAGAAGCTGGCTCTCGCTGAAACGTTGGGAGCCATTACGCCCGTGAACGTGGCTTCAGAGGATTTAGGGAAGACCGTGGGGGATAATACCGGGGGCCGGGGCGTCAACATAGTGTTTGAGTGCAGCGGTAATAAGAAGGTTGCGGAATCTGCATTTGATCATGCTGCTCCGGGGGCTACCGTGGTGTTTGTTGGCCTCCCCGATGGCCCAATCAGCTACGACCTCTTGCAGGGCTCGGTGAAGGAATTAACGGTAGAGCATGTCTTTCGCTACACCAACGTTTATGACCGAGCCGTCGCGTTGATGGGCTCAGGAAAAATAGATGTGAAGCCGTTGCTGACTGACCGATTCCCGTTTGAGAAGAGCGTAGACGCTATCAACGCCTTTTTGAATATGGGGCCGACATCCGTCAAAATTCAAATTGATATGGACTAAGGAACCCCATGGATTCTGTCTTGTCGGCTGCCAATATTATGCAACGGTTGTCCCTGAAAGACCGATCATGCGTGGTGACGGGGGCCGGTAGCGGTATCGGGCGGGCTCTGGCCCACGCTGTTGCCGATGCCGGCGGCGCAGTGGCGCTGATTGATGCCAACGAAGTCAGCACAAAAATAATCGAGTCAGAGATTAAATCGAGAAATCCGGGGGCCACAACGCTTGTTCTTGTCGCTGACGTGACGAACCCGCAGCAGGTCAGCGATGCGATGGCAGCCGCCAAGGACACCTTGGGAGGACTGGATGTCGCGTATAACAATGTTGGCATTGCCCAGTGGATGGATGCCTTGGACATGCCATATGAGGATTTTCAGAAGATGTTTAGGGTCAACGTCGATTCCGTTTTTCTCGGTGCTGTGGCGCAGGCCCGCATCATGAAAGACCAGAAATACGGCAAAATCATCAACACAGGCTCAATCTCAGCCCACATTGCCAACACCCCGCAATCCCAAGCGCACTACAACGCGTCAAAATCCGCCGTCATCGGGCTTACTCGCTCCCTCGCGGTGGAATGGGTGGGTCATGGAATCAGGGTGAACAGTATTTCTCCCACTTACACGCGAACGAACCTCGTCGAACATTTTCTTGAGACCGAAGAAGGGCAAGCGGTCTATCCGACGTGGATAGAGATGACCCCGATGAAAGCCATGGCTGACCCCACCGATTTGCAGGGAGCGGCAGTGTTTTTGGGCTCCGCCGCATCAGACTTTATGACCGGCGCCGACATCGTCATCGACGGTGGATATCTCGCCGTCTAGGTCAGATTGTCTCCGGGCTGGGCTTTGACGTAACCAGCTGAGTGAAGGAGAGAGAGGAATTCGCGATAATTCGCGTCGAGACGCTGCACCAGCTTGGTGTCGGGCTCGATGGTTCGGCGGGTTGGTAAGAGCGCCTGGCTTATGTCGTGAAGGCTTTCTCCGTTAGCTGTGGCGCAGGCAATCAGTGCGGCGCCAATGGCGCTGTCCGTGTGTGCGGGTAAGAATATTTCCCTGCCAAGAATGGTGGCTCGAAGCTTATTCCAGCCACGGGACTTGCTTGCGCCCCCGCTGACGTGGTGGCGCAGCGACGGGGCACCCAGTTGACCCAGGATGTCTAGCCCCAGGCGTTCCACAAAGCACACGCCCTCAATTACGGCACGAACGCGATTGGCTGGGCTGGTGGCGACAGCGGAGGATAGAGCCGTGGCCTCTTTATTGCTGAAAGGGAAGCGTTCACCGACCCCCACGAGTGGGTAGTGAGCGATACCCGCAGGCTCAGCGCGGCTCGCGATATCGACAAATCGGTGGAGTGCCTCGTCGTCATGGAGGCCTTCGATTGTGCGTAGAGAACCCACCCCTACATTGGATGCCCCACCGGGCAGAAAGTGGCCATCGGGGGAAAGGTGTGAGTACACACCCCGGGAGGTGTCGATTACCTGGCAGGAACTGACGGCTTTAAGGACCAGAGTGGTGCCGAGCACACCCACGGTGTCACCGGGTCTCATTGCGCCGGTTGATATTTGGGAGGTGCACCCATCGGTCATCCCGGCCACAAGAGCCACCCCTGGCTGAAGACCAAGCGTGCTCGCAGGCGTGGAAGCGAGGACGCCCAGCGTGGAGCCAGCGTTCGCCAACCCAGGCAGTACCGAAGGGGGAATATCGAGGGCCGAGAAGAGTTGGTCTGGCCACGTTAGGTTCAGAGGGTTCACCGCAGATTTCAGATGGTGGGAATTATCCGCCATGAGTACAATCCCGCCCGCAAGATCCGCGAGGATAACATCGGCGGGGGAAAGAATCTTTACGGCGGGGGTGTTACGAGCTAGCCACCAGAGTCGCCCGACTGACTGATGGGGAGTATCAGGGACGAGGGTGCGCACAGCCTCGGAAACGTCGGCAGTGGCCCGCTCGTCGTTATACATGAGCGCGTCCCCCAGGGGCCGTCCTGCTCCATCACAAGGAACCAAGGTCCCCGAGGTCGCGGTCACGCAGATTGCGCCCACGCCACGAGCGCGTGTCCCGAGCGCGTCGACGAGTGCGCTGAGGGCTTTCCTCGCAGCTTGGGCGTATTCGGGGGATTGAGAAACGCGTGCGCCGCTCTCCCTCATTGGAGCGGGTAACGAAACCTCGACCGGACCAACGAGTAGGGAACCAGAGTCCGGGTCCAATGCCACTGCTCTGAGGTGTGCAGTAGCGACATCAATGCCTATAGCAATCGTTGCGACGTTCATGGGGTGGGCTGCACTCCTAGTGCGGTGAACAGCAGGGGTTGGAGCTCATCGAGTCCACTCACTACCCAGGTGGCGACACCAAGCTGGTCGGTCGTCGGGTGATCCGGCGCCTCGCCGCGCAAAATCCATGCAGACCGCAGACCGAGAGTGGAGGCAGGCAACACGTCGGTGTCAAAGCGGTTCCCAATGTGGACTGCCTCGTGAGCTTCAACACCGAGGTCTCGAAGTGCCCAGTGGAAAATCTCGGGTTGGGGCTTCTCGAATCCCACCAAACCTGAGAGCCCCCAGGAGCTGATGAACGGAGCGACACCATCCCTGGTGAGAGCCTCTTGGGTGGCTAGTTCTTGGTTGGCGATGATGCCAACGCGGACATGAGGAGACATCGCACGAAGAAACGGCAACACATCGGCAAAGAGTGTGCCCTCCGGGTGGCGCCAATAGGGAGCAAGGGCGTGGTGTAGCTCGCTTGCTCGGTCCTGGTCGCCGAGAAACTCTCGGGCAAAAGATTTTCGCATTGAAGCGCCTTCTGTGTTTCGCACAAAGTCGAAGAGCTCACCGACCTGGGCCGTTGTTACGGACTCGCGCCCACCTTCCTTCCGCAGTTCGTTGATAGCTCTGATTGCTGCTCCCAGAAAATTCTCGTCGGGGTATAGCGGCCCGCCGACGTCGAGGAATACCGCACGAAGCGGTGAGCTCACTTTAAATCCCAGAGAGATTATGGCGCCGTTCGGCCATGTCTTCTCGGTGGAAGTAGCTCTCGACAGCCTCGGCGCCTAAGGCCACCACCCCGCCAGCGGCGAAGGCTTGCAGGCGAACTTGGGCTCCTTTGTACGCCATCTCGGTGACTGCCTCTACTCCAGCAGCAGTGTCTGCCAGGGCGACAATGCCATGGTTTCCCAACAAAATCAGGGAGGGCAAATCCTGGTGGGCGCTCCAGTACTCGCGCACCCGCGCAAGAAAAAGTCGACCCAGATCGATGCCCGGTTGGGCATAAGGAACGTAAAGGGTGTGGCCAATGACAATGGCTTCGTCGGAGTAGACGAAGCTCTCAAAGGCGGTCTCCTGGTGCACACTGGCGAGGAGTGCGACGAGCGCTGTGGGGTGAGTGTGGCCGACGAACGCAGTGGGACGAAGCGACTGGATTGCGACGTGAATGAGAGTCTCAATCGAGCCGCGGCGTTTGAGACCATCGTGTTCCCCTGCGTCGAGATGTGTGCTGAGATCTCCTTGGGTAGCAGTGGGGGAATCCATCAGCTCGATGAGGGGCTCTACCTCACACACCACAAAGTCTTGTGGGCTCGCAGTCGCCATCATCGCTCCGGAAGCCTTCACCACAATTCTTTGGTCATCAAGGCGCTGAGAGGTATTCCCCTCTGCCAAAATCACGAAATCTTTGTCTCGGTCACCCAAGGAGTGCGTCAGCGCAACGAGTTCGGGGGACACTACTTCGGGATTCCAGGTGCATGCCATGGGGTTCCTTTTGATGGTGGTTGAGTGGCTGGTTAGTCGCCGGAGAGGTCCGCAACATCGTCTCCCGAGAGTAAATCCTGCGAGATGGGAACGGCAATGATGGGCATTCCCGCCTCAGAGCATGTCTGGGCAAACTCTAAGGAAACGTTTTCATCGGTATAGATACGGGTCACTTGGGCGGGAACCGCGAAGGAGTTCAGACCAAATTGGGCCGCTTTCTCACTTGAGATGAGCCCGTACACATTGAGGCAAGAGGCGGCAAGCGCACGTTTTGTCACCGCTTCTCCGTGGTCTAGCTCCATCAGCCCAAGCTGCGTAGAGACACTCACCGCACCAAAGAAGCCGTGAGTGATCGGACCTCGGCCTTCAAGGGAGGGTCCGAATGTCGCGACCAAGGAAGCAGAGGATCGACGTAGGACTCCGCCGAGCATGATGACCATCGCGTCGGATTCCTCCATCAGCAAGGACGCCGAAGGCAAGCTGTTAGTGATGACGACCAGGTTTTTCCGGTCGAGCAGGGCCCGAGCGAGGTAATAACCTGTCGTGGAAGAATCGATGGCAATCGTGTCACCGTCGTTCACGACGCGGGCAACATGTCGAGCAATCGCTCTCTTCTCTGTGGCGCGGCGCTGCAGGCGGTAGCTGAAGTGGCCCTCGTCTGACGAAGAAACTTTGATTGCACCTCCGCGGATGCGCCGCAACAATTGGCGCCCCTCGAGCGCCTCTAAGTCTTTACGCACCGTAACCTTGGAGACGCCCAATTTAGTTGCCAGCTCTTGGACCTGGACCACACCGTAGGCCGCCAGGTCTTTCAGGACGGCGGACTCGCGCTCTCGCTCAGTATTCGCGGGCATGAGAATCCTCGTCGGTTGGACTTCGAATGATGACCCTATAGAACCACAATACTTTCGTTTGCGAAAGTTAAACAAACCTAGGAAATGCGTCTTTCTTTCGTTGCCCGATTTGGCGGTCGCAAGGGTCATCTGGGAGTCGAAGGCGGATTAGGCCAGTGAGCCTTTCGCTTTGGTACGCAGACGATTCTGAACATCGTGAAATAAGGGGCGACTGAGGTCAACTTGCCCACACAGGTGGGGCGCATACCTCTTTGGTTTTTGCTCGCTAAACGATGGCGTGACCGCGTTGGCTTTGTCCTGAGCGAGGTTGGTGAGCAGGGTTTGGATTGTGGTGATTGTGAGGGTCAAATCAGCATAGTTCGTGGCGTCGAGCAGGACTATAAATTTGGCGACACTCGTGACGACCGTGGTGGCTGCATGGATGATTCGTCGTCACAGGGCGTGGGGTTTGTCGGGCACAGGTGGCATCGTGCCGCGCGTATTTGACCGCACCCTGAACAGAGGAATACGGTCCGCTAACGAGTTGCTTCTCCACCGCGGTGTCGTGTTGGAAACACAACACATGCCGGAGCACCACGTGACCGTTTCTGTTCAACGCTGACGTTGCCGTGAGATTTATACGGTCTTCACCGGGTGAAAAACGCTTCCCGGTGCCCCACCCACTCCTCTACCCGATGGTCCGGCAACTCACCCCGGTTGCCGGTGGCTTCCCCGATTGGAGGGGGCGGCACCCTGTTTTCAGGGTGGGTGCTGTCGCCTCGAATACCTACCTGTGGGCCCGCGTAGACGCCCGGGGAGCCGTCATTGTGAGCAAGGGCAGCATTCGCTTCGGTTGTGCGAACGTCGGTTAAAGATTGAAGCTCCAGAGGCCTCAAGACACCGGCCCTGGGAGAATTCTAAGCATTAAGCGGCCGATACGCTGCGTCGGCCGGTGCAGCAGAGCGTTCAATCACACCGGCGTTGTCGAAACCTTCGACCCAAGCGGTTGCGGACTGAAGGGTTTTGCCAGGATCAACATGGCGCTTGATTCGCCGCGAAAGTCTCACCGTCTCAGGGATATCGACATAGATACACAGATTGAGAAGGCTGCTGATTGGTCGCCAATTCTCGTCTTTGAGCTGCAGATAGTTTCCCTCCAAAATGATGAGTTGGTGCGCAGACTCCACCACAATAGAGTCATCGATAGCGTCTTCTGCGTGTCAATTAAAGGTGGGGAACAAAACAGGTTTGTCGCCCGCCTTGACCACGGCGAGCTTCGCGGCAAGACCAGCAGTGTCGAAGGTGTCTGGTGCTCCCATACGATCCCGGCGACCCAGCGATACCAACGTCGCTTGGGAGTAGTGGAAACCATCCGCTGGAATGACCACGTGGGGAGTAGATAAGTTCTGAGACAGCTCTGCTGCCAGGGTACTTTTGCCACTCCCCGGGGCCCCGAAAATCCCAAATATTCAGCGGGGGGCAACGCTCGTTCGCCACGCGAGCATACCTCGAACGGTGGCTAATGGGCGCATGCCTTTATTCTCCACCCCGGGGGTTCAGGTCTTCTGTTGGCAGAGAGAGCGCTCCACGTACCGTTGGTCCTCTAATCTCGTCTCGACGGGCTGGGTGGGGGCTCTCTCACCCGGGAGAACGGCACGACTGCTTCTGTTATGGAGAGATTGGTTATAGGAAAAAGGGGAAAATGAGTCTTCGGGATATCGAAATTCACGGGGAACTGGGCCTCGAGGACTTTCGCACCAAGCCCGCGTTGTGGCCCCCTGAGCTTGTGATGCGCACGGCGTCACGGAGGGAACACAGGGACTTGTGGCTGGTGATGTAGCGCTAGTCCTAAGCCGGGACAATCGGCATGGTCACCGCGCAATCTGCTCTTTCCAAGTGCTGATCAAAACCACGTCTTACAGAGACAGAGAACTACTGTCAGCCACGATATTGTTGGCTCTCAAGGCTTGAGCCAGGGTGGGCTGGCTGGCTGGTATCGGTAGCTAGCAACTTTTGGACCTACAGAGAAGCCCTGACACCTATGCGTCATGTTGACACTCGCAAACAGCCGACGTAAAGTATATTTGAACGATTCAATGTGCGGGTTCGGAGCCGACTTTTTCCGACAGACGGGCTAAAAAAGTTCACGGAAGCGACACACTGACCTTTTCCCAACAGAAGGAAACAACGATGTTAATCGGTTGCCACGGATTAGTTTTTAGCGGTGTTTTTGATCAAGCGGGTGTTGATAAAGCTGCACGGATGACGGCTGAAGCCGGCTATAACCTGCTCGAGCTTCCCCTGCTCGATCCCTATTCTTTTGATGTTGAATCGGCGAAGAAGTCGCTCGCTCCTTTTAACCTTCAGATATCGTCCTCCATGGGGCACAGCCTCGATTCGGATATATCGAGTGAAGATCCTGATGCTGTCAAGGCGGGCGAGAATAAGCTCAACAAAATCCTCGAGATTCTGCACGAACTGGAGTCTCGTTATCTCGCTGGTGTCATCTACAGCGCGCTCAACAAGTACCAGCAGCCAGCGAGCGCCGCAGGCCGCCAAAACAGTATGGATGTGCTCCGGCGGGTAGCCGAGCGGGCGCAGGGGATGGGCATTCAACTCGGACTCGAAGTGGTCAACCGCTACGAGACCAACATTATGAACACTGCACGTCAGGGACTGAGTTACCTAAAGGAACTGGACCATTCAAATGTTGGGATTCATCTCGACACCTATCACATGAACATCGAGGAGTCGGATATGTTCCAGCCGGTCCTCGATTGTGGGGACAAGCTGGTATATGTGCACGTTGGCGAAAGCCACCGTGGCTACCTAGGCTCGGGAAATGTTGATTTCGATAACTTTCACAAGGCACTCGACCGCATCGGATATTCCGGACCCATCACTTTCGAGTCGTTCTCTAGTGCTGTGGTGAGTCCGGACCTGAGCTCAATGCTCGGTATTTGGCGCAATTTGTGGGACGACTCAGCTGACTTGGCCCAGCACGCCTATCACTTCATTCAGGGCAAGCTGCGTGCCACCGAGACCATCTCGATGCACTAGGGGTAGGCGTAGCCCGTGCAGAAAGTGTGTTTTCAACTCCAGGTGAAGCCCGACCGGCTCGACGAGTACGTGATGCGTCATCAGCCGGTTTGGCCTGAAATGTTGGTAGCCCTGGCTAACACCGGCTGGCACAACTACTCGCTGTTTCTGCGTGAGGACGGCTTACTGATTGGCTATTTTGAGACCGAGTCCCTGGAAAAAGCACGTTCTGGCATGGCAGCCACCGACGTCAACGCGCTCTGGCAGGCAGAGATGTCCGAGTTTTTTGTCGACTTGGAGGGAACCCCGGACCAGGGTTTTGCCCAACTGACCGAAGTTTTTAATTTAGAAACTCAGCTCACAGCCCTCACAGGCACCGACAAAAAAGGATAACCCCATGGCAATGACCGATGCGCAACTGGATACTTTGGCGCTGCAAGAGATTGAAATTCCCTCCTGGGCATTTTCCAACACTGGCACGCGCTTTCGGGTGTTCGGTCAGCCGGGGGTGCCCAGGACTGTGTTCGAAAAGCTGCAAGACGCTGCGAAGGTTCACGAACTCACCGGTATTGCTCCCCGGGTGGCAGTGCATTACCCGTGGGACAAGACCGATGACTATGACCACATGCGCTCGTTCGCTGCGGACCTCGGGGTCGAGCTGGGGACGCTGAACTCGAACACCTTCCAGGATGAGGACTACAAGTACGGCAGTGTCACGCACTCAGACCCAAAGATTCGGCAAAAAGCAGTTGACCACCACTTCGAGTGCATTGACATTATGCATAAAACTGGCTCGCGGGATCTCAAAATTTGGCTCGCCGATGGCACCAATTACCCCGGTCAGGACGATATGCGAGGCCGCCAGGACCGCCTAGCTGACTCTCTCCAGAAGATTTATTCCCATATGAGTGACGACCAGCGCTTGATTCTGGAGTACAAGTTCTTCGAACCGGCGTTTTACCACACTGATGTGCCGGACTGGGGTACCTCGTTTGCACACTGTCTCGCCTTAGGAGACCGTGCGAAGGTATGCCTCGACACGGGCCACCACGCTCCAGGGACCAACATCGAATTCATCGTGGCCCAGTTGATTCGTCTGGGAAAGCTTGGCTCCTTCGACTTCAACTCACGCTTTTACGCTGATGACGACCTCATCGTAGGTTCTGCTGACCCGTATCAGCTCTTTCGCATCATGGTCGAGGTTGTGCGAGGAGGGGCTTTGGATAAAGGCTCTGAAGTCGCATTTATGCTCGATCAGTGCCACAACATCGAAGAGAAACTGCCCGCGCAGATTCGTAGCGTTCTGAACATTCAGGAAATGACCGCGAGGGCCCTCTTGCTTGATCGCGACGCGCTGACCGAGGCTCAGCTCGCAGGGGATGTCTTGGGCGCAAATGACATCTTTATGAACGCCTTCTATGTCGATGTTCGCCCCCAGTTGGCCACGTGGCGAGCTTCTCGGGGTCTTCCCGAAGACCCCGTAGCGCACTACATGGCCTCTGACTACCGCACCACTATTCACCAGGAGCGTTCCGGTGGCACGCAAATGAGCTGGGGCGCTTAAGCGCTCGAGCCCGACTAACAAGAAAGAACAAGAATGACCTCGCACTCCGCTAAAGAACTGCTTAATCGCTCGCATCGGCTTGGCCAAAACCCTCAGAACACAAATTACGCGGGCGGGAATACCTCCGCCAAGGGGACAGTTAAGGACCCGGTCACCGGCGGCACCGTTGAGGTGATGTGGGTGAAGGGCTCCGGAGGCGACCTCGGTACTCTCACGGAGGAGGGGTTGTCCACGCTGCGCCTTGATAGGTTCTTGGCCCTTGTGGGCGTCTATCCCGGTGTTCAGGGCGAAGACGAGATGGTCGAGTTGTTGGAATACTGCTTGCACGGTCGAGGCGGAGCGACACCGTCGATTGATACGGCGATGCATGGGCTCGTCGATGCACCCCACGTTGATCATCTCCACCCGGATTCCGGTATTGCGATTGCGACGTCTATCGATGGAGAGAAGCTGACGAAGAAAATATTCGGTGGAACGGTGGCTTGGGTGCCGTGGCGCCGACCGGGTTTTCAATTGGGGCTCGATATCCAGAAAATCCAAGCGGAGAATCCAACAGCAATCGGCTGCATATTGGGTGGTCACGGTATTACTGCATGGGGCAAGACCAGCGCAGAGTGCGAAGCCAATAGCCTCAAAATCATTGCTGAATGCGAAAAGTACATCAAGCAACACGGCAAAAAAAATCCGCTGGGGAAAAAGATTCCCGCGCACAAACCGCTGTCCGCCAAAGGCAGACACGCCCGTGCAGCTGCCCTCGCACCTGCGATTCGTGCGATGGCGTCGACGGAGAAGGTTCAGGTGGGCCACTTCGTCGACGATCCCATCGTCCTGGAGTTCTTGGAACACGAGAAGCACAGCACGCTGGTGCCCCTTGGCACTAGCTGTCCAGACCATTTCCTGCGCACCAAGGTAAAACCTTTGCTTCTCGATTTGCCGCCCAGCGCGCCCGTTGAGCAGGCCATTGAGCGTTTGCAGAAGCTTCACGAGGAGTACCGTGAGGAGTACCAGGGGTACTACAAGAAGCACGCCAGCAAAGATTCACCAGCGATGCGCGGTGCTGACCCGGCGATTGTGCTCGTCCCTGGCGTCGGCATGTTCAGTTTCGGCGCAAACAAACAGACCGCTCGCGTTGCAGGAGAGTTCTATATCAACGCCATCAACGTCATGCGCGCTGCCGAGGGAATCTCAAAGTATCAGCCGATTAACGACGCGGAAAAGTTCCGGATTGAGTACTGGTCTCTCGAAGAGGCCAAACTCCAGAGGATGCCCAAGCCCAAACCCCTTCAAGGCCGAATCGCCCTAGTCACGGGTGCAGCGTCGGGTATCGGGAAAGCAATTGCTATCAGGCTTGCTCAGGAGGGTGCCTGCGTGGCGGTGGTTGACCTTGATCTGAAGAAGGCGCAGGCGACTGCAAAGGAGCTTGGTGGTCCCGACGTTGCCGTGGGTCTCAAAGCGGACGTTTCTAACAAAGCCGAGGTGGAAGCTGCGGTCCATGACACCGTGGTGGCTTTTGGCGGCTTAGATCTGGTGGTGAACAACGCCGGTCTTTCGAAGTCCGGATCGTTGTTGGAGACAACGGTTGCCGATTGGGATTTGCAGCACGACGTGATGTCCAAGGGGTCGTTCTTGGTGTCCCAAGCCGCGGCCAAGGTGCTTATTGGCCAGAAGCTTGGGGGAGATATTGTCTATATTTCTTCGAAGAATTCGATCTTCGTGGGCCCCAATAACATCGCGTATTCGGCTGCCAAGGCGGACCAGGCTCACCAGGTCCGCCTCTTAGCGGCGGAGTTGGGTGAATATGGGGTTCGAGTCAACGGCATCAACCCCGACGGAGTGGTTCAGGGATCTGGAATTTTCTCTGGGGGTTGGGGCGCTGCGAGGGCAGCTTATTATGGTGTCCCCGAGGCAGAGCTGGGAAAATACTACGCTAACCGCACTTTGTTGAAGCTTGAGGTGTTGCCTGAGAATGTCGCAAATGCGGTGTTTGCGGTGTGCGCAGGTGACCTGACACACACCACGGGACTCCATATCCCCGTAGACGGTGGTGTGGCGGCCGCTTTCTTGCGTTAGGCCTGCTGTCGCGTAGACCGGAAGACACCTGTCTTTCGGTCTACGCTTTTTTGAACATTCACGGCTCGGAGCTAAATACCGCCGAAACGTTTCTTGGTCGCCGCGTTAAGAAGCGAGGCGCCAATCAGCACCAAACCTAAAGCCAACAGCGGAGTCTGCGCTCCGATGTTGCCCGGGATGGCGAGCAAGATACCAGCGTTGAGCCACACGATTAAGAGGGCCGCTATTAACACTCCACCTACTCGTCCAATACCGCCGGTGATGGCCACGCCACCGAGCACGGCGATGGTAATCGCGGGCAGAGCCATGCCGCTGCCCGATGTTCCAGCGTCTGGCCTGGCGGACGCGAACTGGGCAACCGTATAGATAGCGACCAGGCTTGAGATGAGACCAGAGAGCACGAACGCCCCCATCCGCGTAGCTTTGACATTAATCCCGGTCCAGAGTGCGGCTACGTCATTGGTGCCAATGGCATAAAGCTTGCGCCCATAGACAGTCTTGTTCATCACGATCCACACGATGATGGCGGTGGGAATCAAGAAGGTAATAACGCCGAGGGGAATCGGTGGGATAAAAGACAGCCCTGGAATCGGAACGGCTTTTGCTGCTCCGTAAAACTCTTGAATCCTCTCAGAGTTGACGGGCTTTTGACCACTGAATACCAGCGCCAAGGAGCGGTACGCGTAATAGGTCGCGAGCGTCATAATGAGCGGTGGGAAACCCGCATAGGCGATGAGGACACCGTTGATGCCTCCTAGTACCGCACCGATAAGCATGGTGGCCACAATTGCGGCGAACAAGCTCCACCCCCACACACCGTAGGAAAAACCAAAGAAAATCCCGGAAAGTGACACCATCGACCCCACAGAGAGGTCAATGCCACCGCGCCCAGAGACAATCACAATCAGCTGGGCGAGGGCCAACATTGCGAGACCCACCAAGGAAATGGTGCTGGAGGCTAAGTATTTGACGTCGTAGGGTCCGCTGAGGGTTCCTTGGGCGTCCATGATGCTCATGACGAGGAGCAACACCACTGTCACAAGACCCAGAAGCGCTGGGCGCTGTGTCAGCAAGGTCATCCCAAAGCGCTGGAAGGCACCCAATAATGCGTGGCCCCGTTCGGAGGTTGGCTCTTTTTGGGGTGCCTTCTTTTTTACTGTTGTCTGTGTCATAACGACTTCTTCCTAGCCCTCGCTCGCAACATATCCGCACCAACGGAAATAATGATGAAGAGACCAACAAAAAAGTTGGCCAAGTTTGAGGGCCAGCCCAGCTGGGTGACCCCGGTAACGACTGTTTGCACCAGGATCGCGCCCAGTAGCGTGCCAAACACGGAGCCTCGACCACCCATGATTGTTGTCCCACCGATGACCACGGCTGCGATGACCGCGAGTTCTCGGCCTTGACCGACGTTTTGCATGAGGGAGTTGGTTCCTTGAGCGACCACCATCAAAGCCCCCAGCCCTACCAACCCACCGGTGACGACGTAAGCGCTCAAGACTCTCGTCTGCACTGGGATGCCCGCTAAGCGGGCAGCATTTTGATTACCACCAATGGCGTAAAAGCTGCGACCCCAGGCTGTGTTGCGCAGGAACCACCAGCCGGCAATCATCACTACGACGGCGATAGTAAAGCTGACGGGAATTCCGAATACCCGGCCACCGGCTCCGTTTCCAAAAATGTCAAGGGTGCCCGGAATGCCGTTCACGGTTTGAGAGCCGAAAATTCGAAGCCCAAGGTACTGGAAGAGGTTCAACGTCCCAAAGGTGATGATGATCGCATGGACCCCTCCGTAGGCGACTAAGAGGCCATTGATCAAGCCCAGTATCAGGCCGAGGACAATGGCCGTCGGAATCACGCCCCAGAGGGGCAGGTCGACTTCAACCATGAGGCGAGCTGAGATGACGGCGGTGACCATGATGCCTGCTCCGACAGAAATATCGATACCCGCGGTAATGATGATGAACGTCATTCCCACACCAATCAGCGCAATGGGAGCTACTGAGCCCAATAAAGGCCGAACAGAGCTGGCGGTGAGGAACGCCGGGGTGAAGAAACCCAGCAGGATCCACAAAACCAACAAGACACCAACCAGCGCCCATTCCTGACCAGAAACCAGGGGAGGCAGGATGCGTGCGGGCTTTTCCATTTCAGGCGCTGGGGTCGTCAGGGGTTTCTCGCTCATGAACCAACCTTCACAATCTCTCCAGCCGCGGCAGCCAGTAATTCCACCTGCGTTGCATCTGGTCCGAACTCTCTCACGATGGCGCCATTTCTAATGACGATGACTCGGTCTGCGATGCGCTGCACCTCACCTAGGTCCGAGGTCACCACCAGAACACCGGTTCCCTTTTCGGCAAGTTCTGTGACGATACGGTGAATCTCCTCTTTTGCGCCGACGTCAACACCCTGGGTTGGTTCCGCCAGAACCATTAGTGCGGGGCGTTTGAGTAACTGTCGGGCCAACACCACCTTTTGCGCGTTGCCACCGGACATGGCACTGACCGGTTGAAGCGTGTTGGGGGTCTTGATGGACAACGTATCCACCTGCTCTTCGGCCAACCTTTTTTCGGTCCGAGCCTCAGCCCAGCCTCTCACCTTGGAGAGCATTTCTAAGCGCCCAATGGTGATGTTGAAGCCAATACTCTGGAACGAGAAGATGCCCTGTTGTGACCTGTTAGCTGGCAGTAACGCAATTCCGGCCTTCTTTGCTTGAGCAGGGTGCCGAATCACCATTGCTTTTCCTTGAAAAATCAGCTCTCCCTGGGGTCGCTCAGTCATGCCGTAGATCGCCCCGGCAATACTCTCTGCCCCCGACCCCACTAGGCCAAAGACGCCGACAATTTCACCTTTAGCAACAGTGAGATTCACTGCCTGGAATTTGCCACTCAGCGTTAGGTTCTTTAGCTCCAGAACAATCTCGTCGGATACATTAGTGCGGGTCCGGGAGTGGTTGGAGAGGATTCCACCGACCATCATCTCGGCAATCTGGCGAACAGTGAGCTCGGATATTGGCCTCGAGTCAATAGTGTGGCCGTCGCGCATGATAGTGACTTCGTCAGCGATACGAAAGAGCTCATCGAGGCGGTGCGAAATATAGATAATTGCGACACCGCGAGCCGCCAGCCTTCTCACCACTTCGAAGAGGACGTCAATTTCAGCGTCGGTGAGGATGGCGGAAGGCTCATCGAGAATGAGGACTTTTGCGTCGGTTGCTAGCGCTTTCGCGATGGACACTTGTTGTTGTTGGGCGACGGAGAGAGCCCCCACGGCGGTGGCCGCGATGTTTGATTCGAGACCGACGGTCTCGAGGAGTTCGCGTACTTGGTCTGCTTCTTGCTTCCACTGAATACGGCCACTCTTGGTGATTTCGCGGCCGATAAAAATGTTTTCTGCGACGCTGAGCTCGGGAAACAGCTGCGGCTCCTGGTACACGGTTTGAATGCCAAGGCTGATGGCCTCACCGGTGGAACTGATGGTTACGGGAGTACCGTCGAAGGCAATGGTTCCGCCGTCTGCTTTTTCGGCACCGGCAATTATTTTGATGAGAGTAGATTTTCCCGCGCCATTTTCCCCTACGAGAGCGTGTACTCGACCGCTCCGAATGGTCATATCGGCGTGGACAATAGCTTTCACCCCGCCGTAGCTCTTGGAGATGTTGGTTACTTGGACGCGGGGGCCAGGCGGTGTCGCTGCAACTTCATTGTCAACCACGGAAATACAACTTTCTCAGAAATAAACGACAAGCCTAGGAGCTAAAGACTAGGGCTATGTCTAGGGATTTCGATGACCAGAGGTGTGGTGCCCGGCGAACCGGGCACCACACCAACCGCTGGATTAGTAGCTGAAGTTATCTACGTTGTCCGAGGTGATCTGCAGGGCAGGGCCGAGCAGAAGAACCTTGGTAGCGGCGTCAAACGATGCGTCTGGAATACGCTCAGCAACGGCGCCCGAAGGGGCGAGGTCGCCACCGGTGGCAAGCTGGAAGCCAGCCCACGCGGTCAGATACCCAAGGTTCTCAACGTCCCACAGAATGGCGGCGCTGGAGGAACCATCAGCAAGGTATTCCTTCATGGACTGGGGAGTACCCAGACCAACGGAGAAGACCTGACCGATTTTGTCAAGGTCGCGGATTGCCTGCGCGGCACCCGGAGCCGAGGTGGTGCACTGGCCAATCAGACCAGTCAGGTTGGGGTTTGCGTTCATCAGGTTGGTTGCGAACTCAGTGCCCTTGGCCTGGTCTTCACCGGCATACACAATCTCGGTGAGGGTGGCGTCGGGGTATGCCTCAGCAACGTAGACCTCTTGAACAGCAATCCACGCGTTGAGGTTGGCTGCGGTTTCACCACATGAAACGATGGCAAATTCACCGGTCCCACCCATAGCGGTCATCAGTGCGTCGATGATTCCTTGTCCGATACCCTCTTCGGAAGCCTGGTTCACAAAGACCTCACGCACGGAGTTCGGGGCGTCAGTGTCAGAAGTTGCAACCTTGATGCCGGCTGCAGCAGCTTCCTCGAGCAGAGGAGCCATGGAGTCGGGGTCGTTGGGAGCAACAATCAGAACGTCAACACCCTGCTGGATGAAAGAGCGCACGATGTCAGCCTGTGCAGCAGCGTCAGCCTCGACAGGGCCCTGGTAGAGCCACTCGAAACCGTATTCTGCAGCAGCAGCAATGCCACCAGTGTTCATGGCCTCAAAGTAGGGGACACCCTGGAGCTTCGGAACGAATGCAACTTTCAGCATTTCGCTGGACGCAGCAGGAGCCTCTTCGGTTGCAGCAGGAGTCTCTGCGGTGGTGCCAGCGGCACAACCCGTAAGAACCAGTGCTGACAACGCGGCGGTTGCGCCGGCTGCCCGTAACAGGTTTTTTATTACCATTATTTCTTGCCTCTCTTATTTTTCTGGGGCAGAGCTTATGCTCTTGCCTTCTGTGTAACCAGCGTGTTGCTGGAGACATTTTCTCAGATCACTCTGGCCGCCAAAGTGGCCGACAGTGCCCTAAATTCTTTGCCCAAATCAGCATACTTTTCCGAGTTGCGGGGGACGTATGTGCGTTCTTGAACGCTTGCCGACACGACTTTCCACGCTTCTTCGATGGTGTCTATTTCTCCCAGTGCCATCAGCTGTACGACAGCATTACCCAGCACCGTGGCTTCGGAAGCACCGGTGATGACGGGGAGCCCCGTCGCGTCGGCGGTGGCCTGTTGCAACAAAGTGTTGTTGACACCGCCCCCGACCACTCGGATGGAGTCAATTTTTTGACCGCTCGCTTCGGCCAGGTCCTCGGCCGCAATTCGGTAGCTCATCGCCAAAGAATCGATGATGGTGCGCACAATTTGAGCCTGGGTCTCAGGAACCGGGTAGCCAGCAGCCCTGCAGTATTCCTGGATGCGCCCTGGCATCCCGCCGGGGGACAAGAAGGCGTTATCTGCCGGGTCCACGAGGCTACGAAGTGCTGGTTCTCGGGCGGCGAACTCCACCAGATCGGCGTAGTCCTTGGAGTCCCCCGACTCGGCCCAGGCGCGACGACACTCTTGCAACATCCAGAGCCCCATCACGTTACGGAGTAGCCGGATATTGTTGGGATAACCCGCCTCGTTGGTGAGGTTGAACCTAAGAGTGTCCGCGGTAATGACGGGTAGAGGGGTAATCACACCCACGAGTGACCAGGTTCCTGAGGAAATAAACATGCAGTTCTTGTCGACATCGGGAATGCTCACCACAGCACTGGCAGTATCGTGCGCTGCGGGCAATATGACGTGGGTCTTAGCTAAACCTCCTGAGGCCAGGTCGCCAACCACGTTGCCCAGCACGGCGCCAGGCTGAGCTACCTCGGGGAATAAATGCCGGGGTAGAGATAGCTCGTCGATGAGATCCCACGCCCAATCGCCGCGGGCCATGTCGTACATACCGCTGGTAGAGACCATCGTGTATTCAGTTACGTTGCTGCCCGAGAGCTTGCGGTGAAAAACATCGGCGAGCATCAAAAAGTAAGAAGCGTCTCTGAGTAGTTCGGGCCGCAGTGCTTGATCTGCAGCCAGGGCAAATAACGTGTTGATGGGTGCTACCTGAGATCCGGTGCGCTGGTAAAGCACATCTCGGCCAACTGTGGCAACGACGCGAGTAAAAGCCTCGCCTCGGGCTGCCTCTCGGTAGGCCAGGGGATCTTCCATGAGATTTCCTGCGGAATCAAAAAGACCGTAATCAACTCCAAAAGTGTCGACCCCTACCGAGGTTACGGTGGCAGTCTCTCCAAGATCGCGAAGACCGGCGGAAATTTCCGACCACAGAAAGTCAAAATTCCAGTGCAGACGTCCATTTCGCTTGCCAGGTTTGTGGGTGAATCTCCGGATGACAGTTAGGCCCAAACTTGATCCGTCAAAATCAACCCGGGCAACCCGACCGGATTCGGCTCCGAGATCGATTGCTCCGACCGTGAGTGCTGTCATTCTTCCGCCCATTCCTGGGCTTTTTTCTCAGCAGAAAAGAGAGCCATCGCCACGAAGGTCCCCTTCCTCTTAGTAATCTTCTTCGACTCGCTGATTAGGGTTCAAGAGTTGGACAAACAAAATCTAATCGGCTGGTTGGGAGAATATTACCCTCAAAATTGAAACGTCACCAAACGCGGATAATCGAGACCCAAAGGTGACCTTTAACACGGCTTTTGCGAAAGCCGCTGAGGTCCAGGCCGAGGAGTAGCGGGGCGGTCAAAACACCCGCGAGGCGCACTGCGAGAGCTCCGTGACCTCCAGCCCGACGGGGTCACACTGTCGACCAAGTGTGGCTAAGGTGAGCCTCGCCCGGCACACTCTCAGCTCAGCCTCTTTGTAGGTGAGAATCCCGCCGACGGTCTTTCGGCCAAAGAGCGCCTGCGGATTTCTGAGGCCTCGGCGCCTTGGGGAACTTCGGCTAGCATGGAAATCCCTGGTTCGGGGCTGGCCGCCTTAGCTCAGTTGGTAGAGCGTCTCACTCGTAATGAGACGGTCGAGCGTTTGATTCTCTCAGGTGGCCCTGTTTTACCCTTTACGTATGCGGAAGTGGCGCTTGCAGTTCTTCCTTCGCTCTGTGAGCAGAAAGTCATTCCGTACCTATTCCGTAAAAGAATCGATGTGGTCGCTCAGTTTTGCCATGGCGGCGAAAGAATCCTCAACATAAAAGTGAGCATACGTCTTTAGGGTTATGTCGACGCCTGAGTGTCCCAAGATAGCGCTGACAGTTGTAATTGGCGTGCCAATGCGAAGCAATAGCGAAGCGCACGTATGGCGCAACATGTGAACTCCAGCATTGGGAATCCCCAAGGACTTTGCCCCAGGCTTGAACCACTCCTCCCTGAAATGGTCGCTATTGAGTGCGCCGCCTCGTTCGCCCACGAAAAGGAAATCATTCTCATCCAGGGGCAAAACCAGTGCGAGCAAGTCCTTCCGGAGCCTCCCTGGGATGGGAACCTCCCGAGGTTCTCCGTTTTTAGGTGGCCCTGGAATCCTTTTCCCGGTGCGTGTGGTTGTCCAAGCTTCGATGATGTGGATGGTGTTGGCCTTGAAATCAAAGTGTTTCTTTTTGAGGTAGGTAGCTTCACCTATTCTCAATCCGCAAAGACCGAGAATCAGAACCAGCAGGCGATACTTGCCACAAGCTTTTGCCAAGTCGAGCAGGTCTCGCTCATTGAACGCTTTTGCCTTAGGGGACCTCTTGGCGCTGGGTACTTCAATATTTACCCAGGGGGTCTTGGTGATTATCCCCGCCTTGGTAGCTTTTTTCAGCATTCGGCTTACTGCTGAACAAGCACCACGAATTGTGGATGTACCGACACCGTGAGTCCCCAGGTCTTGCACCCACTGGTCGAGCTGGTTGGCGGTGATTTCTCTCAGGTCGAGGCTCCCAAGATAGGGGTTGACGTGGAGTCGCAACTGGGACGCATAGGTGCCCTTCCTGCTCTTATTGTCCGAGTAGTCCGATTCCAACCATTCCCAGGAGTAGGTTTCGAGTAGCACCTTCTCCTTCCGGTTGGGAAGTTCTTCGCCCCTGCTAAGCAAGACCTTGGTTTGGTTCAGCCAGTGCACAGCATCGTCAAGTTTTGCGAAGGGCTCAGATACGACACCAGAGGCCCCAATGGCACTCGCAGTCCATTGTTTCCTAGCGCGTACGATGCCCTCAGGTGCTCGCTGGAGGTCGGCCTTGAGGTTGTTTTGCCAGCGACGGGCGTCGTCTAACGTCTTGAAGTTTTGCGACTCTTCGAAACCCCGGTGGGAAACCCGCGCCTGATACCCACCGGCCGTTAGAGGCTTAATTCCCGGTACACGATTGACCTGCTTTGGCATTTTCAGTCTCCTTCGTCTCTGGTGGAGCTCCGTCCGCTTGGCCTTCTAAGTGGAATGAGACCTTCAAGTCTCGCCCTTTCGAGCCTCTTTTTGATGGTTGATACAGGTACCTCGTTCCACGACGCGAGAAATTCCACGGAAGTCGAAGCCCCGAGACTGACTGCCAATTGGTACTGCTTCGCAATGGAGCCAATCAGCCCATCAGACTCATCCGAGTAGTTTCCAAGTTTTTTGTGCTGCTTGAGGTGTTCAGTGAGAAGTGATGCTCTGAAGTCCGGGAGGAACACCGAGGTGAGGGAAACCATACCCGTCACCCCTGACGCCATCGAAACTAACGCGCGAACGTGAGTGTTGTAAATCGTTTCTGCGACTGAGTCGGGCCACGCGTCGTCGTCGGCCCAGACGATTTGAAACTCTCCAAGCAGAGTCAGCTGGTTGGCTGCGTTCAAGCCGGTCGTCCACCAGTAACCAACGAAGCCTCCTGGGCAGTTTTTGAACTCGGCAATAGTGACGCGGCCGTCGTCAGACGTATTGAAATCGAAGACTCGCCGGCGGGGGGTTTGGATTCTCTGTGTCATGGGACTAGTCTAGCAAATTAGTCCCTATAGTTCTAATCGAAACACGGAAGGAGGTGAAACAAATTGAGCCCAGTTGAGCAGGAGTTTTTGACGCTGGATGACTTAGCTGAGCGTTGGCAGGTCAAAAAGCCTTGGATTTACAACAATCACGTTCGTCTAAAGATTCCCAGCATGCCCCTCGGTAGAGGACTTCGTTTTCGTCGCAAATACATCGAGGAGTGGGAAAGAAGGCAGCATCGGTACCTGAACGGGCTCGATTTGGAAGTTTAAAAGCACTTTTCAGGAAACGATTTTCCGCGCCATTGCAGCGATGCGAAGCCCACGCACAGGCCAAATCCAAATATCAGACTCTTCTAACTGTTCGAAAATGGAGTAACAAGAACCCGACCTCGAAGGAGAAGAAATGTCTACACAAGAAGAGTGGATGCGGTTCAGCGATATTGCATCCGAATCAAAGATGGCGCTCAGCACTATCTACTATTTGCACAAACACGGCAGGGGACCAAAGTTCTCTCGCCTAGGAAGAAGTATCCGAGTTAAAAGGAGTGATTTCAATGAATGGTTCGAAACGAACCGAGAGAACTAAAGAAAAAGGAAACGGCCCCCGCACTAACGAGGACCGTCTCAACAAATTCCAGACCCTATCAAAAGTAAGGAACCTAGTATGAATAGTATACCGCCTGCCTGGTTTGATGTACCTGGCTTTAATTGGAACGACCTGTCCAGGAACGGTCGAATAGCCGCTCGATGGGTGCACGCAGGGGCAGAAGTCTTCCCTTGCTACTCGCGGGTATCCGCAGATGCCCGCGGGAACATCCACGAGGTTAAGACACCGAAGACTCCGAAGGGATTCAAGGACGCCACTGACAACATGCTCGCTGTCGTCCGTTGGTGGACCGAAAACCCAGGCGACCTTGTCGGTGTGCCTGCTGGAGACCATCTCACCATCATCGATATAGATATGGACAGCGACAAGGAGAAAGCTGTAGATGGGTGGGCCTCACTCCACGAAGCGGGCCTAACTGTCCCTGAGGACTATATGGTCACCACCCCGCGAGGGGGCAACCACGTCTATTGCGGGACACCAGAGGCGGTCTCACCGAACTCCGTTGCGAACCTGCGGCTGTCGAACGGGACCGTACTCAAAGGGGTTGATAGGAGGGCACGTGGCGGCTATTTCATCGGCTGGTCAGAAGAGGGAATCCCTGACAGCATTGCGGACTTACCCTTCGCACCTCTCGAGTTCTGTCACGTCTCTTCGGGGTCGTCCAGGGGTGTCGAATATTCGGGCACTGTTACTGATTGGTTGACAAGCGTTGGGGCCGGTCAACCGGACGCTCTGATGAAAAGCCTCATGGACAGCAAAATTCCTCGTGGCGAGTTTAACCACCAAGAAATGCGAGACATTCAGCGCAACATTGTGGGCGTCGCAGCAGAGGGCCATCCAGGAGGTGCTGTCGCTTTAGAAAAGCTGCGGAGCGAATATTTGCGAGGCGAATACAACACCATCCAGTGGGAGTCCGATTTCAATGCTGCCCTCGCGGGGGCAATCATGAAGTACGGAAGCTCCACGGATACTGCAGTCACAGAGCGGAGTCGAAGCCACTCGGTTGCTGCCGTTCAAATTGCTGCCGACAGGTATGATTTCTTCCCCACGACGGACGGCGATGTGTTGGCAGTCCCCAAAAAGGGGCCCAAGGTTTGCCTGTCCATTGAAGGGAATAAGGACTTTTACTCCACACTCGCCCTCGATTTTTTTGACGCATTTGACAGCAAGAAGGCCCTGAGCGATAAAGCGTATAAAGAAGCGGTCAGAATTATTCAAGGTCGTTGCTCCAAGCTGGCGAAGGTGGACGCGCACCTGCGAGTCGCAGAACTCGAGGATGCCACTTACGTGGACCTTGGCGATGAAACAGGTCGCTGTGTTCGCATCACCTCAGACGGCTGGACTATTGAAGAAGAAAGCCCCGTGCTGTTTCGACGGACAAAACTTATTAGCCCCTTGCCTGAACCCGTGCGGGGTGGAAATTTGAAAGAGTTCTTCAATCTCATCAATATTCCAGCGGCACGAGAACCTCTGTATCTAGGTTTTTTGGTGAGTTTCTACTTTCCCCACATTTCTCATCCCATCCTCTGCCCGCTGGGTTCTCAAGGCTCCGGTAAAAGCAAAGTGTCTGAGTACACGGCCCGCCTTTTGGACAACAGCCCTGTCATCGGCAGAAAGTTACCGAGAAACATTGAAGAGTGGGTCGTGACAGCTCAAGCCAGCTTCTTGATTTCTCTCGACAACGTCAGCAAGCTTGACGAATCCATGTCCGATGCACTCTGTCGTGCTGTCACCCGGGATGGTGCCGTTCACAGGTCTCTTTATACGAACAAAGATGTTGAAATCTTCGAATTTCGGCGGGTTGTGATTCTCAACGGTATTGACATCCTCGGAATTAGGGAGGACCTTGCCGACCGCCTCTTAGTGATGGAATTGCAGGCCATCGCGCCAGAACAAAGGCTCACTGAAACGGGGCTTGATGTCGCATTTGCGGAGATGGCCCCTCAAGCTCTGGGGGCACTCTTTGATGTTGTGGTCAAGGTAAAGCAGGCTTTACCCCAGGTTCAGCTGAAGAACCCACCTCGAATGGCCGATTTCGCGAAGATTCTCCAAGCCCTTGAAGATGTACATCCGGGAATGGTTGCCCTAGAGGAATATCGTCTCGGAATCGAAGAGAGCGCAATGAACGCGATTGCGGGGGACCCCGTGTTGAGCGCACTCGTTGACGTGATTACGGAGCCATGGGAGGGAACATCCAAAGACCTTCTTGACTTGCTTAACACGAAGAAACCACTGTTTGATGAAGCGAGAAAGTTCTGGCCCTCTAAGCCATTGCTAATGACGTCCATCCTTCGGCGGTCGGGCCCAGCTTTCGCAAAGATTGGGTGGGTGGTTGAAGACCTCGGCAACCGCAATCAGGACAAGACGAAGAGGTGGCGGATTGCGCCGCCCAAACCGTGGAAGAAAAAGGAGAAAGCTACCCCGCCAGGCGAGGAGCGGTCGCATTTGAATTTCTGATTCACGGGTACCACGGGTACCACGGGTACCTTTTCCTCCTTGATTACCTAAGTAAAAGAGGAATAGGGGGGAGAGGGAGGAGTGGGTGAAGTCGGTGGAAGACACCCGTGGTACCCGTGGTACCCGTCAAGCTAACTTTTGGGGCTCCTCGAAATTTTCACTGTGACCCCATCAGACCGGCTGCGTGAACCGGGGGTGCCAAGAACTAATGCGCCTCGATTCAACCCCAATTTTTTCCTAGGGGGGCTGTCGTTCTCACAGTGTTTAGGAAGACGCAGCGGGTTTCTTGGGCATTTTTACCCCATCCAA
>Ga0222662_1000326_pt1 | contig 42255 bp, 37 predicted proteins | sample AntAcemetagen600_FD_179821 | JGI IMG/M metagenome (GOLD analysis project Ga0222662, IMG submission 179821) | Saline water microbial communities from Ace Lake, Antarctica - #600 | ecosystem: Environmental > Aquatic > Non-marine Saline and Alkaline > Saline | place: Antarctica: Ace Lake... | reverse complement strand
CGACTTGAGGATCTGATCGCCGCGAACGCGCTCTTCAGACCAGGGCCGATGGACCTGATCCCCGATTACAACGCTCGGAAGCACCGACAACAGCAAGTGCCATCCGTCCATGAGATCGTCGATCGATACACCGCCGAGACCTACGGCATCATGGTGTATCAGGAGCAGGTCATGCAGGTGCTGCATGGTCTCGGCGGCATTCCGCTTCGCACCGCGTACACGGTTATCAAGGCGATCTCGAAGAAGAAGATCAGCGTCATCGATTCGGCCCGGGCCGAGTTTGTCGCCGGTTCCGCGACGCAAGGGGTGAGCGCCAAACAGGCAGAAGAACTGTTCGACCTGATTCTGAAATTTGCGGGGTATGGGTTCAACAAGAGCCATTCCACGGGTTATGCGATCGTCGCGTATCAAACCGCTTACCTGAAGACTTACTTCCCGAATCAGTACATGGCAGCGGTACTGACTTTTGAAAGTCAGGCCAAGAAGGTTGAAGATTGGTCAATCTATCTCGAGGATTGCCTCCGGGTTCCGTTCCCTGATTCGACTCCAGAGAAACTGCACGTCGGCGTGGATGTACGACCGCCGGACGTGAATTTCTCGGGCGAAGATTTCAATGTGGTCTTTGATACCGGCGAGCGTCCGTCCAACTGCAGTGGGCATGTGCGTTTCGGTCTTCAAGCAATCAAGGGGATTGCAAAGGACGGAATCGCCTCCATCGTCGAGTCGCGGAACGAGACTGGTCCATACGAGTCGCTGCACGAATTCTGCGAGCGGATCGATCACGCACGAGTCAATCAAAAAGCAATCGAGTCACTGGTTCGAGCCGGCGCCTTCGACTCGGTGCACGGGGAGGATGCGCGGGCGGCGATGCTGGTCGCGGTCCCCGACGCGTTCAAGGCCGGAAAGTCATTGGCCGCTGATCGTTCGGCTGGTCAGAACATGCTTTTCGGGGGCGGCGACGACGAAGCTGATGGGCCCAGTGGGAATGCACCGCGGTTGCCGTTGCCGGAGGTGAAGCCTTGGGATCAGATGACCAGACTCGCGGAAGAGAAGGAGACGCTCGGTTTTCATGTCTCCGGCCATCCGCTGGACGGAATCGGGAATCTCATCGCCGAGTTCTGCAACGTGGTCAGCAACCGCCTCGGTGATCTCCCGAATGAAAGTCCGGTGGTCTTTGCGGGCGTGATCAACCGGGTTCGTCCAGTGATCACCCGAAATGGCTCCAAGATGGCCATGACCACGCTCTCCGATAAGCATGGGACGGTCGAAGGCGTGGTGTTCAGCGAGGCGTTCGCCCGACATGCCGAAGAGATCCAAGTCGATCGCACCGTCGTTCTCGTGGGGCAAGTCGAAACCGGTCGAGGTGAGCCGCAGATCGTCGTCGATCAGATCATCCCGATCGACAAGGTTTCGAGTCTGCTTTCGACGCGAATTGAAATTCTGTTTGATCAGACGAAGGATGACGATGAGACGGATGAGATGTTCCGACGGCGAATGGAGTTCGTCTCGGGACAGTTGAAGCAGTCGGCAGGGAGCGTCCAAGCCCTTTCGGGCCGGCCGGTTGAGACGGTCATACATTTGCGTCTCGCCAACGGTCAGCATGTCGTTTTGGCGTCGCCGGGAATCCGCGTGGTTCCTGATGATGCATTGGTGGCCCGCCTCCGGGAGGCTGGCGCAGATGGGGTTCGAATTCGCGGCGGCTTCATTCCACCGCGCAAGGAAGATCGCCGTCGCAAGTTCGCCAAGGTGGAAGCCTCGGACGAGTAAACGTCGATCCGTCTCGCCGGGGTGTCTGCTCAGGATTAGGGCATGAGCCGGGTGGTGGTCCAGCCGCCATGATTGTCGGCGAGGTAGATCACTCGGTCATGAAGGCGATGTGGATGTCCACCCCAGAATTCGAACCGCGACGGGGTCAATCGGTAGCCACCCCAATGCGGCGGCCGGTTCGGAATTTGACCGTTGGCATGGGCCGCATCCACGTCCGTGCGGCGAGCTTCGAGCGCGGCGCGACTTTCAATTGGGCGTGATTGATCACTCGCAATCGCGTTCAGCCTGCTCTCGAGGGCGCGGCTATTAAAATATGCATCGCTTTCGGCGTCCGAAGTTGGCTCGGTGATCCCTTCGATTCGCACCTGCCGATCGAGGCTGTCCCAGTGGAAGAGCAGCGAGGCTGCCGGGTTCAAAGCGAGATCTTCGGCTTTCCGGCTTTGCCGGTTCGTATAGAAGACAAAGCCGCGGGCGTCGAACTGTTTCAGGAGCACGATGCGGGCGGTGGGTCGGCCTTGGTCATTCGCGGTGGCAATGGTCATCGCGTTCGGATTCGGGAGACCAGCGTGAGATTCGGCGTGACGGAACCAGTCCTCAAAGACGGCGAATGGATCAGCGGGGGGATGGTCGAAATTCATAGGTGGGTTCTCATCGGGTTGGCGTGGCATCATGGGGGATCAGCCGGTCCGGGGTCAGGGTCAGAGTCAGAGATCTTTTCGTCGGCTGGTTCTCGTCGGAGTCGGCCGGTCTCATCAAGCAGATCGGACATGTTGATCTTCTCGACGTCTTCGAGGCGAATCTCGTCGAGATGACCGGCATTGAGAAGCGGATTCGAGGATTTCGTCGGCGGATCGGCGGGCGGAATGGCCGAATCCTCGGTTGGTGGTGCTTCGTCCGTGGGCGATGGGGAGGGCTCCGGTGCGAGGGACTTGAGGTCCAGTAGATCCTCCTCGACGTTGAAAAGCCGGAGCCACTGCTCGACCTGGCGACGATCGGCCGGGTGAATCCCCGTCGGGCGCCTTGGCGAGCGTCGGTCGGTCCGAGGCTTCGCAGCATGATCTTCGACCAATGATGCGAGAAAGGATTCTGAGCTGAGGACCTTCGCTCGGCGGCGCCTGGCGTGCTGGGCGATTTCCCGATCACTGGTGACGACGGTCAGTCGTCGAGGCGCTGAAGATCGTCGAACCAACCGAATAATCAGCTCGTCGGCGGTGGTCCCGGCACCGGCGAAGCGAACGTGGACCCGGCCTCCGTCCTCGACGTGGTTGGGCTTTGGAACTCCGTCGCAGATCAAGAGCACTTCCTCTCGATTGAATCGGCTTCCTTCCAACAGCGCGGCAAGCTCCTCAAGGTCGATCCCCGCGAGTTCGGGAGGAAGGACACCGACGACATGGAGCACGTTGTAGGCATCAACCAAGGTGGGCAAGGGCAGGATCCGTGGAAGCGGAAAGGAGCCGCCAGATTAGTCTTGGATTCGGTTGGAAAAGTCATTCGAACTCAGGAATTCGAGAGACGGTCGGATAGAAATGGCGGCATTGACGTGATTGAGGAGCCAAGTCTATGCTGGGCAGTGGTTTACGTCCCGAGGCGGCCGTCGTTCGGGCGATCTAAAAGCGGGTGTTCGGGGCCCTAGATTCTAGATATTGGATGGCTTGATCCCGCCTTCCTTGAGTTTCGCATGCTCCAAGCCCTTGCGGTCAATCCATGGATTAGGTGTAATGAGATATTTCACACAAGAAATGCCGCGTTTCGCGGTCTCGGAGCAGTGACGGTTATGGCGATTCGAATCAAGGCTCGCGGTGGCGAGAGTGCGGAGCAAATGCTCCGCCGTTTCAAGAAGCTCTGCGAAAAAGAAGGCCTCACGAAGGACGTGAAGAAGCGTCAATACTTCGAGAAGCCCTCCGAGCGGAACCGACGAGAGGCCCGCAAGCGGGTTGCTCGAGTGGCTCGCGTAGACATGCCCATCCGCTAATTTAACGGAGTAAATCATCGGCGATTGGTGATCAAGAGGTCGCATGGCCGATGAGTACCCCGAAGTGTTTCCGTTCCTTCCGTAAGGTTGGCGGGATTGGCTGCCGTCTCATCGACGGTAGTTGGATGTTGCTTTTCTGATTTCGGAGGCTGACACGCGTCGGCCTCGACCATTGTCGATCCAACGATGCCACACGATCACATGTGGAGGGTCGAACGACCGTCCGCCCTGAACTACACCCCTCGTATCGAGCGGTGATCACTCAAGGACCTTCGCCCAGATGAACATGCTGATTCAGAATGAATTCACCCTCGCGAAGTTGGCGAGCATCACGGAAGCCCCCGCTTGGTTCCTCGCGCCCGTTGGTGCGATCATAGCCCTCGTCGCGGCGTACTTCTTTTATCGCTCAGTGATGAGCCATCCCGAGGGCGATCCTGAGATGATCCGGATCGCCAAGGCGGTTCGAGACGGAGCGGGTGCCTATCTCGGCCGACAGAATCGGATCGTGACCGGCGTATTCGTCGCACTTCTGGTTCTCCTCGCCTTAATGGCGGCGGGTGGCCTGCAGGCCTTCTGGACCGTCGGTGGCGTCGCAGTCGCCGGCCTGCTTTCAGGCTTGTGCGGGTTCTTCGGCATGAAGACCGCGACCAACGCCTCGGCTCGAACCACTGCCGCGGCAAAGGAGTCTTTGAACAAGGGGCTCACCGTAGCCTTCCGGGCCGGTGCAGTCATGGGTCTCTGCGTTACCGGTTTCGCCCTCTTGGACATCTCGCTCTGGTTCTTCGTCTTCTACGTCGTCCTCGGTGATTCGTTCGCCGGTGGTCTCGTCGACATCACCACCATCACCTTGAGTTTCGCCATGGGTGCATCGCTCCAGGCGTTGTTTGCTCGAGTTGGTGGCGGCATCTTCACCAAGGCTGCGGATGTCGGTGCTGACCTCGTCGGCAAGGTTGAAGCGGGCATTCCCGAAGACGACGCTCGAAATCCTGCGACCATCGCGGACAACGTCGGTGACAACGTCGGCGACGTCGCCGGCATGGGCGCCGACCTCTACGAGTCGTACTACGGATCGGTCCTGGCAGCCATGGCGCTCGCCGCGGCGGCCTCGGTCCAGCTTGCACTTGGTGACGCGAACGCGCTTCGCCTGGTCACCGTCCCGCCCGCGCTTGCGGGCCTCGGCATTCTGGCTTCAATCCTCGCCATCTTCGTGGTTCGCACGAAGGAAGACGCCACGCTGGCTCAGCTCTTGAAGAGCCTTCATGGTGGTGTTTGGGCGAGTTCTGCTCTCATCGTTCTCGGTTCGGCTGCTTTGCTTTGGTTTGCACTCGGCGGCGAAGAAATGGCTTTGGCCGGAATCGTCTGGTGGCGTCTCTGGATTGCGATCGTGGTCGGTCTCGTCTCGGGGCTGGTCATCGCTTGGGGTACCGAGCGTTACACGTCCTACGAGCACGCTCCCACGCAGCGAATCGCCGAGCAGTCCCAGATGGGTCCTGCGACCGTGATCATCGCTGGTATCGCTGAAGGCATGAAGTCGACCTGGATCCCGCTGATCACCGTGGTAATCGCCATCCTCGTCTCGTTCGTCGCCGCCGGCGGTGGCGATACGTTCCTGTTGGGTGTACTCGGTGTCGGCATCGCCGCCGTCGGCATGCTCTCGACGCTGGGTATCACGCTGGCGACCGATGCCTACGGTCCGATCGCGGACAACGCCGGCGGCAACGCCGAAATGACCCACCAGGAAGCCTATGTCCGCGAGCGAACCGACATGCTCGACTCGCTCGGGAACACCACCGCCGCGACCGGCAAGGGCTTCGCGATCGGTTCGGCGGCCCTCACGGCCCTCGCGCTGCTCGCCGCCTACGTCATCACCGTCAAGACCCAGCTTGGTGTCGTTTCCTCGACGCCGGAAGATGTCCAGGCCGCGACGTTCGTCTACGAGGGCCACGGTGTCTTCGCGATGGACGGTCGCAATTCCGGGGGCGGCGCTCCCGGGGGCGACGCTCCCGAGGTCGACGCTCCCGAGGTCGACGCTCCCGAGCCGGTTGGTGGCCTCCTGCTCGCTTCGCGTGATCGCAACAAGATCTACGACGGCTTCAACAATAAGAATTGGGACATGAAGAACGCCAAGCCGATGGGCGACGGGACGTTCTTCTCGATGGAATCCGATAACAAGACCTACTTCTTCGAGATCGTGTCGACCAAGACCGCCACGATCCCCCAGCTCCTCCAGTTCTACGACGTCACGATCATGAATCCGAAGGTGCTTGCTGGGCTCTTCCTCGGTGTGATGCTGGTCTTCCTCTTCTGTGCGATGACCATGAATGCGGTGGGTCGTGCGGCCTTTGCGATGATCGACGAGTGCCGCCGGCAGTTCGCCATCATGAAGGGTGGGTTCAAGAAGAACGGTATGAGCGATGAGGACATCGCCGATCCACTCAAGTGGCCCTACCAGATCGAAGTCGACGGTAAGGAATATCCTGACTACGCATCATGTGTCGGTATTTCCACGGCATCGGCTCAGAAGGAGATGATCATTCCCTCCCTCATGGCGGTGGCGGTTCCAATCGTGGTCGGCCTCATCCTCGGCGTCGCCGGGGTCATGGGTCTGCTCGCCGGAACTCTGGTCTGCGGCTTCGCGGTCGCCATCTTCATGGCCAATGCTGGTGGTGCTTGGGATAACGCCAAGAAGTACATCGAGACCGGCAAGTTTGGTGGCAAGGGTTCGGACGCTCACAAGGCGGGTGTGGTCGGCGATACCGTCGGCGATCCCTTCAAGGACACCTCAGGACCTGCGTTGAACATCCTCATCAAGTTGGTCAGTGTCGTTTCGGTCGTGTTCGCGGCCCTCATTGTGAAGGTCGGGCCGAACATCTCCGACCTGATTGGTCTTTGATCCATTGAGTCGAACTAGATCCAACAGTGATCCGGAAAAGGTCCGGGCGTTCACCATCGAGTGCGCCCGGACCTGTTCCGATATGAAATGCTCGGACGTCCGTGTGCTTGACGTTCGGGGATTGAGCCAAGTCTCTGACTACATCGTGGTTGCCAGCGGGACCAGTGGTCGGCAGATGAAGTCCGTCGCGCAGGCGCTTGAGGACATCGGCAAGGAAAGCGGCGATCCGCCGTACCGCACGAATCGTGATTCGGGCGGTACGTGGGTGGTCGTAGACTTCGTCGATACCGTGGTGCATATCTTCGAGCCCGAACAACGCTTCTACTACGACATCGAAGCGCTCTGGAAGACCGGGGCGAGAATCGACTGGGCACGTCCCGGTGATTCGGTCGCGGCGTTGCCGACGGACGATGGTTGAGGAGCGATCCGCTCGGTGAGCCGAATGCTGGGCGCCTTCCACGCTGACAGGGCCGCGTGTCGAGGATCGACTGAATTTCGAGTACGGTCCGAAACACCGCAGGCGGCGGTTCGAGCGGTTGCCGAACTTGAGGCCTCGCGGAACACCCAAGGAGGTCCCTCCCAATGTTTCAGCTTTCATGCATCAGGCGGGGCGTTGACCAGGTCGCCTTCGGGCTGCTCTTTGGGCTCGTGGTCTGGATCCAGCCCGTGGCGACGGCCGGCGCCGATCTTCTCGACGATCTCACAGGTGCGTGGTCATGCTCGATCCCCGTTCCGCAGGGCGACATCTTCTTGCAGCTGGATGTTCTTCCGTCTGGAGATCTGGAATCTCCGCCGGAGGTGATGGTCACCGCACCAAATCTCGGTCTCTTTGCTCGTCTCGCGGAGAAGATTCGTGTTGAAGGGGATGCCCTCATCTTTGAGATGTCGGCGACCGGGCGCACCGGGCGAGTGGAACTTCGGTCGGGCGAGCCACCGAGCGGGGGATTTCGATTTATCAAAGGGCCGGTGTCTCTGACGGAATTGCCGCCGGTCGATTTTGACCTGCAGCGGCGGCCCGACGTCCGGGCCACGCCTGACGCTGTTCAACACGATGGCAAAGTGTCGCTTCCCGCCGGAAACCTTCTGGCGATCACGATCGTGCTGGCGGAGCGCGAGGGGCAGACCACGGCGATCATCGATATTCCCGCCCAAGGCGTGACCGCCTTGCAGATGTTTCCCGCAGAAACGGAGGTGGAAGGTGCCACGGCGTGGCGGCTGCCCATTCCGGGATCTGCAACTCTGGTGCTGACCCCCGAGGGCGACACGTATCGCGGGACCTTCCTACAAGGCCCGCTTGAGTTGGAGACCTCTTTCGAGCGCGTCGAACTCGGCGCCGCCATGGTCCGCCAGCGGCCGCAGAATCCACGCCCACCGTATCCCTATGAAGTTCGCGAAGTGGTGATTCCGACCCGAGCGGGCCATGAACTGGGCGGCACGCTCTTCGTGCCCACGGCCTCCACGAACGCCCTAGCGCCGGCGACGGTGTTGACGTCCGGGAGCGGGCCTCAGAACCGTGACGAGGAGCTCATGGGGCACAAGCCCTTCTTGGTTTTGGCAGACCGGCTCGCACGTCGCGGGATTGCGACGATTCGCTATGACGACCGTGGTTTTGCGGCTAGCAGTGGCAACTTCGCGACCGCGACCACGAGTGACTTTGCCGACGATGCCGCGGCGGCGCTGACCTTCTTGAAGACACAGCTTGGCATCGATTCGAATCGTTGCGGTGTCGCCGGACATAGCGAAGGTGGAATCGTGGCGGCCATGGTGGGTGCCGGAATGGCGCCGGGTTATCGGGAAGCCGCGCCGGCATTTGTGATCTCAATCGCGGGTACCGGCGTCGATGGTGGCGAAGTCCTCAAGGAACAGATGAAGCAGATCATGCTCGCGGCGGGCATCGAAGAGGCCGGAATGGCGGCCGTCTTGGAGGCTCAGGCTCAGCTCATTGAATCGGTCAGATCTGAACCCATCAACGAGACCGAGGTGATGGCTTGGCTCCGGTCCCTTCAAGAAGCCCAGTTCGAGCTCAATGGGATCTCGCCCGATGACCAGACGGTCCGTCTACTGGAGCGGCAGTCTTTCGAGCAGTTGACGTCGCCGTGGATGCTGGAGTTCATCCGTTTCGATCCGTCGCTGGCCTTCGAGCGGATCAAGGTTCCGATCCTCGCCATCAACGGGACGCTGGATGTCCAGGTCTGGCATGAGCAGAATCTCCCCGCGATCGAGGCGGCCGTCAAGGCTGGTGGCGGGCGGGTCGAGATCGCACGGTTTGAAGGCCTCAATCATCTCCTCCAACCGGCGAAGACCGGATCGATCGACGAATATGCGATCATTGAAATCACGATGGATGAAGCGCCCATGGCTCGGATCGCGGAGTTCATTCAGCGCATTCCCTCTGGCGGGGCGCCGCAGGATCCATGAATCAGTTGTTTTCTACTTGGGAGTGAAACATGTCGTTCGGTCTCAGTCGTGGTCGAGAACTCGATTTTGATGGATACGGACTTGATCGCGAGGACCTGCCTCCGTTCGATTCGGGACCGTGGGATCCTCGAGGGCTGTTCGAATCGCCGGAACGTCGCTTCGAACTGGAGATCGGCTCTGGCAAGGGGACCTTCCTCGTGCAACAGTCCGTTCTGCAGCCAGAAACCAACCACCTCGGGATCGAATGGGCGGGGGAGTTCTTTCGGTACGCCGCGGATCGCGTTCGACGCCATGCCATGAAGAACGTCCGAGTGCTTCACGACGATGCGTCTGAGATCGTCCGTCATCGGCTTCCCGATGAGATCTGCAATGTCGTCCATCTCTACTTCAGTGATCCTTGGCCCAAGTCGCGGCATCACAAGCGGCGGGTGGTACAGGACGCGACGATGCGGGCGTTTCATCGAGTGATCACGCCCGGTGGGGAGCTTCGACTGGTCACCGACCACGACGATCTTTGGGCCTGGTACGAGAATCATGCGAGCCGGCATCAGGATCTCTTCGAGCGAGGTGATTTCGAGTCGCCCGAATCCGCTGCAGAGGGCGAAGTCGTCGGCACCAACTTCGAGCGGAAGTTCAAGCGGGAGGGGCGGCCCTTCCATTCCATGACCTTGCGGAAGCGTTGAGTCTGCCGTGTGCCGGGGCTTCGATCCTGATTGATCGCTAGGCTGGTGGTATGGCCATTCTCAGCGACCTCGATCTTCTCGCCCGGTTGGTCTCTTTCGATACCACCAGTGCCACCAAACGTCCGACGCGGCCCTTGGGCGATTTTGTGTGCGAGTACCTCGATCATCCAAAGATTCGGGTCGAGCGATTCGATTGTGGCGGCGACCAAGAAAATCTCTGGTTCGAGACTGGGCCGCCGTCCAATGGCGACGGTGCGGGTCTGCTGCTGTGCGGTCATGTCGATGTGGTTCCCGCGACTGAACCGGAGTGGACCGCGGACCCGTTCGTGCTCCGTGTCGAGGATGATCGGGCGATCGGTCGCGGCGCGTGTGATATGAAAGGGTTCGATGCCATTGCGATCAACCTGCTCCGGGAGGCGGCGAATGCCGGCTCGCTCGAAGCACCGCTGGGGCTACTGCTGACTTGCAACGAAGAGATCGGAACTGTGGGCGCCGGCCAGTTCGCGACGCAGTGGGCCGGCCGTCCACTGCCGCATCGGACCGTCGTGGGCGAACCGACCTCGCTTCAGCCCGTTCGCGGACACAAGGGGCATCTCGGGATCGCGATCGTGATCGGTGGTCGAGGCGGTCACACCGGCTTTCCGAGTCGTGGCGTGAACGCGATTGAACGAGCCATGCCGGTGCTTGAGGGATTGCGTGAATTGCGACAGTCGATGGTCGAGGAACGACTGGACGCCAGCGAACTCTTCCCCGAGACGCCGTTCCCGGTTCTGACGGTGGCAGGCATCGATGGTGGATCGGCGATCAACGTGATGCCCGAGTCATGCGTGATTCGAGTCGGGGTCCGACTGCTTCCGGGCCAGTCGGCAGGCGAATTCTTGACTCGAATCCAATCGGCGATCGAACGGCGGGGAGTCAGCGTCACCATGATGTCTGGCGATCTCAACCGCCCGCTTCCAACCGCGTCTGAACACGATTGTCTGGTCATCGATCTCAACAACACGCCGAGTTATGCGATTGACGCCAACGCAGACTTTCTCGCCGAGGTCGCGAACCTGGTCGACGACCATGGCTCGCATGGCGCGAACTTCGGTACCGATGCGGGGCGATTGGTCGACCTCGGGTGCGAGTCAGTGGTCTTTGGTCCGGGCAACATCGGCGTCGCGCACAAACCCAACGAGTGGATGCCCCTCGACGAGTTGGCGCGAACGCCGGAGCTGCTTCGACGGCTCATCCGCTGATCGCGGAATCCTGCCGGGTCGGGTTCATTCCCCGACCATCTCTTCGCCACCTTCGCCGGGAACCGTGGACTCGTCATTCGTCAGGACGTAGCCGACCAAGGCGAGCACCATTAGGGCGATGGCGATGATGCTCATCTTCTTGGTCTTGCCTTGGCGACGTTCGGCTCGGAGGATGGCGAGGGATCTTCGTTCGATCATGGGGAGAAATCCGTTCTGATAAGTAGTGAGGTGATTTATGGGGTCGGCGGACTGTAGCCTGGCGGGGGGGGCGCATCATGTGGTCGGTGTGGCCGACGATTCGCGATCTCGATCAGGTTCCCGTCGGGGTCACGAAAATGAACCGACCGAATCGGGCCGGTGGCACCCGTTCGATCAACGGGGCCCTGCACGATCCGGATACCGTAACGTTTTAGGTGAACGAGCCATGTTTCAATCGGTGTTCGGGACATGAGACAGAGGTCTGCGGATCCCCACGTGGCCCGACTGCTCTGGACATCCGAACCGTCGTCTTCGGTTCGGAGCACGATTTCTTGGCCCCCGAATCTAAGGCCACGATGCTCGTCGCCGACCCGAAATTCCTCGAATCCGAGGACGCTGTGGTAGAAGCGAACCGCATGATCTGGATCGCGAACGGTCAGGACCAGATGATCGAGCCCATCGATTGAGGGCCCGCCGGTTTGCGAGATCGCCGGGGTCGCGTCATCAATAAAACTCGCGACGGTCTGACGACGGCGGTCAACGGCGAGTTCGAAGACGTCAGGCCTCGAATAGTGGCCGACCGGATCAAAATTCTGGCGTTCTTCGCGGATCTTCGAGGGATCGAGATCCACGACCAGCATGGTCTCCTCGCCCGACGTCAGATCATCCGGATTGACCATCCAGATGCCATCTGGCCCGGCCACGCCGGACCCGCCCTCGAGGAGGTACGGCGCTGTTGAGGCTCGGAGTTCCGCGAGTTCCGGGAGGTCGGCGGGGAGGTCCCGGGGTGCGAGCACGCCGCCAACGCTCACCGCAAAACACCGGCCTTCTCGAGCCACGACCCGGGTGAGCTCTCGAGTGAGCGCCTTTGATCCCGGCCAGAGCAGAAGATGCACGTCCATCCCGTCGCTCTGAAGGGCGGTTCGGGCCAACGGCATCCAGTTTTCCCAGCAGTTCAGGACGCCAACCTTCATACCGCCGACGCGTCGGGTGCGAAGTCCGGCACCGTCTCCGGCGCCCCAACAGAGTCGCTCTTCGTAGGTTGGAACGAGCTTGCGATGATTGTTGACGAGATGGCCGTTGGCATCGATCCAGAACGCAGAGCAGTAGAGGGTATGACCACCTCGGTCGACCGCTCGCTCAACCGCACCAATCACGACTTCAACGTTGCAGACGGCCGCCGCGGCACAGATCGGTTCGAGATGGCCGTGAGATGGCATGACCGCGGAGTCGACGTACCGGGCGTGAATCACCTTCTGTTGCGGATCGTCGAACGCAGCGCCGCCAGTTTTGGCGAGCCAGACGGGATATCCCGGAAGGCAGGCCTCGGGAAAAACCACCAATTCCGCCCCTGCCTCCGCAGCGGCATGGATGTGTCCCACGATTCGCTTTGAAGTCTCATCGCGATCGAGTAGGGCGGAACGAAGTTGAATGGCGGCGAGACGCATGGTGGCTCAGGTTGGGTTCACAAGATTTCAGGGCGTCAGTCGTCCTGCTCTCGGTCCGCGACAGCGCCGCTCGAGGGCTTCGTCCAGTCGTGATCAGGGTCGCCGTCGAGGGCTCGACCCGCGAGCCGGATACAGCGACGGCAGACGAACGCCTCTTCTCGGACCGGGCTTTGGAACGCCGGATCTCGACGAGGCTCAAGACAGAGGGCGCACAGCCAGGTCGGTCCCGAGGTGATGTCGTCTTCTGGCGTCTGTGGTGGTGCATCGTTGATTCCGGCATCAATCACCGCCCGCCACGCAGTCGCGAGGCATTTTCCGCAGATACAAGAGCCCTGATGCCCCTCCACGAGCGGAATATCGTCGCTCCAAGGCCGGGTACAGAAGTCACAGAGGATGTCCGAAGGGATGATTGCTTCGGGATCGGCGCCGGGTCGATGCATAGGGTCGTATCCTACTCTCCAAGCCATGACTTCCGGACTCTCGCTCGCCAACAAGGTTCAGTTCCTCTTCGGCATCGCCTTGCTCGCGATTGTGGCCGGAACGTTGGCCCTCCCGTGGATTCGATCAGAACAGTTGGTGTTCCAGAGTCAGCTGGAGGTTTCAAGACAACTGGCGGATACCTGGCTCGAAGCTCCGACCCCGCTGATTCCAAATGGTCCGTTGCCGATCGAACTGGTCTCAGTCGGACGCATCGACCCCGCCACGAATCCTTTTGCGGCGGATGCACGTCGGCGGATGGAGGCAACCGTTGATTTCGAGGAAGTCTTCCAGGAAGTTGAGGTCGGCAACGAGATCGTCTATCGATACGCGCGGGGGCTCCGGGGGGCCGCGTGGCGAGGGGCGGCCATTGCCAGCGACGTCGATCCCGGGTCAAGAATGTCTTCGGGTTCATTGGGTGGTCTGCTTCTGATCGAGCGGCCGAGTCGACTGGCCGCGGGTCAGCTGCTTTCGACTCGAATTTATCTGGTCGCCGTGGGCATCGCCGCGGTCGGATTGTCGATTCTCCTCTTCTGGTTCATTCTGAACCGAGTCATTCTCAAACCGGTCCGACGACTTCGAGAAATTGCTGATCGGGTTGAAAAAGGCGATTTTTCGGTCCGAGCCGAAATTCGCACGGGCGACGATTTCGAGCAACTCGCCGACTCATTCAATCGAATGCTCGATGAAACATCAGGGACCGCCGCACGCCTGCGAAGCATGAATGAGTCTCTTGATTTCAAGGTGACGGAATTATCCGAGGCGAACATCGGGCTCTTTGAATCGAACCGACTCAAGAGTGAGTTCCTGGCCAATGTGAGTCACGAGCTGAAGACGCCTCTCAATTCCATCATCGGATTCGCGGAACTCCTCGACGAGCTCGCAGAACGCGAGGGGACGCCCGATCCGAAGCGACAACGATATCTCTCCAACATCATCACCAGCGCGGGTCGCCTCCTTGAGATGATCTCAGAGCTGTTGGAGATGGCGAAGATTGAAGCGGGGAGGGTGGAACTCTCGATCGATCCCGTCGACGTCGGCGAGTTGATGGAAGGTCTGGTGGCGATCATGCGGCCGCAGGCCAAAGCAAAGCGAATCACCATCGAACTCACGTCTCCCGAGGGGCTTCCGCAGCTGGAAACCGATGCGGGGAAATTGCAGCAAATTCTCTTCAATTTTCTCTCGAATGCGGTGAAATTCTCGCCCGAGGATTCGGTAGTCATCTTGGCCGCCGAGAGTTTCATTCGAACCGACGGGTTCAACGGGGTTCGCTTACGGGTTACGGATCACGGGCCAGGCATCCCGCTTGATCTTCAGGAGACGATCTTCGAGAAATTCCGACAGGCTGACGCCTCGCACACCAGATCCCATGGAGGAACTGGGCTTGGACTCTCGATCTGCCGTGATTTGGCCGGCCTACTCGGAGCTCGGGTCGCCTTGTCCAGCGAGGTTGGGTCCGGATCGACTTTCAGCGTCGAAGTACCACTCACCTATCGGGAACAGGAACTCCAGTCGCTGATCGATTGAGCGTGGTGGAGCATCGGGTCATGGCTCAACGGATGAGGCGACCGATCTTGGCATCAGCACCGGGAACCCGCCGGCGGGCCGTGGATGCATCGAGCATCGCGGGGAGTGGGCTCAATTCGACGTGTTGCAGCGCAAAGGCGACGACGGCTTCGGCGACGCGCTCTGGAGAGATGCCTCCATCCGGGCTCCAGACGCCGTAGTCGGCCCAACCGAGCCGCACACGAGTCCGTTGGAGCCTTCCTTCTGGATCGAGCGCCTGAATCGTCCAGGTGCATCCCGTCGAGTCCTCGATTTCGTCGATGAGTTCGAACATGAGCCTCCGGTGGCAGGGTATCCGGTCGAATCTCGGAGGGGTCGCCGCCGAAACCTGATTCAGGCTCGGCGGTTCGGCTCCTCGTACTATGTCCATTCTCGGAATCGAGGGATTGACGTTCGTTCCCCGCTTGTTCGATCAAAGGGTTCCTTGGCGTTCCCGACCTCGGCTTCAACTCGGCTTCAACTCGGCTTCAACATGGCATTTATTTTCGAGATCATCCGGCTCGGCATCAAGAACCTCGGCTTACATAAGCTGAGGTCGATGCTGACGAGCCTCGGGATCATTCTCGGCGTTGCCGCGGTGATCGTGGTGGTTGCCATCGGTGAAGGGAACAAGCAATCCACGCTCCGCCAGATCACCGCGCTGGGCGCGACGAATATCATCATTCGAAGCCAGAAGCCGCCCTCGACTCAGTCGGCGAGTACCAGTACCACCTTTGTGGTCGAGTACGGACTGAAGCGTCAGGACCTTCGAAGACTTCGGAGATACCTCAGCGACGCCAAAATGATGGTTCCGCTGAAGGCGTCCGGGTCTGAGATTCGTCGGCGGAATGAGCGGACCGTAAGTCAGGTCTTCGGCACCGAGCCTTCGTTGGCCGTCGCGGCCAATCTTCGGGTTCGTGAAGGAGGTCGGTACCTCGTTGCGGAAGATATCGAGAATTCGGCGCCGGTCGCGGTGATTGGTTCCGAGATCGCCGATTCTTTCTATCGCCTTGAAGATCCAGTGGGCAAGGACCTTCGGATCGACAATCAAGTCTTTCAGGTGATCGGGGTATTGGAGCCGGTCGGGCTGGCCGGGGGTGCCGGCGTGGCACTGGTGGGACGTGATCTCAACAAGGACGTCCATATTCCGGTCACCGCCTCCGAACGAAGTTTCGGAGACATCGTCGTCCGCCGCCAAAGCGGTTCGTTCAGCGGGGAGCAGGTTGAGATCAATGAGATCTATCTGCAGGCCGTGGATACCGATTCGGTGATCGACCTCGCGAATCGAGCCACCAGAATCCTTGAGATTGGACATCCAGATTTTCGAGATGTGCAGGTGATCGTCCCCTGGGAACTTCTCCAGAATGCCAAACGGACGATGCTCATCTGGAACATCATGCTGGTCTCGATTGCGGCGATTAGTCTCTTGGTCGGGGGGATCGGCATCATGAATATCATGCTGGCGTCCGTCGTGGAGAGAACCCGCGAGATCGGTGTTCGTCGTGCTCTGGGCGCCACTCGGCATCACATCATCGCTCAGTTCCTCGTCGAGACCGGTTCAATCTCAGCGTTCGGGGGGATCCTAGGGATCCTCTTTGGAGTGGGTATCTCGATCGGTCTGGGCTCGGTGGTTCCTTGGCTGCTTTCGCTTCCGCTCTTCGACGGAATCGTCCAAGGGGAGTTCAAACTCGAACCGATCATTACGAACTGGTCGATCATCGCCAGTTTTCTGGTGGCTGCGGGCGTCGGTTTGATCTTTGGGATCTATCCCGCGGTGGTCGCGAGTCGCAAGGATCCGATCGAAGCACTTCGTCACGATTGACCCGCGGCCCATTCGGGCATCGCGGTTATCTACTGGCGATCGAGAATGAGAACGTCGCCCTTGCCCCAGTCCAGCCAGCCTGGAAAGCGTTCGCCCTCCTTGAAGCCCGCATTCATGAGCAGGTCTCGAACCTTCGGCGTCACGAGATCTGGATAGAGCATGATGATGTGGTCCGGTCCTCGAAGCAGAGACTCTGGATCAAGCCTGACTCCGAGTCCCGAGACGGAACGGAGCGTGAGGTCGCGGCCCGTCGCGTAAAAGTCGGTGACGTCATCGCCAAGTCCGATCGACCAAGCGACAGTTCCCGGTGGGGTGGTCGCAATGAGGTATTCGACGCCATCGCGAATGGGTTGGCGTTCACTGCGGGTGATCAGGTCGGTCAGCCAGCAGCCTCCAAGCAGTACGCCGGCCATGATGGCGAGCTCGGGACGGTTCGGGAGGTAGGCGAGCCCTCTGATGCCCGCCGCAATCAGCAAGGTTGCGACCGGAATCAGAAAGAGCAGGAACCTCGCATAGACCCAGCCACCGCCCGCGAAGAGCAGCGTGAATGTCACGATGAGCCCCGCGGCGGCCGCGAGGGTCGCAATCCGCAGCCTCGGCCATCGACTTGATTCAGTGATTCCCACGGCTGCCAGCGCGATGCCCGGGATCGCCGCCCACCAGAACCAAGATCCGCCAAGTTGAAGCATGGCCTGTTGGCCCTCAACGCCGAAAAGCGACGGCTCGTCTCCGTCGGAAGCCGCGAACTCCCGACGGAGGGCGATCAGATCAGGAAGGAATGGGCTGATCACCAGCAAGGTAGAAACGCCGCCAAGGACGATGGCGGTCGCCAGGCGCAGCCCTGCGGCTCTGCGATATCTTCGGGCGAGCCACGACAGGGCAAGAACCGCATGCCCGAGCGGTACGAAAGCGAAGGCGAGGTGCGACCAACAGCCGAGCGTCACGAACAGCGCGTACCAGAGTGGACCTGATCGACGTCCGTCAGCGATTCGTAGCACCTGCCAGGTGGCCAGAATCGTAAAGAGCATCATCAACGAATATCCGCGGGCATTGGCGCTCTCGAGTACCGCGACGGGCATCAACGCGATCACCGCCGCTGCGAGCAGGCCAAAGCGATCCCCATCAACGGTTCGGGCCAGCATGAACATTGCGGGCACGCATGCAATGCCTCCGAGTAACGCTGGTGTGCGCAAGATGAACTCGTCCGCGCCGCCGTTGGCCTCGATCATCACGCTGGCGAGCGCTGAATGCAGGACGTGATTGCTCAGTGCGTAGTAGTTTCCGAGGGCCGGTCCGGGGCCGTGGATAGAGAACGAGAGCATGGCGGCGATTTCGTCGTACCACAGGCTCTCGCCCATCCGCATTGCTCTCGGCAGGATGGCGAGGACCGTCACGGCGAGGACCGCCAGTCGAATCTGCCAACTTGGTGAGGGAAGCACTCCGAGCGGCGGTCGGACGGAGGGTGACCGCTCGAGTCGCCGGAGGACCCAAGGCGCCGAGAACCAGGCAACGGCGACCAATGGCGCGACGTAGGAGAGCAAGGTGACCCCCGCGAGGGTCTCGGCGGGAATCTCCCCGACCCGCTCGAATCTGATCGGGTGGGTGAACCAGATTAGTTTCGAGTCCCAAGGGATCAGAAGAGACAGCAGGAGGATCGCGAGGCCGACGATACCACCGGTGATGACCAGCGGGTCACGCCACCGCGATCCCTCGAGCCGGGCCGGCACTGGGGGATCATTCCGCAAAGTTCGTTCGCTGGAAGAAGTCACGATCCTCGAAAGATACCCCACCCCGGAAGTCTGGGGGGTCAGTCGGAGGCGCTGGTGGCGTTGAGCATGGAGGCCGGTGGGGGAACCGGCTTGGGCAGCCCTTCAATTCCCATCAGGACGAAGGCGGGTGCACGGACCACGATGGCGTTCGCCTTCAGTCGGATGGTCGCCCATCGTCCCTGGACGTAGATCGGGATCGGGTTGCCAGTGATCGGATCAATCGCTTTTGGATTGAGGTTCCGGCCCCGATGCGGGTCGCGAGGATCAACTGGATCCACGACCCCGTCGGCGATCTCGGCCTGGGTGACCGGATGCCAGGCATCCGGATCGACGATGTTGACGATGCGCTCGACCAGATCGGCACCAACTTGGCGTGGCGACTGGCGACTTCGGGTGACCCCATCAGGCGTCAGTGGATTCTTTTCCGGACTGGGTATGAAATAGGGCGCTTCAAGCAACAGGTCCGTGATGTCGATCACGCGTGTAATCAGGCGGGTTCGACGAGCCAAGGTCGGCCGAGGGCCCATCTCAAGAATTCCGTCCCGGACCTGCCAAGCGCCTCGCTGGGTGCCGCTGGATGCATCGATCAGCAGCTCGAGCGCTTCCGCTCCGGTCACGTCGCGGACCGAAAGTGAGATTGCGGTGGGAATGGCAGCATCTCGCGCGGGTCGTGGAAAATGATCGATGAAGTTCAATCCCAACGTCTCGGCGAAGGCACGTCGGGCACGACGGGGGTCACTCTCGACACAAGAAAGATTGAGACGAAGAAACGCGAGGCGGCCATGTACTTCCGCATCGGTCTGCGCCCACGGTCCTCCGGTGGGTGCGGTGCGATCGGCACCGACGATTCGGATGGAGCCCGTCGTGCGAACTTCTGCGGCTGGTTGTGGGGGTTCGGCGATGATGTGGCCGGGAGCGGAAAGCCATGTGGCCACCGCAGCGACGATGCTCGCTGGAATTGAAGATTGAATCATTGGCGTGATCCTCAGGGATTGCCGGTGCTGCCGGCGGATCCGGTCACCGTGGTGCCTCTGAACTTCACATTCTCGATGATGGAGATTGGTGCCGTGAATGTCACGTACCGACCGTTTCGCGGCCGCGCCGGGGCGGCTTGTCGCCTCGGTGCGAATGGGTAGCCGCCGATTTGTCGCTGGATGTAATCGGGGGCCCGGATGATCAACACGCCCTCGTAGTATCTGATCGACGCGGCGTCACCGCCGTTCTGCTGCCATGCGTCGGGTTCGATGGTTTCCAAGATGATGTCGACAATCTCCTGGACCTTTTCTTCCTCGGAGAGTCGGTCTGGTTCGCCTTCAGGATTGCCGAAGGGGGCGCCGCCACCGCCACCGCCGCCACCACCACCGCCGCCGCCGCTACCGCCGCCGCCGCTACCGCCGCCGCCAAATCCACCGCCACCACCACCGCCTTGGCCACCGCCACCGCCACCACCACCGCCGCCCGCATTGAGCGAACTGCTGAGATCAAACTCGGGCGCATTGTCGAAATACGGGACTTCGAAGAGGAGATCACGGATGGGGTACATGCGGAGTTTCCGGGCCGCGGGTACCGAGAGGCGTTCCTTGGTTCCGATTTCGATAAACCCCTTGCGGAGTTGCCAAGTGCAGGGATCAAGATCGCCACACTGATCGAGCATCATTTCGATGATGGTGAGTGCTGGTTTTCCAGTCGTCTTCAGCGTGATGGGTGTCTCGGGATCAATACCGATTCCGCGGCGGTCATCGCTGTATCGAACGACGAGGTCGACGCCCATGACCTGCTTGATGTACGCGAAGGCATCGCGGGCGGGTGTCTCGTCGAAGTCAACGCTCAGATCGCTGTAAAGCAGGGTTCCCAGAAGGGTCGCCTGGCTCGTGTCTCGAGCCGATGCCGCATCGCGTTGCCGGGCGACCTCGCGGAGGCGATCAGAAAGATTCTGCGCGGAGGCATCTTGGCTCATCCAAGCCGGTGCGATCGTGGCGGCAATCACCGCAGCGAGCGTGAATCGGATCGGTCTTGCGTGCATGTTCCTGATCTCCATCGGCGTTCGTGCTTCGCCCTGATGCGGATCGAAGCGGGTTCTCGACCACGGGTCGTCAAATTCGCACGAGACGAAGATTCAATCGACCGGATGACTTACGGTGCATCCGAAAAGTATAGGGTTTAGATCCTCGGAATCCTTGGAGTATCGTAAAAATAAGCCGTTGAGAGGTGTTCCGGGGGCGACAAGGCATATGCGAGTGCCATCTGGCTGAGTTTCGAATCAGGGACCGTCGATGGGTATGGATCGCAACTGGCAGAGAACCAGGAGGGCCGTGGCGTCGGCGGCCACGGATTGTTGTGCCGTCCAAGGTGAGGTCTGGAGACCATCGGCCGCGTGTCGCCAACCAGGCAGAAGTCGGGCATCCGACTCTGAAAGCATGAGTTGCCGGATGAATCGGAGGAAGCCTTCGAGTCCCTTCATCGCTCGGATCTGTCCCGCCGCGTCTGCCTCGGGGATTTGCGCGAGGATGGCCATACCCAAGGCTGGCCGGAGCGTTCGAGCATCGATCATGGTTCGCGCTCCTGATCGAAGCGGAAGTCCTCCGTCAAGATCGCTCTGCGGATCTTCGATCTGTCGGAGTAGCAGGGCATCCCGAGTGGCCCGCAGGGCTGCGATCCGGCTCGCCGGCTTGCCGGTTCGCTGGTATCGAGCGAGTTCGGCGAGTGAGAGCCACTCGAAAGAGGCAATCAAATACTCGATGGATGTATTGGCGTTCCATGCCTCGTCGAGATGAGACTGAAAAGTTTCGTTGTTCACCAGGTCTACCGGAAGACTTCCGAGCGCAGCCGCCCTTCGTGCGGTGCCGACCGGATCTCCAGTGGTAGCGGTGCTTGAGACTGACTTCAGGAACTTCTCCATACGTTCTCGGTCTCCTAGCGCCGACGCCGTCAGCAGGCCAAGGTCAACGGTTACAGCCTCGCCCATTGATGCTGGGGGAAGTTCGTCGAGAATGGCGGCCGCGACGGTCTGCGTTTCGCTGGGCGTCAAGTTTGCGGCGATCAGATCCTGGTCGAGCGTTGCGTTCATCGCGAGGGCCCAGGCGACGAGTAGACGATCGGGAATTCTCGCCTCGAAGGGGAGGTGGCGATTCGCGATCGGATTGAAGTCTCCCAGAAGCGAGGGACGTTCAGAGGCATCGGGAGACGGAGGGGGGCGATGTGAGATGAGATGTGCGGTCAGCCGCCTACACAGATCTCGGGTGACTCCAGCGTCCAGCGCGGACCTCGCGACGATGGGGCCGCTCCGCGAGAGTTCACGAGGCAGGTCCATCAGGGTTGATTGCCCGAGTCGGAGAGTTTCGAATCGGTGCAACGAAACCTTGTCGAGTCGTCGGAGTTCCGGAAGATCTCGCGGAGGTAGTCCGACTTCATCGAGGAGGCGGAAGATGATTGAGGAGGACGCGCCCGCCGTGCCAGTCGCCAGTTCCCGGCCGGGAAGACTTCGGGCGATCATGGTTCCTCGCCGGACGGCGACGCCATCAATGCCGGGACGCAAGCGGCCGGTCGCGGCGGCGAGCGTGCTCCCGAGGAGTGGCTCGGTCTCGCCGGCAAATTCGATTTCTAAGGTGAGCCGGCGGATCAACGCGTCCTGAAGCGACGGAGGAAGATCCTTGGTCGCCCGATCCCCGGACGCTTGAGCGATCGCGCGGCCCAGTGCGCGGCGGAGGGCCAGAGGATCACCGGCAGGATCGAAACCTCGACCGATCACCCTGCCGTCCATTCTCAGCAGGACGCCGATCGCATCGAGGCCTTCAATGGCGACCTCGGCGAGAGGGTTGGTCTCCGAGGGAAGGTCGCCCTCATCGAGCCAAGCTCTCGCCTGCAACCAGGCATTCGTTCCTTGGTCGAGTGCGGGCGGAGCGGCCATTGCCAGGCTCGGCATCTCCATGGAGAGCAGAAAGATCAGAAGGATGCTGCAGGCAAATTCTGAGAATGTCCACGTCCGAGAACGGGGATTCCCGGTCACGCGAATCGCGGTGGAGGGCTTCAAATGGAGGGGGGTTCCGGTCATGCGGTCCATGCGGTCCATGCGGTCAAGGTTGGCTTCGAAAAGGGGGCATGTTTGGCTTCGTGCCTTGCCCGGCTTCTGACGTGGGGCAGAATCAAGTGTCCAACAACCAAAGATCAGGAGAATACATCATGCTTGCAGTCCAGCTGTTCCAATTTTCGGCTCATCGTCGCAGACTCGTCCTACTAACCGGCCTCACCTTCCTCGCCATGTGCTGAGAAGCAGACAGAAAACGCTCTCGTGCGTGTTGACGGGACTCCTTCTTTGGGTGAAGAGGCTTTCCCAGGCACCATCGCAACACAGGCCCGTCCTTGCTGGACGGGCCTGTGTGTGCATGTGGTCATGACGCGAGCGGATTGGAAGACGTGATCAGAACTGGATCTTGTCCGTACCCATCGCACCGTGGCTGTCCATACCGCCTCGCTTGGGAGGTAGGTTTTCGCCGTCCGCGCTGATTTCCTCGCTGTAGTCCGTGGCGTCGTTGGCACCCCACTGGGCTCGCTTGAGGCTGAGGCCGATCTTGCGATCGTCGATGTCGACCCGGAGGATCTTCACATCGACTTCGTCGTCGACCTTCACCACGTCCTGAGGGTTCTCGACCTTCTGGTCGGAGAGTTCCGAGATGTGGAGCAGGCCTTCGAGGTTTTCTTCGAGCTCGACGAAGACACCGAAGTTGGTGATCTTCGTGACGGTGCCCTTGACGATCATGCCCGGTCGATACGCGGTCGGGATCGCTTCGATCCACGGATCCTCGCTCAACTGCTTCAAGCCGAGACCGACTCGTTGCTTCTCTTGGTCGACCTCGATGACCACGCACTTGACGACTTCGCCCTTCTGGAAGATTTCGTTCGGATGCGCGACCTTCTTGGTCCATGAGATATCGCTGACATGGAGAAGTCCGTCGATGCCTGGCTCGATCTCGATGAACGCGCCGTAGTTGGCGAGGTTCCGGACCTTGCCCTCGATGATCGTTCCCGGGGGGTACTTCTCGGCGACGAGTTCCCAAGGGTTGACCTCGGTCTGCTTCATGCCAAGTGAGATCTCGAGCTTCTCCTTGTCGATGTCGAGGACCACCACTTCGGCGTCGTCTCCCACCTGAACGCATTCGCTCGGATGGTTGATTCGGCGGGTCCAGGACATCTCGGAGATGTGAACGAGGCCTTCGATGCCCTCTTCGATTCGAACGAATGCTCCGTACGTCATCAGGTTGACCACGGTGCCCTTCACGCGGCAGCCGACCGGGTACTTCTGTTCGATTTCTTCCCAAGGAGAGGCTTCAAGCTGCTTGAGTCCGAGGGCAATCTTTTCCTTTTCGCGATCGATGTTGAGGATCTTGACCTCAACCTCTTGCCCAATGCGGACGACCTCTGAAGGATGATTGACCCGGCCCCAACTCATGTCGGTGATATGGAGGAGACCGTCGATACCGCCGAGATCGATGAAGGCACCGAACTCTGCGATGTTGGTGACGGTTCCGCGAACCACGTCGTTCTCGTTGATCGAGCCGAGCAGGGTGCGCTTGGCTTCTTCTCGCTCTTCTTCAACCAACTTGCGACGGCTGATGACGATGTTTCGTCGTTCTTCGTCGATCTTGAGGATGACGGCGCGAACGTTGCGACCGATGAACTCGCCGATGTCGCTGGGACGCCGGATGTCCACCTGGCTGGCGGGAAGGAAAACGGGGACGCCGATGTCGATCAGCAGGCCACCCTTGATCTTTCGCATGCACTTGCCTTCGACGATGTCGCCTTCGGCTCGAGTTCGCAGGACCTGTTCCCATCCGCGGATGCGATCAGCCTTTCGCTTGGAGAGTACAACCGAGCCGCTTTCGTCTTCGGTGTTCTCAAGCAGGACTTCGACGTCGTCTCCGGGTTGGAGATCAACGGCGCCGTCGTCAAATTCAGTCTTGGGGACGAGGCCTTCGCTCTTGAGGCCGACGTCGATCACGACGAAGTCACCGGCGAAGCCGATGACCTTGCCGCTCAGAATGGTGCCGACAGAGAAACTGTCCATGTCCTCGCCGAGCAGCACGTCCATGTCGCCTCCGGCGACCTCGTCGCCGAATTCGGTGCGGAGTAGCATTTCGGCCTCGAGATCTTTAATCCCGAGGTCTTCAATAAGGTTGTAGTCGACCATAGTTTGGTGGGGTGGCCTCAATCTCGCGTCGTCGAATACCGACGGGCGAATCAGGCCGGGGACTGGTGCGAGTACGGTGTCGACGATCGTCGACTTGATCCGCTCGTTGTCTCGGGTCCCGACCGAGAGAACGAATCGGAGAGTATAGGGTCCCCCGCCCCCGAGCAAAAGCCGTAAATTTCGCGAATAGGATCCTCGAAGTCATGGTAAACGCAGATCGGCAAGCCCATTTTAGATCATGTTGGAAGGCGCTCGGGCCCGGTTTGATCTTTGCCGGCGCCGCCGTGGGCGTCTCCCATGTGGTGCAAAGCACCCGTGGGGGTGCCGAAATGGGCACTGCAGCGTTGCTCATCGTGGTGGTGAGCTGCTTGATCAAGTTGCCCGCGTTTCGTTTCGGCCCGCTCTATGCCGCGGTGACGGGAGAATCTCTCTTGGCGGGATATCGCCGGCAGGGGCTCTGGGTTCTGGTGACTTTCACCCTTCTGACGCTCGCAATCCTGTTCACCACCCTGGCGGCGGTCACCGTGGTGACTGCGGGGCTCCTGCTGAATCTGGTGCCTTCGATCGGTGTGGGCTTGGGCGGCTTGGGATTCGAGACGGGTGGCGAGCAATCGGCCGCGATGTCCGCACTGCTGCTTGGACTGACGGCAATCCTGCTCGGTTCGGGTGGGTATCGGCTACTCGAAGGTTTGATGAAAGTGGTGATGCCCCTCCTCGTGATCGGGACCATCATCGCGACGGCATTGGCGATCAGAGGCATGTCCGCCGATGACATCACAATCCTGCCACCATTCTCGACCGGCGCCGATCGCGATCTGCTCGCGGCGATTGTGGGGTGGATGCCGGCTCCGATCGACATCGCGGTCTGGAGTTCATTGTGGACGTTAGCCCGTGCCCGCGGCCGACGGATGGATCGGCGGGCCGTGCTGGGCGATTTCGATGCGGGGTTCCTGGCGACGCTCTTACTCGCCATCCTCTTCGTGCTGCTTGGCGCCGCCGTGATGCACGGTTCGGGCGTTGAATTTGCGTCCTCCTCGGTCGCGTTCTGCCGGCAGGTGATCGAACTCTACACCTCGAATCTTGGAATCTGGTCGCAACCGTTGATCGCCTCCGTCGCATTTCTCGCCATGCTCTCGACCACGGTGACCGTCGCGGACGGATTCCCTCGAACGGTGGCCGCGCTGATCCGTCAGTTCCGTTTGATTGGTACCTCTTCGCCTTCCGCGGCGACCGTGAATACGCCGCCGTTCGCCGACGCGGTTCGCGCATCCGATGTGGATACGGGAAGTCGCAGTATCTACGGCATCGCCTTTGTGGTCGGCTCGATCGGGGCGATCTTGATCCTCTGGTTTGGGCTCGCCCGCAAGAACGGCCTCACCTTCACGGGGCTCGTCGACATGGTCACCATCACGTCGTTCTTGGCGGCTCCGCTGCTCGCCTTTTTTAACCATCGCGCCGTTTTTTCGAGCATCATCCCGGCCGGGGACCGGCCAACCCGACTCTGGTGGGTCTGGTCGTGGATCGGCATCATCGTTCTCGGTGGATTCGCGGGGGCCTACGCGGCTGGCCGGCTCGTGGGCTGATCGGTCGCGATCGCGGCGTTTCTTCGGGCCCGAAGCAGGAGGAACCCGATCGCCCCGGTGATATTGAGACCGAGGGTGACTGCATAGATCAGGCCTGGATGCCCCTTTGCGGCGAAGGCCATGAAGAGCGCCACTCCTAGGAATGGCGCAAAGAGTCCGCGCAGGCCGGTGAGCATGACATGCACGCTCATGTACTGGCTGTCCCGATGGGGCGGCGCGAAGTGTTGATGACCGAGATTCCAGGCAAGCATGCCGCCGCCGAAACCGATGCCGAGCATCGCGGATGCGATGAATAGCAGCGGAAGCAGATGCAACTCGACGGCGATCAGAAAGAGCAGGCTGGCAAGGACGAATGCCCACGAATGGATCGCACGAAACGAGATGACATGCATTCGATCCAAAAGGCGGGCCCAGATCGGGATGGCGAAGGGCATGACGACCAGTGGGACGACCGTGGTGACCAGAATCGCCGTTTGGTAGCTCGCGACGAATTCATCTTCGAGAATGATGACCAGCGTCGGTGAGATCATCAGATTGCCGGTGCCGAAGAGCATCATGCATGCCATATATCCCGCGTAGCTTCGGTCATCTTTGAGCACGCGGAGCACGGCGAATGGATTCAGCGATGGTCGCTCCGAGTGGTGTCCTTGGCGTTCGGCCCGAGCGAGCCGATTCTGGCCACGGAGCCGGACGCCGCCGTAAATGATCGCGCCGACCACACCGAAGGCCGCCAAGATCGGAAAGAGAAATTGGATGGAATTCACGGATTGATCGAGACTCCAGCCGATGACCACGCCACTGGTTGCCATCACGAGGACCTGTACCGTCGCGATTCGGCCGGTGATCTTTGTTCGGTCTGCATCCGGATAGTTGGCTCTCCAGACCGACGTCCGGATGGTGACGACGGCGCTCCAGAAGACCCAGCCGAGGATCACCAATGCCACCAGGCTCCAGGCGCCCATCGCGGTCCTCGGAATAAAGGCCATCGTGGCGACACATCCGCTGGTGGCGAGCATCAGCCCGGACAGGAACACGACCTTGCGTCGTCCGTTGGCGATCGTTGCCCAGATGCCGCTGGTGAGGTTTCCGATGGCGGTGGAAGCGGCGATCGCCGCGACGGCGATGTCGAGGGTTTGATCGGGGAGTTCCGGGATCCCGACGAAGGTCTTCTTAAGGACGACACCCATCGCGCCGCTCTGGATGCCACCGAGCATGAGGGGAAGGAATGCCCATGCGGCCAATTCTCGACCGTAATTCCGACGCATCATCGGCGGAAGCGCGCGGGGATGAAAACTCGACACGAACGCGGCAAGGAACCGGATGGGGAGCGTGGCGAGTTGATGGAAAGGCACGATGTGGGTTCGCCGGAGATCTGGTCAGGAGTCGGATAAATGAAACACGGGGTCCCGAATGCGGGACCCCGTGCGAAGTTCATTGGCGGGACGGATCACGCCCTCAGATTGCGTGATCGATCACTGACTGGGCTGGCCACTGGTCGAGATGATGTCGTACGGGCTCAGACGGCTTGGGCGGTCAAAGAGCCACATGCGACCAAGATCGCCCCAGAACATTCGGAGGTTCTGATTGCCGACCACGGCCATGTTGAGCTGGATATCAACGTCTCGCTCGCTGAGGCCCATGATGTGCGGCGTCAGATCGCTCTTGATGGCGTTGAAGCTGACATCATTGGGGTTGGTACAGCCGTTCATCCCGGCGATGGCGCCGATGGCAACGATCAGGCAACTGGAACGAAATGCGGCTCGGGTGATCATGTCGATAAGTCCTCGGGAATCCGTGGGGGACCGGAATCCGGTCCTTGAAGCGTCAATACTGACAGCAGCGAGGCGGGGTGTCAAACGATCCGGAGAGACCTGCTGGAGGAGACCTTCGTCCGGTTTTCTTGGTTTTTCTTTCCGAGGACCAAACAGGGGGTAGAGTTCAACGTGGATGCCGGGCGACCCCTGCCGGGCCGTGCCGGAACTCTGTGTCTCGAACCATTGCGAACCCCACGGGGTCGTGCGTCTTGCGACGATGATCAAGCCTCACGAATCCTCACCCTCGAGGGTGGATTCGGAGTGGAAGGTCGGGATCGATGAGCGGCGAACCCACCTTAAACGCGGGGTTTGAGCTTTGAGATCCGGTCCAGTCGGATATGGCCCGACCTGCCGAGCAATTGGTAGCGGTACCGACAGGGGTCGCACCGGCATCCTGAATTCATGCCTGCGGGTCGGCCCACGGGACCGATTGGATGGCTTCTCGAAAGCGAGCGGCGACCGATTCCAGCGATTCTGGGACGACCCGGACGCCCGCCACGGCAGACATGAAGTTCACGTCGCCCGACCACCTTGGCACCACATGAGCGTGCAGATGCTGGGGAAGCCCCGCACCGGCAGCGTCCCCTTGGTTCACGCCCATATTGACTCCATGGGGCTGGAAGACCCGTTCGACCAGATCGACGCCGCGCCCGACCAATTCCCAGAACGCGGCTTGCTCCTGAGGGGTGTGGTCGAGGAGCCGGGGTTTTGCGACGCCGAGGGCGGCCAAGAGATGGCCGTTGGCGTACGGGAACCGATTCAACATCAGCAGTCCATGCCGCGAGCGATGGATTACCAGTGATTCCTCATCGAGGTCGGGATTCTCCCAGGCATGCGTGATGAAATCCGCGAGAACTGGCTCGCCTTTGGGAATTTCGGCGCTCCGGCGTTCGAGTTCGCGAAGATAGGCCATCCGCCATGGGGCCCAGAGATCCTGATGCATGGGTGGGGGTCCAGAAGAACGGAATCTGCGATGACTCGATCGACCGCCGATCGGCATCGCGACTCATTGTGCCGAATCCGCCGCCGACGCGTTTTTCGAAGACGTCGGTGACGATCCGGCCGTCTCCATCTACGATGAACACATGCTTCCTTCCGAGCCGAGCAAGATCTTGGTCGCCATGAGCGGCGGCGTCGATTCCTCCGTCGCCGCGGCACTCCTCCGTCAAGCCGGTCACGAGGTGATCGGGGTCTTCATGCGGCTCGGTTCTCCGGGCGATTCCCTCGAGGAATTGATCCCCGGCGACGCCGGTCATACCGCCAAGGTCCGGATCGGCAAGCAGGGCTGCTGCTCGGTCGGGGATGCCGAGGATGCTCGGTTGGTCGCGGCGAAACTGGACATCCCGTTTTACGTGGTCAACTTCAAGAAGGAATTCGGTCGGATCATCGATCACTTCGTCGCCGAGTACGACGCGGGCCGAACACCAAATCCTTGCGTCCGATGCAACGACTGGTTGAAGTTTGGCCGGCTTCATGAATATGCCGGGCAAGTCGGGGCGAAGTACGTGGCCAGTGGTCACTACGCACGCGTCGATCATGATCCGGAGACGGGGGCGCAGCGTCTGCTCCGAGGCGTTGACCATGGCAAGGATCAGTCGTACGTACTCTTCGGTACGCCCGCGGATCGTTTGGGCGAAATGCTACTTCCCGTCGGCGGTCTACCGAAGTCCAAGGTCCGCGAACTGGCGGAAGAATTTGATCTCCCGGTATTCGATAAACCAGACTCGCAGGAGATCTGTTTCGTTCCGAACGACGACTACGCCGGGCTGGTCGCACGCAAGTCATCGACCGGCGTGAAACCCGGCGCAATTCTCGACGGAGCTGGAATGGAGATCGGCGAGCATCCGGGGCATCAGAACTTCACGATCGGCCAACGGCGAAAAATTGGCATGGCCCTCGGACATCCCATTTATGTCGTCTCGAAGGATCCGATCGCGAACACCATCACCGTGGGCGAGCGCGAGGATCTTCAGTCAAATGGCTGCTTGGCGAGTCAGACCAACTGGCTGGTGGAACCGCCCACGACGGCTCGTGATTGCACGGTACGGATTCGTTACAACACGGCACCGGTTCCTGCGACGGCACAGATGATCGGCGAAGACCGTCTCGAGGTTCGTTTTGCCGAACCGCAGTCATCGGTTGCCCCGGGTCAGGCCGCGGTGTGTTACGACGGAGACGTCGTCCTTGGCGGCGGTTGGATCGACGCGGCGATTACTTGATTCGGATGATTCGGATGATTCGAATGAGCCGAATGAGCCTGATTCTGCGCGGGCCCGTAGCGGTCAGTCCAGGAGAACGCCGCCACTCACGAACTCGGGTGGGGGGCTCCAAATGCAAATGATGCTCGTCGAGGTGGCTCGCGCCACTGATGCGTGGATTTGTCACGATGACCCCCGCGAAGCCTCTCGAACTCAAGGCGATGAGCCTTCAATGCGGGGCGCTGGCTCGACTGCGGGCGTGATCGAGTCCACCGCGGTTCCCCGATCGGCAGGGAACGGCCAGCCGACGAAGAGGAGGACCGTATAGAGCACGAAGGTCGCCGTGAGCAGGCCGCCTTCGAAGCGGTTGATTCGGTGGCCGGAGAGGAGAATTGGGAAACAGGCGACAGAAACACCGATCATCACCGGCAGGTCGAACCAGAAGACCTCTTCGGGAATCCGCAGCGGAACGACGATCGCGGTGATCCCGAGGATCCCGAGGATGTTGAAGACGCAGGAACCAAGAATGTTGCCGACGCCGAGGTCTGTCTTGCCGCGGAGCACCGCAATCAGACTCGTGGCGAGTTCGGGGGCGCTGGTACCGCCCGCGACGATGGTGAGGCCGATGACCACCTCAGAAATTCCGAGGAATCTGGCCACCGCGGTCGCCGACGCGACGAGTTGATCCGCGCTGCCGACGAGCAGGGCGAGCCCCGCGACCAGAAGCACGACTTCGAAGATGATGCTGCGGGAATTCTCAGGCGGGGAAGACGACGCCTTCGCCTCGGTTTCGATGGGAAGGCCGCCCTCGGACCGACTGCTCGCAAAGGACCACCAGAGAAATCCCACGAGGCCAATGACAAACATGATGCCCAGGCCTCGGCTCAGGACGCCGCCATTGGCGAGGGCGAGCAAGGGCAAGAACGAGACGCCGATGGTGAATATGGTCTCCCGCCAGATCGCCCGGCTCGTCACCGGAATCGGCGCGATCAAAGCGGTAATCCCCAAGACCAGCGCGATATTCATGATGTTCGAGCCGATGACGTTTCCCACCGCCATGCCTTCGTGGCCGGTGGTGGCCGCCGACAACGAGGCCGCCAGTTCTGGAGCGCTGGTGCCGAATCCCACCACGGTGACGCCGATGACGAACGAAGAGATATTGAACCGCGTGGCCAGTCGGCTGGCCCCACGGACGAGCATCTCGGCGCCAAGGGTCAGGAGGCCGAGTGCCACCAAGAGAATCAGGAGATCCGGGATCATGGGAGCGGAATTGTACGAAGGAACCACGCTCTGCTGTCAAAACAGCCCTTTAATCGCGGCAGTGTCAAAGCCAGAATCGCCCTCCTTTCTTCGCCATGGCGATCAGAGATCTGGGACTTTCCTATGATGAAGGTTCCAACCGGCTCCGATTATCAGGTCGGACCGGTCTTCACCCCAGTATTCGAAAGCACTCCGAAGATGCCATCTATCACCGAACGACTCGGCAGCGAAGCTGACAGCCTGCTCCAGCACACCGCGAAGGTCTCCAGCGATCTGCTTCATCTTCCGGGTCCGGATTTCGTCGAACGGGTCTGGATGCAGACCGACCGCAGCCCGCAGGTGCTCAAGAACATCCAATCGATCTACGACCATGGTCGGCTCGGGGGTACGGGATACGTCTCGATTCTGCCGGTCGATCAGGGGATCGAACATGCCGCCGGGGCAAGCTTCGCGAAGAACCCCATCTACTTCGACGGCGAGAAGATCGTCGAACTTGCCATCGAGGGTGGATGCAACGCGGTGGCGACAACCTTTGGCGTTCTGGGGAGTGTGAGCCGCAAATACGCTCACCGGATTCCATTCATTGTGAAGCTGAACCACAACGAACTTCTCACGTTCCCGAATCACTTCAGTCAGATCATGTTTGGTTCGGTCGACGAAGCGTGGGAACTGGGTGCCGCGGCGGTCGGTGCGACGATTTACTTCGGGTCGGACGACTCGGACCGACAGATCATCGAAGTTTCTGAGGCGTTCCATCGAGCGCACGAACTCGGCATGGCGACGGTCCTCTGGTGCTACCTTCGCAACGACGCCTTTAAGAAGGACGGCAAGGACTATCACGTTTCTTCCGACCTGACCGCGCAGGCCAACCATCTTGGCGTCACCATCGAGGCGGACATCATCAAGCAGAAGCAGCCCGAACTCAACGGCGGCTACGAGATGCTCAACATGGGTGATTCCAGTTACGGCAAGTTCGATACGCGGATCTACACCGATCTCTGTTCGGATCACCCCATCGACCTCACCCGATATCAGGTCCTCAACTGCTATTGCGGTCGGGCCGGGCTCATCAATTCCGGCGGGGGAAGTGGTGATAACGATTTCGGCCAGGCCGTTCGCACCGCGGTGATCAACAAGCGAGCCGGTGGCATGGGCATGATCTCGGGCCGCAAGGCGTTCCAGCGGCCGATGGCCGAGGGCATCGAGCTGTTGAACGAGATTCAGGATGTCTACCTCGATACGTCAGTCACCATCGCCTGATCTCCGTCTGATGACCTGACGATGGCGATCGATGCGCCGGCGGCTCTTTGGCGTCGGTTCCAAAGTAGGTTCGAACCCGTTTCCGCCTTTAGCTGAAGCGCTCGCGGAGGCGGGCCTCGGCCCAGTTCCACCAGACGTTCCAGGAGTGATCCTGCTCGACCCTCGTCCGTCCTGCCGCGGCAATCGAAGCCCGGCGGGCGGGATCCGCGAGGAGTCCCGAGACGATCCCCGGCAGTTCCTCGATTTTCTGAAACGCGAGTGCTTCGGCGCCCACGTCGAAGGCGTCGCGCAGCGCGGGCTCGTCATCGGAAATCAACACACCGCCGGCCGCGGGGATATCGAACGCTCGCATGTTCAGCATGTCGGGGGCAGCAAACGAGCCAACATTTAAGGAGACGGCGGCCGCGCGGAACGCCGCCGACTGTTGAAGTCCGGAATCAACCCAGCCTTGCCAGCACGCCTCGGCGGCGGTGCCGGCGAGTAGCGGTTTCCAATGGGTATCGCCGTGAATGCGGACGTTGAACCCGTGCTCGGCGAGGTGAATCGCCGCCGCGACTCGTCTTCGTCGAGTAGCCTCGTAGGCGAGGATCAGATCGAGTGGAAATTCCGCCGATGGGACGAGACCGGCTTCTGCGAGAAGATCCTCGGCATGCCGCTCTGGTTGGGCGACCCAATCGTCCGCGAGTTCACCGATGCGATGCTCGATGGCGTTGGGGAGCGGCTGAGCGAGGTGAATTGTGGGGAGATTCCCCACGATGCAGACGTCGCATGGCGCTGCCACAGTCTTCGCGAGGGCGGTGATGTCCGGCAATTCGGTTGCCAAAGGACGGATCAGCGGCTCAATGCCGAGCGCCCGAAAGGGGCCCGCAAAGTGCTCGCCCGCGACGACTACCAATTCGCGATCGCTCCATGGAAATGTCTGGATCGGAATCAGTCGGGGGTTGGAACTCACCAAGACGAGCGAGGGAAAGTCCGCCCGCCAGGGACAGAGCATCGATCCCGGCCGGAGGAAACTGAGGAACATGTCTGGATCCGTCTCGAGGACGAAACGAGCGTCATCCGCTTCGACGAATGGGTCTCGCCGCTGGTCCGAGATTCTGATCCGAGGGTCATGTCCAGCGGTCTCCGCGGCTCGTCCGATCGCGGTCGCCAGGTGACGGAGTGCGGTCGAGTTCGCATCGACGACGCTTCCGACTCGCAGCGGTCCGGCGTCGAGGCGTGGTTGACCGGGGGTACGTTTTCGGGTCTTTGCATTCGCCGCCACCGCTCCTTGAAATGCGAGGTCGGCGGCGGCACCGAGATTCTGAATTCGTTCACGGATCGCCATGAAACGAGGGGAGTGCTCACCGGGGAGGATCGCGACGCCGAGCGCAATGCTTCGAATGGGGTCGATGGCCTCCGGAAGTGCTTCGCGAATTGCCAGATCAAGATCTTCGCCGGCCGCGAATCGGACCTTCGGATCAGCCATCGAATTCGACCAGTCGTGGATCTGAAAGGAGCGTCGAAGCCTCGCGAGGTCCGGTTCGACGACCACGATGACCGTCTTTGTCTCTTGAATAGACATGCTCTCACGGACGAGGTCGACGACCTGGCCGGTACCGCAGCCGAGCACAAAGATGGCATAGGGGCGGGGTCCAGACCGGGGGAGCGTCAGCGGGCGAGGAAGCGGCGGATCGAGAAAGGGCTCGGAGGGACTGGTGGCGTTCTCCTCGACGGCGTTGAGTCGTCGAAAGAGCCTCTCCCGATTTCGGCGAAGCATCTCCAAGGAATTCTTCAACGGTTCTCGACTGGTCGCGTCGGGCATGCTTGAGAGCCTAACTCAAAGCCCGGATTGGACCTTCCCGGAGTCACTTGGAATCGGAGTGGTTCTTTGTTCCGGCGTTGAGAAGCCGTTCGCCTTCGTCGGCGGTCATCGTGCCTTCTGCCACGTAGGCGGCGACCTCTTGGCGGGTTCGTTCCCGGGTCCGGACGATGAGGATTTTCCTGGCGACGCCCGCCAAGATGGCGGTCACCGCGATGATCGCACCGGCTGCGAAGACGACCAGGACCGCCATGTTCTCAGACTCGACGAGCGTCGCCCACGTTCCACCGGATTCAGGGGCCGCTTGAGCGAGCAGGAGAAGGTTCATCGGTGTGGTTCCAAACGGGACGTCGGGGAGAGAATGACCGAGCTTTGTTCGGAACCCCTGGCATCCGATTTCACCGATCAGTCAGATCGACCGCCGAGCCGCTGATCTTGGGCGAGTCAGCTCCGGGCGAGTCGAACGGAAGCGTCACGGCTTCGACTTCTGAGCCGTTCTCGCTCCGCTTCCAGATCCCGGCGGGCCTGAGCGTCCTCGGCGAAGTCCTCGCCGAAGCGGACCAGTCGAAGGCTGTTGAGAATCACGAAGAGATAGGCGACGGCCTGGTAGAAGGGGGTCAGCCAGATGTTGATGTTGCCAGTGGCGGCCAGCGCGAGTCCGACGACCGCAAGAAGCAAACTCACCGCGATATTCTGCGTGATGATGCCCTTGGTCCGACGAGCGATTTCCAGCAGGAATGGGACATGTCGGAGGTCATCATGCATCAGTGCTACGCCGGCTGAGTTGGTTGCGATATCAGAGCCGGAGAGGCCCATCGCAACGCCAACATCGGCCGTGGCGAGGATTGGGCCATCGTTGATGCCATCTCCAACGACCAGTGTTCGATGGCCGTTGGCAATGAGGTTCTTGAGTTCGGCATGCTTCTCTTCCGGGAGGCACTCCGCTTCCACGGAGTCAACGCCGACCGATTGGCCGACCCGCTTTGCCACGTCGAGACGGTCACCAGTGAAGATACAGATCCGGCGAACGCCGAGCCTTCGAAGATGCTCGACGACTTCGCTGGCATTTCGACGCAACTTATCCTCGAGGCCGACCGCTCCGAGATACCGGTCGCCAAGCATCACGTGGACGCTGGACATACCGGCGATTTTTTCTTCCACTTCGGTGATCTGATCTGCGATTCCTGGGGCAAGTTCACGGAGCCACGCGCCGCGGCCAGCAGAAATCACGCCGTCGGCGCGGGTGGCGCGAACGCCACGGCCGTGCTCTTCGCGGTACTCAGTGATCGGTGCCGCGGTGATTCGGGCCTTCTCCGCGGTGTCGAGAATGGACCTTGCCAACGGGTGGTTCGAACTCTGTTCAGCATCCGCCGCGGCTTGGAGGAGGGTCGCACCATCGACACCGTCGACGGGGGCGAGACGGCTGACCGCGAATCGACCAGTGGTCAGGGTTCCGGTCTTGTCCATCACCACGGTGTCAACGACGGCGGCACTTTCGAGGGTACGAGTCTGCTTGATCATGATGCCGAGCCTCGCCGCACTCGCGAATGCCGCGACCATGGCGGTCGGATAGGCAATGAGCAAGGCGCCCGGGCAGGTCACCACCAGCACGGTGATCGCGCGGATCGCCGCTTCGTCACGATCAGGACTCCGCACCGTGAAGAACCAGACCAACGCTGAAACCATGATCACCACCGGCACATAGAACCCGGCTAATCGTTCGATAATCTCCTGTCGGTCGCTGCGGGCGCTTTCCGCCTCTCGAATGAGCGACTCAACCTTACCAATGGTGGTTTCGTCAGCGACCGCGGTCACGGTGATGTCGATTTGGCCGGTGAGGTTGGTGGTACCCGCATAGACGTCAATTCCCGGCATCGCTTCGATCGGAACCGCTTCGCCGGTGAGGGAGGCCTGGTTGATCGAGCTTGAACCAGTTGCGACGCAGCCGTCGACCGGCAGGTTTTCGCCGGGACGGACTCGGACGACGTCTCCGACCTTGAGCTCGGCCAGTCGGACTTCGGATTCGGTGCCGTTCTCATCAAGACGTCGGGCGGCATCCGGCGTGAGTTCCACGAGTTCGCGGATCGCCCGTTGGGCGCCCCACGCCGTTCGGCTCAGGACGAGTTTGGAGAGCCACAAGAAGAGCGCGAGAAATCCCGCGGTTCGAAGATCGTTCACGGCAATGGCCGCGATGACGGCGAGGGTCGCGAGGGCATCACTCGAGGGTTCGCCGCGTTTCATTTCCCGGATGGCACCCTTGAGCAGCGGGATCAAGAGGAGGATCGCACCGATCGCCGCGGGAATGTCGGCCACGGCCGAACTGGCACCCAGAAGATGGGCGACTCCGCTGACCAGCAACAAGGTTCCGCCAAGAAGGGCGACGAAGAGTTGGCGTTCCAGTCGCCGTCCTCCAAGATCGCTGGTTTCGTTCTGCTGGGGGGAGAGGGCCGGCGTCGGCGCGGTCATCTGGCTCATTCGAATCTCCGGGGCCAAGAAAGGCGGATCTGCGTTGGAAACAGGCAGTTAGAAATGGACCGACGAACGATCTGGGAGCCTGATGAAACGCGTGAACAGTGTATCCGGGTTCATCGATACGTTCGAGATGTCGGTTGGGTTCAGCCAGATCTGGGTGGGCCATACTCTGGTGCACCTCCTCCCGTAAACTTGGAATCATGAGCAAAGAACAGGTTGTCATCGCAGGAGATGGTCAGATGGGGCTGGCAATGGCTTCAGCCGCGGTTGAGGCCGGAGCCGAGCGGATTCAGATTTGGGGCCCGTTTGAGTCCTCGGTGAGCGAGCTCCGGAGAACTCGCGAGAGCCCACGGCTTCCGGGATGGCCCATTCCGGAGCGCATCGAGCTGGTTCATGACCCATCGGTCTTCGCTGAGGGGACGATTCTGGTCAATGCGATCCCGACGCAGTTCATGCGCCCCGTCTGGAGCCGAATTGCCCCTTTCGCACCGGCCGACTCCGCGATTATTTCCACCGCCAAAGGGCTGGAGATTGGAAGTGGAGCCCGTCCGAGCGAAATACTTCTGGAATCGCTCGAAAATCCGATCGTCTGTGCACTGAGTGGGCCCACCATTGCGGCAGAACTAATCCGAAAACTTCCGGCATTGATGGTGGCGGCATCGTCTTCGAGTGCGGTGGCCGCCAGAGCACGGCAGGCTTTCGGCACCCGGTCGCTTCGAATCTATGAGAGTGATGACCTGGTTGGCGTGGAACTCGCTGGGGCGGTCAAAAACGTCATCGCCCTGGCCGCCGGGATTTGTGACGGTCTGGAATTGGGATCGAATGCCAAGAGCGCCCTGCTCGCGAGGGGGCTGGCAGAGATGACTCGATTTGGCCTCGCCCATGGTGCTCGATCGGACACCTTCTTCGGCGTCGCTGGAGTCGGCGATCTCGCGACGACTTGCTTTAGTCCCGAGGGGCGGAATCGATCCTGCGGCGAGGCGTTGGCTCGCGGTTCCTCGCTCGCGGAGTACCTCGAAGCGCAGCGCTGCGTGGTGGAGGGAGTGTCGACGGTGGAAAGCGTCCGGCGGGCGGCCGGAACATTCGGACTGGACATGCCGATCACCGAGATGGTCGGTCGGATCATCTTCGACGGGCTCGATCCTTGGAAAGCGATCGAGGAACTCATGTCGCGACCGTCGGGGGCCGAAGGCCTTCGGGTGACCTGAGGGTCATTCGTCGTCTTCGAATCCTCGCTCGATGAGTTCTGCGATCGACGCCAACGCGTTCGTGGCATCGTCGCCTTCAGCCGTGATCTCGAGGATCGTGCCAGCGGTTCCGGCAAGCATCAGCAACTGCATGATCGATTTCCCGTCGACGGTGTTCTTGGCATCCGTTCGACGGACGCCAATGGTCGACGTGAAGGTCCCTGCACGCTCCGCAAGGAGCATGGCGGGTCGGGCATGGAGCCCAAGTCGATTCGAGATGGTCACCTTCCGGCTAGGCATCGGATCGGGTTCGGAATCTGGTCAACCGACGGACTGACCAGCGTCCGCTTCCTCCAAGAGGGTGGTGATTTCCTTGACATCCGCGGCCTGGCGGAGGAATCGTCGGAACTGGTCTTTGCTGAGGTTCCCGAAGATCGCCTCCATGGCGTCGATGTGCTCTTCGGGGCGTTCTTCCGGACTGATGAGAAGGAAGATCGAATGGACTGGCTGCTTGTCGAGCGCGTTGAAGTCAACGCCCGCTTCGCTGATGCCAATGGCCACCGTCAGGCGATCAAGGCCGGATGCCTTGACATGCGGTACCGCGACGCCATGGCCAAATCCGGTGGAACCCTTTCGTTCTCGCTTGAGTGCCTCCTTGAGATAAGGATCACGTCGATCTGCGTTGATCGCTTCAGCGGCGACGAGGGCGTCGAGGAGTTCCCCGAGAACTTCGTCGCGTTTACTGGATTTCAAGGATGTGATAATGGCCTTTTCGACCACGATTTCGCGAAGCTTCATATCGGTTTCCGGGACTTTGGTCTACTTGTGACTTTGGGTTTTTTCTTTCCAGTCGTGGAGTTGTCTGGCGACTCTGTCCACAGCCTGGTCAATTCCTGCATAGAGGTCTTCTTGCGAAGACTTCCCAATGATCATGGAATGATGGACTACTTCCACCCTAGCCTCGACTTCGAAGTCGAGATGTACCTTGTCCAGCACGATTTCGATCGACTGGACATGGTCTCGATACTTCTCAAGGTGGTCACATCTCTTGATCGCGTACTGCTCGATGGGCTCGGTGAGTTCCACGTGCCGACCGGTCACGATGATTTGCATGATTAGGACTCCTTGGTGCCTTCCGGATCAGAATGGCCGTCCGGGGTTTCTGGTTGCTGAAGAATACGTCCCTCTTCACTTGTAAGTGAGACACTATCGGGATCTCGATCAGGAAGGGTTTCATGAGGGGGAATCAAGACGCCACCTGAAATTGTGAAACGAAGTGCTTCATCGATCGAGATCGGCAATTCACGGACTTCGTCTCGGGGTACCGTGATGGTATACCCCGTGAACGGCGTGGGTGAACTGGGGATGAAAATGGTCAATGCGTCGCCCGATTCATGCTCAATACTCCGCATCGTTCCTCCGGTGACCAGCCCGACCGCCCAGACTCCCTTTCTTGGATACTCGACCACCACCACCCGGTTGAATTTGATCGGCTTGTCATCCGAGAAGAGGAAATCAACCACCTGCTTCACGTATGGATAAATCTGTTTGAAGAGCGGTACGCTGGTAATCACCCGTTCGAATTGCTTCTGGACGCGCCGTCCCAGGAATCCGCCGAGGAGGCGTCCGGCGAAGTACACGCTTAAAACCGCGACCAGGATGCCGATCCAGTCGAGGGCGAGCGAGTAGCGATTCCACCAATCGGCGACCGCCGTCCGAGTCAGTTCGCGTCGAACGACGGTGGGGTCGTCCGATCCTTTCTTGCTGGCTTCCCGCTGCGTGACGATCTCGTTGATCTGCTCCTCGGTGGGGAGGAACGGACTTCCCAGCGTGGGCCAGTGTTCCGCCCCTTCGGCGACGCCGGCTCGGATACCCCCATTAATTGGCTGGGCGATCGCTAAATCTACGAATTGATAGGCCTTGACCAGAATCCACAACGTGAGCACCGACGGAAGAAGAACGCCCAGACCTCGTCCGAAGAATCGTTTGAAGTCGGCGGCGAATGTTCTAGGTTGATCGTGGGCCATGAGTGCTGGTGTGAACCATTCTATAGGCCTTCCGCGAGAGGGTGTGGAATCCTCCCAAACGGTGATCAGCGCTGATTCACGGTTCCGCGGAGCGCCTCGAGCCGTACCGCGATCACCAGACGCTGATCTCGACGCCGAATCTCAAGCCGGACGGTCTCTCCAAGCTTTCGGCTGGCAATGGCCAGCATGAGTTCCGCGAGGGCCCGGACCGGCTTTTCGTCGACCTGGGTAATCACGTCGCCGCGCCGCAAACCGGCTCTCCGGGCGTTTCGGCCGATCACTTTCTCGACCTGAACACCGTCACCGGCCTCGATGCCGCTAATCCCGATCGACGCATCGCCGTAGTCCACACGATCGTCAATCGAGCCTCGATCGAGGACCCAGGATTTCCAACGCTGATTCACTTGATCGACCGAGAGTCCGAAGACTTTTTCGAAGGCCTTTCCGCCCCCCGGATCCCGATCGAACGTCGCCACATAGGCTTCGTACCACTCTTGGAGTAGGCCCAGCGACGCGAGAAACTCGAACATTGACCGGACCTGGGGGTAAAACCGAGCATTCCCGGCGAGAAACTGATCGGGTTTCAATTGGAAGAGTTTGTCCCACGAAAGCGCGATGCCAGCCTGGACCTGACGTCTCGCGATGTTGTGTCGCATGTTCGGTACGAACTTGATCGTTCCGTCGTCGTTCCAGACGTACTCTTCGTAGAGGCTGGCGAGCCCTTCCTGCACCCACATCGGGTGGCGTTGGCCGCGGATGTCCATGTCGGCCCAGTGCATTCGGTGTGCAAATTCGTGACGCAGACTCTCGCCGATGTCCCGCGTGACCAGCAATCGCTTTCCATGCAGATACACGCCCGGAGTTCTCGCGGGATCGGCGACATCGAGCAGGCGTTGGAAGACCTCTGTGACGTGGTTCTTTGAAGGCACAACGACGAAGCACCAGTCCTGCGGCGGTGACTTGAAGAGGGTCTTGGTGAGCTGATCTGCTTGGCGAGCAATGATCTCCTTCATGTCGGCATGCGCCTTGGCATCGAGACCCGTGGCGAAATGAAGACGGTGTTCAGAATCTGTCTCGTAGTGGTAGTCGTCGCCATATCGACGTTGCCAAGATTCGAACTGGCGATTGGCGATGCGGCGATCGATCCGGCGGTTCGCTTCGAGAATGGACGTGAAGGTCTCGTGATTTCTCATGGATGCGAGATCGGGATCTAGCCGCATCGCGGCGAAGTCACGGAATCCATGTTCGACCGCCTCAAGCAGGGCGGCGGCGGATGCCTCCCGGCGACCGAGGAGGGCGAGTCCGCATGCTCGGTTGTAGAGCATGTGCGGTGTCCCCGGCCAATTCTCGAGGTACAGCGTAATCAGTTCGAGCGCTGCCTCTTGATCACCGCTCCCGAAGGTTCGCACGATCCGTCGTTCGAGGGCCGCCGCATCGTCGTTGCTCTGGAACGCCGAGGCCTGGCGACCGCCCAGCGCGATGGTCAGAAAAAGCAGCGTGAACATCAGCCATTGGCGAGAGGTCGATCGACCGAGTCGGGCGAGGGATACGAATTCAGGTGAAAGGGAAGACATCAAAACGATGCTAGCACGGAAGTGATCGTTGACCGCCAAGGTCCGCGGCCCGGGGCCAAATCGAGGTCTCGGTTCAAATTCTCCGACTTCGGACGGTGTCATGGGGACGTATCCGTCGGTGCCAGAACCCAGTTCCATTAAGAATCGGCTGTCCCGGAGCGATCCTCGGTGAGCACCTGGCCATCGGTGATTCTGATCCGGCCTTCCGCGATCGCTCGAATGGCTTCCGGCAGCGCTTCGCACTCCGCGGCGAAGACCCGAGCGGCGAGGCTCGCGGTCGTGTCATCGGGCTCAACGGGACATCGCCGTTGAAGAATGACCGCGCCGTGATCGTAGATCTGATCGACAGCGTGCACGGTGCAGCCGCTCTCGGTATCGCCATGGGCCAGCACGGCGGCGTGAACGCGATCGCCGTACATGCCGGGTCCACCGTGCCGGGGAAGTAGGGATGGATGGATGTTCACCACTCGATCGTTCCAACGGGGTCCGACTCGGAAGTGTCTCAGATAGCCGCAGAGGCATACGAGTTCGACCTGGGCATGTTGGAGCGCTTGGTCAACCTGATTTGAGGTGTCGGCTTCCGGCGAGATCGGGATCACTTCGACCGAAAGTCCGGCATCGCGGCAGCGAGCGACTCCGGCTACGTCTTCGCGGTGGGCCAG
>Ga0222662_1000325_pt1 | contig 42287 bp, 32 predicted proteins | sample AntAcemetagen600_FD_179821 | JGI IMG/M metagenome (GOLD analysis project Ga0222662, IMG submission 179821) | Saline water microbial communities from Ace Lake, Antarctica - #600 | ecosystem: Environmental > Aquatic > Non-marine Saline and Alkaline > Saline | place: Antarctica: Ace Lake... | reverse complement strand
GGTGAAAGCATAGTCGGTGGCTTGAATCATCCATGGTAGCGCAACTCAGAATACGCCTGTTTGCAAACAAAAAAGAACAATCCTGCACCATTACACGTTCCTAGCCCTTAAATAAAAAAGCCGTGCCAATTGAGTGGGGTATCCCTTGAAAAGGTTGACAAACCTAGACCTATCCTTACTTCAATAAGTCCCAGATGGGCACTGGTCTTAAATATCGAATACTAGTTTTGAACCGGCTGTGGCAGCCAGTGAACATCGTCGGCGTCGAGCGAGCCTTTAGTCTCCTTCTGCAAGACCACGCACAGGTCATTTACACGGGCGACGAGAGCTTCCGGATGATGGATTCTGTGGCATGGCTTCAACTCTCTGAGGAGGCGACTCCCGAAGACAATGAGGCCTACATTCAGACCGTCCGCTTGCGGATTCGAGTGCCCAAGGTTCTTTTGCTTCGCTCTTACGATAAGCTCCCCAATCAGGAGGTGAAATTTACCAGAGACAATCTTTTCGAGCGAGACGATTACCGCTGCCAATATTGCGGCAATCATTTCGAACCAGTGCATCTCAACATGGATCACGTCATCCCGCGTGATCGTGGCGGGCGTACCTCTTGGGAAAATATTGTCACTTCGTGTATCAAGTGTAATTCGCGCAAAGCCAACTGCCTGCCACATCAGGCCAATATGCACCTGATCCGTAAACCGGAGCGCCCTCGCTGGCGGCCATTCGTCAGTTCACTGATTGGGCAAAGTTATGATTCAGACTGGGATCATTTTATCAATTTGAAGAAACGCGCCTGATTGCTCCTGACCGTGTAGAACGACGGCGATAGCCGTTGTTTCGCTCGGCCTTACGCTCTCACACTGGCTATCGCCAGCGTTCTGCGGAATACAGCAAGAAAAACATTCAGTAGTTGCCCCGCCCTTTGTAGAACGACGGCGATAGCCGTTGTTTCGCTCGGCCTTACGCTCTCACACTGGCTATCACCAGCGTGCTACGGAGACAGTGTGTCACGTATTCTGAAAAGAAGATGGAATAATCGGCAGGACCTTGTAGTCTAATTTCTTTCAACTATGCCACAGCCTGCACTCACTATTCCGGAATTTGAAACGACGCTTTCTGCGCACAGCCTCGAACTGTCTCGTTCGGCACCGCGCGTCTTGCAAATCAATACAGGCAAGCTTTGTAACCTCACTTGTGTGCATTGCCATGTGAATGCGGGACCTAAGCGAAAGGAGATCATCACACGTGAAACGATTGACCAGATCCTAGAATGGCTTGAAGCCTCGGAGATCGATACCGTCGACCTGACGGGGGGCACGCCCGAGATGATTCCTGACTTTCGTTATTTCGTGGAGAAGATCCGTTCGATGGGGCGGCGTGTCATGGATCGTTGTAATCTCACCATACTGAACGAGCCTGGCTATGAATGGGTGGCCGACTTTCACGTCGCCAATCAAGTGGAGATCGTGGCTTCCATGCCTTGTTACTCTCCGGGAAACGTCAATGCGCAGAGGGGTGAGGGCGTCTTCGATTCCAGTATTCTTGCCCTTCAAATACTGAACGCCAAAGGCTACGGCATCGACCCGGCACTGAAGCTTGATCTGGTTTATAACCCCAATGGTGCCAGCTTGCCGCCCGAGCAAGCCGAGCTTGAGGACGACTACAAGCGTGAGCTTAAAGCGCACTTCGACATCGTGTTCCATCAGCTCTACGCGATCACCAATATGCCGATCGCGCGCTTTACTTCGTATCTCAAAAGGCAAGGTAGCTATGCCGAATACATGCAATTGCTCTTAGAGAATTTCAACGCCGGTTCGGTTGAAGGATTAATGTGCCGCGATACGATTAGTGTTGATTGGGAAGGCGGCATTTACGACTGCGATTTTAATCAACAGATGGGCATGCACCACGGATCGGTAGGTGCGGAGCCGATGAAACTGTGGGGCCTTAAGCTGAACGAGTGGGCAAAGATGCCGATTCTGACTGGCACCCACTGCTACGGCTGCACCGCAGGCCAAGGCTCCAGCTGCGGTGGTGCAACGGTGTAGGATCGTTCGGCCAAAACTTTACAGTTTCGGCTACGCTTCCCTTGTAGCCGAAAGCGTAAGCTTTTAGACGGCAGGGTAACCGAGAGCGTAAGCTTTTGGACGATCTTTCTTGCATCCTACAACCCTCCAAAGTCTTACGACTTCGGCTACGCGAATCAAATCATTAATTCCTCGGAATAGAAGCTGCTTTATTACATCCTATTGCCATGCTACCCAATATACTCACGCGTTTACTATCGATTCTGGCTACCTCGCTGCTCACCTTTAGCACTTCAGCTTGGGCGCTCAGCCCCTTAGAATTTACCGCAGATTCAATCACTGAAGACACGCAAGAAGCGCACAATCTCAGCACTTGGTGGACGAAAGAGATCGTTCAGGCCGATGTCGTGATCGACTTTGGCGGCAAACGGATGGTGGACGGCACCTTCACCTTTGAAGCGCATGGGCCGCGCGCTCGTTTTGATCGAGCGGATGGTGTCAGTGTCATTTACGACGGCCAGACCGCATGGGTGACACCCGCTGAGGCCGAAGCCCCGATGGGGCGCTTTCATGTTCTCACATGGCCGTGGTTTATCATGGCTCCCTTTAAAATGCAGGGCGACGGGATCAATTTGACTCAGCCGAACCTCAGTCCGCTCAACGGAAAGGCCCACAAGTCTCTCTTACAAACTTTTGGTGACGAGATGGGCGATACGCCTGATGATTGGTATCGCTTTTTTATCAACTTAAAGACCGACCAGATCGATGGTATGTCCTATATCGTCACATACGGTAAAGACACCGAGACCGCGAACGAACAGCCTTCGATCATTCGTTACTTCGATTACACGGAGGGTGACGCGCCCCGCATCGCGCAGCGCTATGAGTTCTGGTATTGGGATCCCGAGAGCGGCACCACTGTGGGTGATTTGCCCAAAGGCACAGGTGCTGTCACTAAGATTGCCTATCTCTCAAATGCGGAGATCGACTTTACAGTGCCGAAAGATGCTCGCGAGTTAAAGCTACCACCCGAGCCGATCAACTACTCGGTCTATGCTAAGCTACTCGAAACCTATGTCAGCCGAACAGGTGTCAAATACGGTGCTTGGTTTAACAACAAAAGTGACCTGAAGGCACTCGGAAATTTACTAATCAAGTTCGCCGAGATTGATCTCTCGGATTACTCTAAGGAAGAGCAGGCTGCCTTTTACATAAATCTCTATAACGCCGCCATGCTACAAGCGGTCTTTGACAACTATCCGCTCGATTCGGTCAAAGACATTGGCCTGCTACCGTTCTCGATTTTTAGAAAGAATTTTATTCGACAAGGTGATCGCAAGCTTAGTCTCGATGATGTCGAAAAGGGGATTTTGCTCCAAGAATTCTTCGATTCGCGCATCCATTTCGCGGTCAACTGCGCTAGCGAAAGCTGCCCGCCGCTTTTAGCCAAACCATTCACGGCAAAGAAGTTGGACGCCCAGCTTGAAGCACAAACCAGAGCCTTTGCAAAAAGCGCGCGCGGCGCTCGCGTCATCATGGGGAAACAACGGATCGCATACTCCGAACTGTTTAAGTGGTATCAGGACGACTTCGACGTCGAAAGCCCCGCAGAGTATTTGAACCGCTACCGCGAAATGCCACTGCCGATCGGCTACGATACCGACTGGATCGATTACGACTGGTCGCTCAACTCTACACTTTAACTCATAAAAGTAGCACAGGCATCTTGCCTGTGTATCAAACCCAGAACACAGGCAGGGTGCCTGTGCTACAAACTAGCTCAAATCATGCCTAATCCAATTTCTAGCTACTACACATGGTTACACGGTAAATGGCCTTCCGGGGGAGTGGAGAAGGGCCCAGATGTCAATGAAGACGGCACTACCGAGCTCAAGGGTGTTCGCGTCGTAGGGGATCTCACGGGAGTGCCCCTACTCAAGTTTTCCGCCGACACCGGAGCCAAAGCGGTGCAAGGCATTCTGGAAGAGTCGAACTTTAAGAAAGGCGCGGGCAACGACCGCGACGTCTACGATCTCGCTATCATCGGTGCTGGGGTCTCCGGTCTGTCGGCCGCGATCGAGGCCAAGAAGGCGGGGCTGAACTTCGTCATTTACGAAGCCGACGAGCCGTTTTCGACCATTCATAACTTCCCGCGTAAGAAGCCGATCTATACCTATCCGACCGAGATGCAGCAAGCGGGCGAGCTGCAATTTAAAGCAGACGTCAAAGAAGATTTGCTGAAAGAACTTAAAGTGCAGCAAGACGAGCACGGCATCGAAACGACTGAGGCTAAGGCGACCAACATCACGCGAGAAGGTGGCTTGCTTACCGTGAACTTCATCAAGGGCGAGCCTGCCAAAGCGCAGCGAGTGATCATCGCGATCGGGCGCACGGGCAATTTTCGCAAACTCAATGTGCCCGGCGAGGGGATGGATAAGGTCTCCAATCGATTGATCGATGCGGGCGAGCATTCGGGGCAAAAAGTCATGGTTGTGGGCGGAGGCGATTCCGCCCTGGAGGCGGCCATCTCGCTGGCGGAATCTGGCGCGACGGTCGCACTTAGTTATCGGAAGAAGGAGTTCTCTCGCCCCAAGCCGGACAATGTCGAAAAGCTCAAAGAGTTGGAAGCGGCGGGGCAGCTCTCTTTCTACATGGGCACCAATGTGCAAGAGATCAACGAGGATAGCGTCGTGCTCTGTGGGGATGATAACGAGGATTGCACGATAGAGAACGATATCGTCTTCACCTTGATTGGGCGCGAGCCACCGCTCGATTTCTTCCGCAAGTCAGACATTCACGTGAGCGGCGATTGGACGCCGAAGATTTGGGGTGGGCTCATCGCATTCATCGTCTTGATGACTTTCCTTTACCATCTCAAAGCCTACAAACCGCTCCTAGGCATCAAAGGCACCAACTTGTGGCAGGTCTTTGCCAGTAAACAATGGTTCCCCTTTAATATTCCAGTGGTCGGAGGCGAAGGAGGCATCGTTTATACCTTTCTCAATGCGGCACGCAACGATCCCGGCTTCACCTTCGCGCTGATGTATACGACTGTCATAGTGGTCTTCGGCATTCGTCGAATGCGCCGCCGTAAGACGCCTTACGTCACCTTGCAGACGTCGACCTTGATCGCCATTCAAGTGATCCCGCTCTTCATTCTCCCGTATCTACTTTTCCCTTACCTCTATTACCACGGTGTCTTTACGAACGGGGGCTTCGGTCAATGGTTTGGCATGACTTTTCTATCGGACGGTCAAGGGGGTGCGCCTGATCAGTTTTGGCGCGCCTTTGGTTTCATTTTAGCCTGGCCGCTCTTCATCTATAACATTTTCACAGAGGCGCCGATCTGGGGCTGGATCGTATTAGGCTTCATTCAGACCTTCGTGGTTATCCCGCTCATCGTCTGGCGTTGGGGCAAAGGCGCTTATTGCGGTTGGATTTGCTCTTGCGGGGCGATGGCGGAGACACTCGGTGATCAACATCGCCACAAGATGCCACACGGCCCAAAGTGGAATAAGCTCAACATGATCGGTCAGTGGGTGCTCGCGATTGCATTTGTTCTACTCGTGCTACGCATTATCGGCTGGGTGACGCCCTGGGACGGCTTTGATAAAGCGGTGGCTGGATTCATCGATAAGAACGAACTCTTTAGCTATAAAGTACTGATCGATCTCTGGCTGGCTGGGGCGATCGGTTACGGTCTTTATTTCCATCTGTCTGGCCGCGTTTGGTGTCGCTTCGCCTGTCCACTCGCCGCGCTCATGCACATCTACGCGCGCTTCTCGCAGTTCCGCATCTTTGCGGAAAAGAAGAAGTGTATTTCGTGTAACGTTTGCACCAGTGTCTGCCATCAAGGCATCGACATTATGAATTTTGCCAACAAGGGCTTACCGATGGAAGACCCCGAGTGCGTGCGTTGCTCTGCCTGTGTCCAATCGTGCCCGACCGGTGTACTCAGCTTTGGTCGCTTAGACGGGGCAGGCGGGCAGATACTCGATAAGCTGGCGGCGTCGCCTGTGCGGATGCGTGAGGCGCACGAACTTTCGCCGGTGGATAAGCTGTTGCGGCAATCATAAGGGCGCGAAAAGTCGCAATACTATTGCATATTAATCCAGGAAGATGGGTTAAGGACTGCAATGCTACCTTCCCCGGGTAGGCTCGTAGAATGCTGGCGAGATCCATGCTTCACTCTTCGCGCTTCGCGCTTCGCGCTACGCAGGCAGAGCGAGTCGCGCCCCTCTGTAAACCTAAAAAATCCACCAGCCGACCATCGCAAGAATGAGGATCAGCAGGACGACGGAGAGGCTTTTGCGTTCTTGGCTCGTTAGGCGCATGCTCGATATTAGAGGCGCGTAGACGTTTGTGGGCAAGGTTCGAATCACCCTCTCACATTACTGAGGCTGAGTGTGGGGTTGAATTTTCGATAAAAATCACTACGATAAGTCCCATGAAATCATTTCTACTGTTTCTTTCTGCCCTCATATCATTGAGCTTTTTTACAGGCTGCACAACTACGCCGCCACACGGGGAGTTCGTCAAAACGATCAACTTTAGTTCGCTCGATACCTTTAGTTACAAGCACACATTGATCACGGGGATGGACTTCCGCAAATCGGAGGAGTTACTACTCGAAGAGCTCTCCGAACGGACGATCATCAGCGAACTACAGGCGCGTGGCTTTGAGCAGACGGATGGCGAAACCGACTTTTTCGCGGTGGTGAAATGGAAGAAGGCGGTCAGTAGCTATGCGGATCCGTTTGATCATATTGATCCCTACACAGATGCCACGGCGCGGCGTAATGATTACGCAAAACAATTTGCTTCGAGATTACACCTTACCCTGGAAATCTACGAGAGCAGCACGCGAAACCTTTTCTGGCGAAACGAGCTGCCCAACATTTTCGATGCGCTCCAGTTAACGGAGGAGCGCGTAGTCGATTCACTCAAGCTGTCGATTAAAAACTTCCCCGAGCGCATCGAGAAGGATCCCAACCTGCCGAGTATTGAGTAGGGCGGAGGCGATTGAATTGTGCCTAAGCTAGACTTTCAATAAAGGATCGAACGTTCTCAGCAGACTCTTCGGCCTGTTCGAGATGTGGCATGTGCGATGCACCATCGATGACGGTGTGTGTGGAGAGCTGAGAGTGGAGAGTGGGCAATAGACGCCGCGAAATTTCTGTGTATTTGGTGTCACGTTCCCCTGTGATGAGACAGATGGGTATCCTTAGCTTGTCGATTTCAGGCCAAAGGTTCGGCACGGAGCCTTGACCGAACTGCTGGAGGCTCTTGGCGAGGCCTCCTGTTGTGTTTTTTAGACGGTTGGTCTGCATGGCTGACAGTAGGTTGGCCGGGATTTTTTTCTGACTGCGGATCAGTGGGGTCTCTTGCCAGAATCCTAAGAATTTTTGCATACCTAAGCGCTCGATCGAGTCTGCTAGTTCGGCGTCGGTTGTACGGCGCTTGGCACGTTCGGTTTCTACTTCGATGCCGGGGTTGCCGCTTATGAGGATAAGCGCATCCCACTGGTCAGGATGCTGGACGGCGTGTAGCAGGGCGGCGCGGGCTCCCATCGAATAGCCTAAGAGAATATTCGATGATGTAGAGAGTGGGGAGTGGGGAGTGGGGAGTGATTGGTTGATGAAGTCGACCATCGCATCTGGCGAGCAGTCGAGCTGCGGGTTGGAGCCGTGGCCGGGGAGGTCGGGGCAGTGCCATTCGCCCCCGCAAAGCTTTGCGAGCGGAGCGAAGTCGGCACCGCAACCGGTGAAGCCATGGAGTGCTAGGATGGGCATGTGGATTTGGTAGCCGAAATCGTGAGGTTTTGGAAGCGTGTTCTCGGGGCATCGACCAAATCTTTACCGATGTTTCGCTCTGCTTCGCAGACGGTCTTGTCGCCGATGGCTCGAAACGGCTACAAAAAAACGGCTTCGTTGACGAAGCCGCTTTGGGAAAGTGTGTCGTCGGATTAATCGCTGACGGTGGCAGAGATGATCTTTTGCTCTTCGACGGGGCGATCGCCTGCGCCTTTTTTGACGGCTTCGAGTTTTTCCACGATTTCGATGCCTTCGACGACTTCACCGAAGATGGTGTGATTCATATGGAGCCATGGAGTCGCTGCGGTGGTGATGAAGAATTGGCTGCCGTTGGTGCCGGGGCCTGAGTTGGCCATGGCGAGGATGCCGGACTTGTCGAATTTGAGGTCGCGGGCGCACTCGTCTTCGAAGTTTTTGCCCCAGATGGATTCACCGCCGCGGCCAGTGCCGGTGGGGTCGCCGCCTTGGATCATGAATTGCTCAATGATGCGGTGGAAGATAACGCCGTTGTAGTAGCCGTTCTTACAGTGCGTGGTGAAGTTTTCGCAGGTCTTTGGCGCGATGTCGGCAAAGAGATCGAAAGTGATGGAACCTTGAGTGGTTTCGAGTGTGACTTTGGGCATAGTATGTGTGGTTGGTTGTTATTCTTAGTGGAGAGTTGTTAGTGGATTTCTTAATCCTAATCTTACTCTTAAACTTAATCTCTACAGTGGCGGATTAAGAGTATGATTATGATTAGGAGTAAGATTAAGACTCAGACTTTAGATGAGACGGAGCGCGAGTAGCGCGGAGATTGTGAACCGCTTTCGGTTTGCCCCGAAGGGGTGACTGCAGCGAGAGCCCTATTGGGCGCTGAGGGAACTAATCGTCTCGACGAGGAAGTGTTCTAAGCTGGCTTGAGTGGCCTCAAAGGCAACCGGAAGTTTCAGTTCCTTCAAGGTTTTCGTGGTCAGTGGGCCGATGCTTCCGAAGGCTGGCTTGCGGGCGCCTTCTTCGAGCGTGAGGGCGGCGTGTTGATCGACAAATGATTTCACCGTGGACGAACTGGTGAAGAGCACGGCGTCGGCACCTTCCTGGCGGAAGCGCTCGGCGGCGGGGTGATTGCTGAGGTCAGCCTTGCTGGTCTTATAGAGCGGGAGTGTGTCGACGATGGCGCGGCCTTCATCGGACTCTAGACGCTCAACGAGGCTCTCGCGGTTTTGGTTGCCGGTGATCACGAGCATCTGGACACTCTCCACGCCTTCGTTTTTGATCAATTCGTCGGCGAGGGCGTCCGCATTGGCTTGTTTGGGTATAAGGTCGACCTTGAGCTTATGCTTTTCGATCTCGCGTGCAGTGGCTGCGCCCACTGCGGCTATACGCATGGGGCCGAGGCAACGAATGTCGTCGTAGGCTTTATAAAATAGATCGAAGAAATTCTTCACGCCATTTGCACTGGTGAAGATGATCCATTCGTAAACAGCAATGCCCGCAAAGACTTCGCTGACCAATTTCTCGTCGTAGTTTTGCTCGACTGTGATAAAAGGTAGCTCGATGACTTCGGCACCTTGATCGGTCAGTATCTGGCTGAGTTGCCCAGCCTGTTCACGTGCTCGTGTGACGACGATACGTTTGCCGAAGAGTGGGCGTCCTTCAAACCATTCGGTCTTGGAGCGATGCGCGACGACCTCACCGATAAGGATCATGGCAGGTGTGCCGATCCCAGACTTCTCGACTTGATCGAGGATGGTGTCGACTGTGGCATAGACGGACTTCTGGCGGCTGAGGGTGGCCCATTGGATAATGCCGACGGGCATTTCGCCGGACATGCCGCCTGCCTTGAGTTCTTCGATAATTCGCGGAAGCTGGCCAAGGCTCATATAGAGGCAAAGGGTGCCTTGAGATGAGCCGTATTGCTTGAAGTCGATGCTCAGTGTGTGCTTTTCTGGGTTTTCGTGTCCGGTCAGAAATGTGATGGATGAGCTAAATTCGCGGTGGGAGAGGGGGATGCCCACATAGGCGGCGGCAGCCAGTGCGGCGGTCACGCCGGGGACGATTTCGAAGGGGATCTTATCGATTTGGAGTTCTCTGATTTCTTCGCCACCTCGTCCGAAGACGAAGGGGTCGCCTCCTTTGAGGCGCACAACTTGAAGTCCTTTGTTGGCACGATCGACGAGGATCTCTTGGATGTCGTCTTGGGGGATCGAATGCATGCCGGAGCGTTTGCCGACGTAGATCTTTTCCGAGCCAGGCTTTGTCCATTCCAGTAGTATCGGATTGGCGAGATAGTCGTAAACGATGACATCGGCTAGCTCGATGAGCTCGCGCGCGCGGACGGTGACGAGGCCGGGATCGCCGGGGCCTGCGCCGATGAGATAGACTGTTCCTTGAGACATAGTGTTAAGAGATGCGTTATCAAACCGCGTGAGGCGAAGCCTTTTACGCGGCGAGATGCGAGATTCGGAGGATTGTAGCCGAAAGCGTGAGCTTTTGGACGGCTTTCGATTTCGGTGATGTCGATCCAAAACCTTCTGGTTTCGGCTACAATATTATGCGATAGAAAGCTTCTTCATGATGGCATCAAGCTCGGGCTCGATGTTGTCGAGTGATAAGAGCTCGAGTTCGAAGTTTTTGTGGCCGACTTCGGGATGATAGATGCGAAAGGTACCTTCACTATAATAAGCGCCAACGGGTATTTGACAACCGCTACCGAGGCGCCTGAGGAAGGCTTTTTCGAAGGTGACCTCGAGCATAGTCTGTGCGCAGAAAAGGTTTTCGTATTTGGCGAGATCCTCGGTGCGGCATTGGATGGCGATGGCGGCTTGACCGGGAGCGGGGACGACTTGCTCGACCGATAGCTCGACGAATTCGAGATTTTCATGCGCCGTGATGCCGAGACGGTCGAGACCGGCGGCAGCAAGCAGGCTGGCGTCGCATTCGCCCTCGGCGATCTTGCGGAGCCGAGTGCCGACATTGCCACGTATAGTCGTCCATTTAGCGTCGGGGTGGAGAATGCCGACTTGGGCACGCCGCCGTGGGCTGCTCGAAGCGATGGTTTGTGGGCTCGGGTAGTCGCTGCGGTGGACGAGGACATCGTTGACCCGTGCACGAGGCAGGTAGCCTGCAATGGCCAGACCCTCTGGCGAGACAGTCGGCATGTCCTTTGCACTGTGGATGGCGAGATCGGCGCGTCTTTCGAGGAGGGCATCTTCCAGCTCTTTAGTGAAGAGGCCGATGCCGCCTCGCTTTTCGAGTGACCAATTTAGGCGCTCATCGACCTTTGTGCTCAGTTCAAGGTTCTGAAACAGCTCCTCGGGTAGCTTCTCGGCTAGGCAGGCGCGCACCATCTCCGTTTGCTTAAGGGCAAGCGGGCTTTTGCGAGTGGCGATGAGGATGGGTATGGTCATGAAACGAAAAAGCGGTCGAAGGAATCAACCAACGACCGCTTTGAATTTCAAATATGAAATCGCTTAGTTGTAAGAAGCTTGAGCCCCACCAAGGTTGCGCTTCTTGACCCAAGGCATGAGAGCGCGGAGGCGTTCGCCAGTCTTTTCGATCTGGTGGTTATGTCCGTCCTTGATGAATTGCTTGTATCGTGGAAGGCCGGCCTTGTATTCATTGACCCAATCTTTGGTGAATTTCCCGGATTGGATTTCCTTAAGGATCGACTTCATCGCCTTCTTAGAGGAAGCGTTGATGACGCGGGGACCAGAGATGTAGTCGCCCCATTCAGCTGTTTCGGAAACCGAGAAACGCATGCCAGAAATACCGGACTCGACCATGAGATCGACGATAAGCTTCAACTCGTGCAAGCACTCGAAGTAGGCCATTTCAGGTTGGTAGCCAGCTTCAACAAGTGTTTCGAAGCCAGCCATAACGAGGGCAGAGGCACCACCACAGAGGACGGCTTGCTCACCGAAGAGGTCGGTTTCGCACTCTTCCTTGAAAGTTGTTTGAATGACACCGGCACGTGTGCCGCCAACGCCCTTTGCCCATGCAAGTGCAATCTTCTTCGCATCGCGAGAAGAGCCCTTGTTGATCGCGATCAGTGCAGGAACACCCTTACCTTCAACATATTGGCTGCGAACGACGTGACCAGGCCCCTTAGGAGCGATCATGATGACGTCGATGCCCTTAGGCGCTTTGATCAGGCCGAAGTGGATGGCGAGGCCGTGTGTGAAAGCGAGTGTTTTACCCTTTTCGAGGTTAGGAAGGATGTCGTTTTCGTAAACTTCAGCCTGCTTCATGTCGGGCACGGCGACCATGATGACGTCGGCGAGCTTCACAGCTTCGGCAGTTTCGTAAACCTTGAAACCTTGTTTACGAGCAACCGGTGCGGATTTGCTCTTCTTATAGAGGCCGATGATCACATTGAGACCACTGTCCTTCAGGTTTTGGGCGTGTGCGTGACCCTGAGAACCGTAACCAATGATGGCTAGGGTCTTCTTTTTGATGACTCGTAGGTCGGCGTCTTTATCTGTGTAGACTTTAGCAGGCATATTTATCTTTGTTTGCGGGAGCGATCACTCCCTTGGTTAATGAAAAGCGGTTAATGAAAAGCTGAAACGGGAGAAAGGAGGGTTAGCCGCGCTTAAGGGCGAGGTTGCCGGTGCGCGCCATCTCGATGATGCCGTAGGGCTCGATGAGATTGAGGAAAGCAGTGATCTTGCTAGCGTTGCCAGTCATCTCGATATTAACGCTCTCTGAAGAGACATCGATGATCTTGGCGCGAAAGATGTCGCACACTTGCACGACCTCGGTGCGCTGGCCGGCAGAGGCACTTACTTTTAGCATGACGAGCTCGCGCTCAGTGGCTTGGCCATCGGAGAACTCAGTCACGTCGAGGACGTTGATCAGCTTGTAGACTTGCTTGATCGCTTGATCGAGCGAGTCGCTGTCGCCGACGATCGTCGCGGTGATCCGCGAAAGCTGGTTATCCATCATCGGCCCCACATTCAGAGTCTCGATATTGAAACCACGACCGCTGAACATTCCAGCGATGCGGGCGAGAACTCCGAACTTATTTTCTACGAGAATTGAGATGATGTGGCGCATAATAGAACAGGGATTAATGACTTAACCTCCGATTCGACGTGTGAAATGGTAGACGGTGAGGGATTCGAACCCACGACCCCCTCGGTGTAAACGAGGTGCTCTAACCAGCTGAGCTAACCGTCCAGATTTAGGAAAACGGAGAAGATGTCGCTGCCGATAGGTGAATCAAGCCTATTTTTCGGAGTATTTGTAGTTTTCGTGCCTTTCTCCAAGATTGGAACCGAAGAAGGGTTGCCAAGGTCAAAACTATAGCGTCTTATTATACATAGTGAAGGTTTTACGACATATCCAAAGAATTTTGCGTCCCGGGGTGCCTTTAATGGCGGCATTGACTGTTTCCCTCAGTGTTTTGGGGTGTGTCTCTGTCAAAACAGAGCATCGCATCGAACCGATCCAGATAACGATGGACGTCAACGTGCGCCTAGAGCGGAAGCTTGAGGATTCTTTTGGTGACTTAGATGCCCGCGCTCGCGAAATAGCTGCCAATCTTTCAGAGAAAGGAATCGAGTAGATGAAGAAATCACCACAATTATTTAAATACGCTGCACTATGCGTTTTCTGTCTTCTCGGGACACAGTTATCCATCTCTGCGAAGACGCCCATTCCTTCAGGGGAAGCACTCCTCCAATCGATGGATGAGCGCTTGCCCGCGCTGATGCAGCTTAAGTTGAAGGGTAAGCTCGGTGAAACCAATATGGGTTTGCTTGAAGCTCGGAGTGTTATCGAAAGAGATCAGCGGCGGCTGGTAGCCGATGAAAACCGAGATCGCCTCGCGCATTACAAATTGACGGCCGAAGAACTAGGTATCCCGACCGCAGCCGTGCAGCGAAAAAGAGCCGAGCAGATTCGAAAGAACTCCCCGAAAAGTGTTTGGATCGAATCTAAGGCTGGAGTTTGGTATCGCGAATAGCCAGTTCATTAGATTATTCTGATTCGTGATGAGATCTGCGACTTTTATTGAATGAAGAATAATGCGCTTCGTTTCGGCCTGAAGTTTTTATGGTCTATTATCGCGGTGGCATTTGCCGCCCAGATTACCGTTACGCTGACGGATGCCCGTTTCGGAGAACATATTCGGCAGGTTTCGCCAGTCTTTGGCGTCGCGATCGCAATAGTTTTACTGGGTGGCTACCGCTATCTGCCAGCGGTTTTCATTGGAGCCTTGCTGCCCTCGCTCTTCGTCGAGCAAAAATACCTACTCGTCCTGAGTATCCCGTTTGCAGTCACTCTTGCGGCGGCTTTCGCTTATCGGGCACTCACGTTTCTTAATGTAGAAAGTAAGATGGAGCGCATTCGAGACGCGCTCCAAGTTATTTTTGTAGGTTTTGTTGCAAGCACCTTACTCGGGGCTGCGATTCAGACTCTGTTACTTTGTAGTGGCGATGCCTTGGTCGCTTGGAATCAATTTGCCCCTCTGCTTCTGACTAATTGGCTATCGGCTACGGTCGGCGCGATTATTATTTCACCATTCATCCTGACTTGGGCGAATCCCGAAGGCATCCGACTTGCGGCGCGTCAGGGTGTTGAAGTGTGTGTATGGTTTTTAGCACTTTTGCTCTTCGGGCATATCACTTTCCAGAATTGGGCACCGACGGACACATTGTTCTATCCCATGGAATTGGCGATTTTCCCGATTATGGCTTGGGCGGCCATTCGATTCGGACTGAGGGGAGCATCTGCTGGAGCACTTGCCTTGGCGCTATTAGCTGGGTGGGAGATTGTTCGCGTATTGTCGGGCCACAGTGGGGGGATGAGCCAAAGCCCGGACAATGTCTGGATATTCGTTGGAATCGTATCCGTAACTTCAATCTGTCTTGCGGCAGTCATGACGGAGCTCCGCATTCGTGAAGCGCAGGTCTTAGAGAACGAATCCCGCTTGCGTGCTTTCACGGAGGCGCTCCCCGACATTGCTTTTGTGCTGACCAGGGAGGGAGAGATTTGTGATATTTTTGCCGCGAGCCCACGGATCGAGGCGAACCACCGTATTGTCTCGGCCGAGCGAGCAGTCGGCCGAAATATTTCAGATATCTTTGAGGTAGAGGTGTGTCGTGGTTTTTTGGATACGATTGAGAAAACGATCACTAGTATCGAGACTCGCAAGCATGAGTATTCATTGGCCTCCGCCGATGTGGGGGAGCATCTTTTTGAGGCGCGTGTGACACCAATGAGCCACTCTACGGGTGTCACTTCGCGTGTCGTATGGGTCGCTTACGACATTAGTGAACGTAAACGCGCAGAGACTGCAATTCAGGGTCGAGATGCCGTTCTCAGGGCAACCGCTCGTGCCAACAATAACTTGCTAACCACTAAGGATGTTGGCCGAGCGATCGAAGCTGCCATGCGTGAAGTTGGCAAGGCTTTGAGCGTGGAACGTGGCTTTATTTTTGAGATTACTGACCGTACAAATGAAGCGCTCCAGAACTTTAAGATTAAGCATGAATGGCGGCTCAACGAAAGCTGCCCTAGCTTTTTGAACAATCGATTGCATCAGGACTCACCTTTTGAAGAGTTTTGCCCTGGTTGGTTCAAGACACTCTCCGGAGGAGGGTTTATTCAAATCGACGGTAAGTCTAAGAATGAACCGTCGTTTGAGGTGTTGCAGCACTTCAATAGCCGCTCAATGCTGATTATGCCGATGTGGATGGAGGGCGAACTTTACGGCTTTTTCGGAGTGGATCACTTCAGCCGTGCGCATGCCTGGAGCGAAGGTGAGACCAACGCTGTCAGAGTGCTGTCGACCAGTCTTTCGGGTCTACTCTTTATGCGTGGGCAAGAGGAAAAGCTCCTTGCTGCAAAGGAAAGCGCTGATGCCGCTAGCTCCGCGAAAGGCGAGTTTCTCGCGATGATGAGCCACGAGATTCGTACGCCCATGAATGCGATTATCGGTTATACTGATTTACTCAGTCAGACTGATTTATCAGAGGTGCAAAGCGAGCATGCAGCGATCATTAAACGAAGTGGGCGTGCGCTCCTGGATCTTATTAATAACATTCTCGATTACTCTAAAATAGAGTCTCGCTCGCTTGAATTGGAGGTTGAGGAATTTGATTTTGAGCAAGTCATCTGTGAGTCCTTAGAGAGTATTTTGGTCTCTGCCAAAGAGAAGGGCATCAAAGTTGATTATGAAATAAGTCCTGACGTGCAGGAGAACTATATCGGGGATGCACACCGTATACGACAGGTCATGATGAACCTTGCAAATAATGCAGTTAAGTTCACCCGACACGGAGAGATTTTTATGCGTGCGGAGGTGCAGTCTTCACAGGACGACTTGGCCTATGATACAATCCATATAGAAGTTCGAGACACCGGATGTGGTATCGCCAAAGACAAATTTGAGCGCCTCTTTCAAGCATTCAGTCAGGTGGACTCTTCCACGACGCGGAAGTATGGTGGCACTGGGCTCGGATTGATTATCTCGAAGCGACTGGTCGAGCGTATGGAAGGGGAGATATGGGTCGAAAGTGAAGAGGGAGTCGGTAGCCAGTTCCATTGTACCATCCATTTGCTGAGGACGGATCATGAGGTGCGCACGCGCTCACCTTTTGCGGCAGAGGCTGCCACTGATGATAGTTTGGAGGCACATTTTGCCGAATCATACCCCTTGAGTATTTTACTCTGTGAAGATGACAAAGATAACCGCTGGGTCATACGCGAACTCCTCGAAATGTTGGGCTATCGGCCTAACGTAGTGGAGTGTGGAGAGGATGCTTTAGAGCAACTCAAGCATCGTGCCTATAATGCGGTTCTAATGGATGTGCGCCTGCCAGGGCTCAGTGGTCTGGAACTGACTCAGGCCATCCGTAGTGGGAAAGAAGAAGTTGAAAACGCGGCGCAACACATCATAGCAGTGACTGCTTATGCGATGAATGAAGATCGTGACAAATGCCTCCAAGCAGGCATGAACGACTATATACGAAAACCCGTTGAAATCATTGAACTCAAAGATGCGTTAAAACGTGCTTACATTGAGTCTCATATTTAAAATTTAGAGAAAGTGACGCAGACTATAGAACCAAAGCTAATTGATCTTAAGCGGAGCTTAGATCCGTCGAAGTGTCCGAGGGTGCTGGTTAAACCCCTTGCGCGGTTTCTAGAGAATGCATTCGGCATCAATGGGGTGAATCGTATCTACGCAGATGTCCATGCGCAGCTAGATGATACCGAAAATGACGAGGCTTTTTTCATGAAAACGCTTCGTGTCATGGGCGTTCATTTTGAGGTCGATAATAGTGACTTTGAGCGGATTCCAAAAGAAGGCTCTTTGATTGTCATCGCGAATCATCCGTTCGGAGGTGTCGATGGCGTGGTGCTTGGCGCTCTGCTCAAGGGCCTGCGCAAGGATGCGAAATTGATGGGCAACTATCTGCTCGCCGAAATGGAAGGTATTCGTGGAAGCATTATCCGTGTTGACCCCTTTGGTGGTGAGGCATCCGCGCGTGCGAACCTGAGCGGCATGCGCGATGCGATTCGTTTACTCCGGGGGGGCGGTTGCTTGGGCGCGTTTCCTGCCGGAGAAGTATCGAGTCTGCGCCTGAAAAATCGAGCAGTGGTCGACCCTCCTTGGACGAGTCACATCGTCAATCTCGCTTTAAGGACCGGTGCAAATATACTCCCGATCTATTTTGAAGGCTGCAACAGTGCCTTCTTCCAAGTTGCGGGCTTGGTGCATCCGCGGCTACGTACCGCACTGCTTGGGCGGGAGTTTTCCAATGCACGTGGCAAAGAGATGCGCCTTAAAGTCGGTGAGTTGATCGAGCCGAAGCATCTAGAGACTTTCGGAAATAAAGAAGCGGCGACAGAGTATTTGCGGCTTAAAACCTACTCCCTCAGAGATCTGAAACCGAAGCGTAGTCGTAAACGCCTTCGTTTACCCTTTCGATCTGCTTCTTCGGCACAAACTATCCAGCCGCTGGCACCTGCTCAGCCCGCATATCGCTTGGAGAAAGAGATTGAAGCGCTACCTTCGGCCAACCGTCTCGTCGAGCACGGCGATTTCGAGGTTTACTGCGCCAGTGCGGATAAAATCCCCTCGGTGCTCAAGGAGATCGGCCGTCTTCGCGAGGAGACATTTAGAGCCGTCCAAGAAGGCACGGGGCAGGCCACCGACCTCGATGAATTTGATACTTACTATCTACATCTATTTATGTGGAACCGTGCCGAGAATGAGATAGTCGGTGCCTATCGCATCGGGCTAGCCGATCAGATTGTGAAGGAGCATGGTAAGCAAGGCCTCTACACTTCTACGTTGTTCCGCTATCACTCCCAGTTTTTAGAAAAACTGGGACCCGCTATCGAATTGGGACGCTCGTTCATTTGTATAAAATATCAAAGGAAGCGCGCTTCGCTTTCTCTGATCTGGCGCGGGGTAGGGGAGTATGTTGCGAGGCATCCGGAGTACCGCACACTATTCGGCGCTGTCAGCATCACGGATGCCTACAATAACATCTCCAAAGACCTAATGGTGCACTTTTTCCGTGAGCATAATTTCGACGATGAGATGTCGCAGTATGTGAAACCCCGCAAGTCGCCGAAATCATTTAAGATGCTCAAGGGGATCTCGCTCAAGCATATCGGAGAGTCGATTAAGTCGGTGGATTCCGTCTCCGCGATTATCTCTGGCTTTGAAGATGACCAAAAAGGCGTGCCTATCTTACTCCGTCATTACTTGAAGCTCAATGGTGTCTTGCTCAGCTTTAACGTGGATCCCGCCTTCAGCGACGTGATTGATGGCTTAATCCTCGTTGATCTCTGTAAAACAGAACCAAAACTTCTCGAACGCTATTTCGGGAAGGAAGCCTTTGCCGCCTTTGCCGACTATCAGTCAAAAAAGGCTAAAGCGGAAGAGCCCCGCGTGCGCGTTTAGAGTTTATTAGGATCCTTGTCCCGCAGGACTGTAAATTGCATCCATTCTTCACAAAGCAAGGGCCATGTCTCTGCAGCTCGATTGCCCGGGCGCATGCCAAATCCATGGCCACCTTTGGGTAGGATATGCAGTTCAAATGGCACCTTCTTTTTTTTGAGTGCAGCGCTCATGACCAAGCTGCTGTTGGCATATTGGTCATCGCCTGCCACGAAAATAAACATCGGTGGTGTGTTTTTATCGACTTTCAACTCAGGAGTCAGCGCATGATTCGTTCCTTCATCCAGGTAGGCAGGGTAAATCAAAACGGCAAAATCGGGGCGAGCCGACAAGCTGTCATACGAGTCGATCGGGGCATAGTCTGCATCCAGATAGAGAGTGCTCGCGCGCGCGCTCAAGCTGCCGCCCGCAGAGAACCCCAATATTCCGATTCGGTCTGTATCAATGTCCCAATCTTTAGCCATCCCTCGCACGGTACGAATCGCTCTTTGCGCATCCTGTAAGGCACCTTTTCTATTTCGGGGCACACGATACTGTAAGACGAAGGCAGTGTAGCCTAGTTCGCTCAGCCATTCGGCTACTTCATAGCCTTCTTTGTCGACAGCGAGGATACTATATCCACCCCCTGGACAAATAATCACCGCCGCGCCGTTACGATGCTCCGGATTCGCTTCGTAAACAATCAGAGCCGGGTTAGTCACTTTATCGATCCGAATCGTGGCGCCCTTATTATTCTTTGAAATGGAAGGTGCCACTTTCGGCTCAGCTTGCCCGGGGACGTCTTGAGGCCATAGCTCAATCACCTCATGGTCTTTTGAGTAGATAGTGCTGAGGCAGAGCATGATGGGGATGAATAAGTAGAGTGCTTTCATGGTATTTCACCTCACTGCTATTGAATAAAGCAACGGAGGACAAGTTCGTTACCGAATTAACCAGCAGAGGAAGCTATTGGCATAGCATCGCTACAAAGATTGTCGCGGTGTCGCGCTAGCGACGTCCTCCCCGCAGTTCTGCTTACATCCCAAGGGCATACACGCGCAGTTACACACAAACGAAAGATCGTGAGATGACAACAATGGCGATTACACCCCATCTCTATGATTGATTGAGCTTGGTATTGCGAACTGTGGATCCTTAGAACCCATTTTGTTAGAATGCGTGGACTCCATCATTTCCCCCGGGAACGCAACTCTCCCGAGTTGCCCCTGTCCGTCGCGTCCTGCGTAGCTCGAAGAGCGAAGTCAGCCTCTAGATCTCAGCGGTTCAAAAAAGTTGAACCTGTATTCGCCTTTCATATGCTATCGGTGACTACTGGTCGGAGTCGGCTTCGGCGTAGACTTCGTCGCCATCTAGAAAAAAACGAATGATCATCGGGCGACAGCATATTTCGCAATCATAGTCCCACTGGGTCGGAGTTTCTGTAGGCGCAGGCCCCGGCAAGGTAAATGTCTCAAAACAGCTTGGGCAGGTGACGCGACAATGTGGGTCTGTGTGCATCTTGGAATTAGTAGTGGATTGTGAGCTAGTAGCAAGGTGGGCAAAGTAGATCACGCTTCCAGCCTGTCTGATCTAGAATAAGTCAAAGTCGGTAATCGCCTGACACAACAATGCGCAGGGTGGCCACTTCGTAAACTTCGACAAAACTTTTCACGTGTAGAGTCCAAGGCACGAGGATCTTTATCGGCTGAAATCGGGTGGGAGGAACACGCTGGAAGCGTGAGCTCCTTTTTGCAAAAAAAGGCCGCCCGTTGAGGGGCGGCCTTTGGAAATGAGTGAGGCGTGCAGCCTTGCCTGCGATTTATTCTTCGCTTGTTTCGACGTCGGTGACTTCGATATCTGTGACTTCGCCCTCGGCACCTTCTTCGTCTTCGCCGGATTCGTCTTCTTCGCTGGCGATGACTTTGCTGATACCGATGAGCTCGTCCTTACCCGCTAGGTTGACTAGCTTGACGCCGCTGGCGGCGCGACCGGTGATGCGGACGGTGTTGATCGGGCTGCGGACAGCCTGACCTTTCTTCGTGAACATCATGATCTCGTCTTCTTCGGTCACGCTGAGTGCGCCGGCGACCTTGTCGGACTTGATGGCGATGATACCAGAACCACCGCGTGATTGGACGCGGTAGTCGCTGAACTCAGTGCGTTTGCCTAGGCCGTTGGCACCTGCGATGAGGAGCAGCTTCTTGAGCTCGACTGGCTCGCCTTCGACGGGCTCGCCCTCTGCTGGAGGATTGACGATCTCGATCGCTACGACCTTATCCTTTTCGGTCTTGAGCTTGATGCCGCGGACGCCGCGTGTGGCGCGGCCTTGATCGCGGAGGTCAGTCTCAGGGAAGCGAATCGATTGAGCGTTGCTGGTAACGAGGAGCACGTCGTCGTTGCCATTGGTGAGGCGTGCGCCGATCAGCTTGTCGCCCTCGTCGATATTGATACCGATGAGGCCGCCTTTACGGTGATTCTTGTAGTCGGAGAGCAGTGTCTTCTTAGTCACGCCGCGTTCTGTGGCGAGGACGATACGTTGCTCGGACTCGGTGAATTCTTTCACGCAGATCATCGCGGCGATCTTCTCGCCAGTTTGTAGCTCGATGATATTGGCGATAGCACGCCCCTTGGCGGTGCGGCTGCCTTCGGGGATGTGATAAACCTTCTCTACATAGACGCGGCCATTGTTCATGAAGAACATGATGTAGTCGTGCGTGGATGCGGTGAAGAGGTGTTCGACAAAGTCGTCTTCGTATTGACCGGAACCGATCACGCCCTTGCCGCCGCGTTTCTGCGAACGGTATTCGTCGAGCGAAGTGCGCTTCATGAAGCCCTTATGCGTGATCGTGATCATGCAGCCTTCGTTCGGAATGATGTCTTCCATCGAAAGGTCGCCGTCGATGGCGAGGATCTTAGAGCGGCGTGGGTTGCCGTACTTCTCTCTCATTTCACCGAGTTCCTCCTTAATTACCATGAGCAGTTTTTGCTCACTATCGAGGATCGAGCGGAGCTCTTCGATCACCACCATGAGTGCGAGATACTCTTCTTCGATCTTGCCGCGCTCCATACCGGTGAGCTGGTAGAGGCGCAGTTCGAGGATGGCGGTGGTCTGTATCTCCGAGAGGGGATACTTAGCCATCAGAGCCTTTTTCGCCTCATCGCGGTTCTTGGATGCGCGGATGATTTTAACAAAGTCATCCATGTTATCGAGGGCGATCTTATAGCCTTCGAGAATGTGGGCGCGGGCTTCGGCCTTGCGCAGACGAAAGGCGGTGCGGCGGTAGATGACCTCGCGACGGTGGTCGATGTAGCAAGTGAGCATCTCCTTGATATTCATCTGCTTCGGACGACGGTTGTCGAGCGCGAGGAGGATGACGCCGAAGGAACTTTCCAGTGGTGTGCTCTTGTAAAGTTGGTTGATGATGACGCGAGGGATCGCGCCGCGCTTGAGTTCGATCACGATGCGAGTGGTCTCGGTGGACTCGTCGCGGAGGTCGGAAATGCCGTCGATGGCCTTTTCCTTAATCAAATCGGCAATACGAATGACGAGGGAAGCGCGATTCACATTATAAGGAATTGCGGAGATAATGATCTCTTCCTTGCCTTTGCTTTCGACGACTTCGGCGATACCGCGTGTGCGGACGATGCCGCGACCAGTTTTGAGATAGCTATCGATCCCCATCTTGCCGTGGATGAAGCCGCCTCCAGGGAAGTCGGGGCCGGGGATGATTTGAATCAAATCATCGAGCTCGATCTTCGGGTTTTCGATAATGGCAATCGTCGCGTCGATGACCTCGTAGAGATTGTGCGGCGGTATATTCGTCGTCATCCCGACGGCGATACCGGTCGAACCATTCATGAGAAGATTCGGAAGAGATGCGGGCAGAACGGATGGCTCGGTCGAGCTTTCCTTATAATTGGGCACGAAATCGACGGTGTCTTCGTCGATGTCTTTGAGCAAATCTTCGGCGATGCCTTCGAGCTTACACTCAGTGTAACGATAGGCAGCGGCGGAGTCGCCATCGATCGAACCGAAATTACCTTGCGGGACGATTAGAGGGTAGCGCATGACCCAGTGCTGGGCGAGGCGGACAAGGGTGTCGTAAACGGAACTATCACCGTGGGGGTGATAGTTCTTGAGAACTTCCCCGACGACACCGGCGCACTTATCGAATGGGCGGTTGTGGAGCAGGCCTTCGCGCAACATGGCGTAGAGGATACGTCGTTGCACGGGCTTGAGGCCGTCGCGGGCGTCGGGCAGAGCGCGACTGACGATGACGGACATCGAATAGTCGATGTAGGCCGTCTGCATGATGTCGATAATCGACGTGACCTCCGGGCGTGTGTGCTCGGGGTTGTGAGGTGGTTCGTTAGGAGTGTTTTCCATATTAACTAAATTGGTTCTTCGTTACTTTCCTTAATCGTAATCCTAATCTTACTCACAATGGGTGAGAGAGAGGAGAGACGTAGAGGATTAGGATTAAGAATATGATTAAGATTAAGACCTTGGATTAGGACTCGGGGTTAGACATCGAGGTGGGCGACATTCAGCGCGTTATCTTCGATGAAGGCGCGGCGGCTGGGGACGTCTTCGCCCATGAGCATGGAGAAAATGCCATCGGCTACGGCAGCGTCGGCGATGTTGACCTTGAGCAGACGGCGTTTTTTAGGATCCATGGTGGTTTCGAAGAGCTGCTTTGGATTCATTTCACCGAGACCCTTGTAGCGCTGGATGCTGAGGCCGCGGCGACCGATGATGCGGATGTTTTCGATCAGCTCGATGATTGAGTGGAGCTCGATGACGTTCTCCTTCTTCTCATCGCCTTTGTTTTCGATGACTTGATAGCGGGGCTCTTCGCTCTTGGAGAATTGCTTGATGTCCATACCCGCGTCGGCGACTTCGCGAACGAGCTTAGTCATTTCGGTGGACTCGTAGATCTCGTGGAGGGAAATACGTTGCTGCACGTTAACGCCTTCTTCGCCCATGATTTCGCGGACGACGGTGCCATGGCCGTCTTCGTCGGTCAGGGCGAACTCGCTGTGGAAGGCGATGCGGTCGTCGTCGTTTTTGAGGAAACGGAATTCCTCTTCGTTACCTGTGCGGATGCGCACGATGTAGCGGGGCAGGGTGTAGTCGTCGCCATCATGCTGGTCGAGGTATTTGGCGAAGTCGCAACCGTATCGAGTGACACCACGACCGATCATCTCGAGCCGTGACATGCACTCAACGAGGTGGTCGATGGTTTCGCCGGTCAACTCCTTGTTATCGCGGAGGCGAACGAGGGTGACGTCTTCGGAGCCGAGTTCCAAGAGGATGCGGTTCAGCTGAGGATCGTTATCTACATATTGCTCACGGCGCTTACGCTTAATCTTATAGAGGGGAGGCTGCGCGATATAAACGTAGCCGGCTTCGATCAAGCCTTTCATTTGGCGGAAGATGAAGGTGAGGAGAAGGGTGCGAATGTGAGCGCCGTCGACGTCCGCATCAGTCATCAAGATGATTTTATGGTAACGTGCCTTGGTCACATCGAACGCGCCGTCGCCTTCGTGGTCACCGATGCCAGTGCCGACAGCGGTGATGAGCGTGCGGATTTCGTTATTGTTGAGCACCTTATCTAGGCGGGCTTTTTCCACGTTGAGGAGTTTACCACGGATCGGTAGGATGGCTTGAGTCGCACGGTCGCGGCCTTGTTTGGCTGATCCCCCCGCAGAGTCACCTTCGACAATGTAGATTTCGGACATGGCGGGATCTTTAGAAGAGCAGTCGGCGAGCTTACCGGGGAGGCCGCCGGAGGAGAGGGCACCTTTACGGACGGTTTCACGAGCTTTACGAGCGGCTTCGCGGGCGCGGGCTGCGTTGAGGCACTTTTCGATCAGTCTCTTGGCGACTTGTGGGTTGGTCTCGAAGTAATATTTGAGCTCCTCACCGGTGATCTTTTGCACGATGCCGTCGACTTCGCCGTTGGAGAGCTTGGTCTTGGTCTGACCCTCGAAGCGAGGCTCGGGGACTTTGACCGAGACGATTGCGGTGAGACCTTCGCGGGCATCTTCGCCGGAAAGATTGGGCTCCTTATCTTTAATGATGTTGTTGGCTTTGGCGTAACCGTTGATCACACGAGTCAGCGCGGTGCGAAAGCCGGATAGGTGCGTGCCTCCTTCGATATTGTGAATCGAATTGGCGTAGGCGTAGATTTGATCGTTGTAGCTGTCGTTGTATTGAAACGCGATATCGACCACGATGTTGGCATCGAGATCGGGATTTGGAGTGGGCGCTTCGCCGTGGATGCTGATCGGCTCGGGATGGAGGACGTTTTTATTCTGGTTAAGGAAGGTGACGTATTCTGAGATGCCGTCTTTGAAGATGAAGGTCTCGGTCTTGTTGACGCGCTCATCGACGAATGTGATCTTGATGCCGGGATTGAGGAAGGCGAGCTCGCGCAGGCGCTTGCCGAGCAGCTCGAATTGAAAATCGCGAGTCGTTAGGAAGATTTCCGGATCGGGCGAGAAGGCGATGCGTGTGCCTGTGCGCTTGGTGTCGCCGATGATCTTCATCTGCGAAGTGGTTTTACCACGGGAGAACTCCATCTTGTGGACTTTACCGTCACGGCGAACTTCGACTTCGAACCATTCGGAGACCGCGTTGACGCACTTTGCGCCGACACCGTGGAGACCGCCGGACACCTGGTAGGCGCCTTTGCCGAACTTGCCGCCAGCGTGGAGATTAGTCATGACTAGCTCTAGGGAGGTCATGTTATACTTCGGGTGGATATCGACTGGGATACCGCGACCGTCGTCTTCGACCGAGCAGGAGCCGTCGTTATGTATACTGACGGTGATCTCCGAGCAGTGGCCTGCTAAGGCTTCGTCGATCGAGTTGTCCACGATCTCGAACACACAGTGGTGGAGGCCGCGCTCATTAGTGTCGCCGATATACATATCGGGGCGCTTGCGCACACCTTCTAGGCCTTCGAGCTTCTGGATTTTAGACGAGTCGTAGACGTCATCTGCGTCCGCTTTTGAGGCGGGTTTTTTCGGTAAATTTTCGGGCGTTGTATCTTCTGACATAAGCTAGGAATTTATACGCGTGAAGCTGCTATCTGGCTACTAAAAAGTATAAGTTTTTGGCTTTTTTTTAGGCATTCTTAAGTGTTTGTTAGATAGCGCTTTATGTTTTAAAAGAGCGGCTTTTTTGCGCCCACTAATAATCTCTTTAGGCAGACCGCATTATTCGGGAAAATAGACACTGAAAAAGGTCAATTTCCTTTTAAGTTTACTTCTTGAGTCATGAGCCTAACTTAAGACCTGTGAAGCTCTCCCATAAACTTGAATATGCCTGCCGTGTTCTGGCGCAACTTGGCCGCACGCATGGGCAAGATAAACTCGCGCATATCGAGACCTTGGCTACGGCTGAGGCGATTCCAGCGAACTATCTGGTGCAAATCCTGAACGAGCTGCGGGGCGCCGGCCTAATCGTGAGTAAGCGGGGGAAGCAGGGCGGCTACGCACTGGCGCGGACTCCGAAGAAGATCGCGCTGCTCGAGATTGTCGAAGCGGTCGATGGAGAGCTGTTGGAGCGGAATTTCGAGAATGCGGGGCACTCCGGTGAACGGGTCGCCGCGCTTTGGTGCGAGATCGGCGTGACCTTCGAAGCAAAAATGCGCGAATACACTCTAGACGACTTTATTGTGAGGGATCCCGACGCAGAGATGTATTATATTTGAGACCTGAGACCTGAGACCTGAGACCTGAGAAATGAGATGCGGGATGGAACCGCGTGAGGCGGAGCCTTTTACGCGGCTAAAAGTCCCAGAAAATCGGTACGACTGTGACGGTCACGGCGAAGCAGATGAGGTTGAGCGGCAGTCCCACTTTAGTGAAGTCGAAGAAGCGATAACCGCCGACGCCGTAAACGTAGGTATTCGTCTGGTAGCCAATCGGTGTGGCGAAACTGGCCGAGGCCGCGATGCAGCTGGCCACGACAAAGGGACGCGGATCGACGCCAAGCGTGGCTGCGATGCCTAGTGCAATGGGCACCATCAGCGCGACCGCTGCATTATTGGAGAGGAACTCGGTAAAGGTGGAGGTGATCAGGTAGATCAGCGCTAGCATGACCACATTCTGATAATGTTCGGGTGCGAATTTCCCGACCAGCCCCGTCATGTTTTCGGCGATCATGAGGCTGGCTCCGGTCGAGTCCATGGCTTGGCCGAGTGCGAGCATACCAAAGATGATGATCAAGATACTCCATTCGACTGACGCGTAGGCATCCTTGGCCTTCATGCAGCCAGAGAGCAAGATCACGGCCACGCCGAGACAAACTGCGGCGACAATCGGCACGATATTAAAGGTGGCCATCATGACGATGCCGACAGTGGTGCCGATCGCGATGGGCATCTTCACGCGGAGACTGCGCGCGGGCACGCGCGGGCGGTCGAGGATGATGATTTCGTCGCTATTGGCCAGAGCATCAATCGCGACGGTCGACCCCATCATGAGTAGGGTATCGCCTGCTTGAAACCGAAGGCTGGAGAGTCGTTCGCGCTGGTTCGTGCCTTTGCGGTGCACTGCTACCACGACCATACGGAAACGTTGGCGGAAGTTGATTTCTTCCAGAGAGAGTCCGGTAATGGATGCGTGAGGAGCGACCACGCCTTCGACTAGGGCACCTTCGTCGGTGGCAATTGTTTCTAGACCTTCGGCCAGCTCAGCTTGTATTGTGATGCCTTTCATCGAGTGGGCTTCGGCCACACCCGAGGGGCGGCAAGCCAGCACCAAGCGGTCGCCATACTGTAACTTTTGATCCGTGGGGTCGCCGGTCACCGCGATGCCGTGGCGGACGATTTCGAGTAGGCGAATGCCGCGCCCTTTGAGTAGGCCGCTTCCGCTTGCGGTTTTCCCATGTAGATCGGAGCCAGCGCGGACGAAGGCTTCGGTTATAAATTCTTTGCGCTCTTCGTCGCTCAGAATCGAGGTCAAGGTTTCACGATGCGGCAAAAGTTTGTCACCAAAGAGCACAAGATAGATCGAGCCGACAGCCAGAATCGGTAGGCCGACGGCGGCCAACTCAAACATACCAATCGGCTCATGGCCTGCATCGAGAAGAATGCCGCTGGCGAGCAAGTTAGTGCTCGTGCCGAGTAAGGTGCAGGTGCCTCCAAATATTGAAGCATACGAAAGTGGTATTAACAGCTTGGAGGAGGCGATCCCCATTTCGCGTGAGAGCGAAAGAATGACGGGCATCAGCACGATCACAACGGGTGTGTTATTGACGAAGGCCGAAACTGCCGCGACCCCGAGTATCATAATAAAGAGAAAGCTGCGGTAGGGGAATTTAACCAGTTTTCGCAGATACGCGGTGATCAGATCGATCGCGCCCGTTCGCTCCAGCGCGGCGCTCACGATAAACATCCCCGCGATGGTGAGCGGGGCGGAATTGCCAAACACTCCCAGCATTCCTTCCAGCGTGGGCAAGGCATCGCTCTTCGTCAGCATACTGACAAAGAGTAAGACGCCAAACACGGTGAGCGCGGTCAGGTCGGCGGAGATGCGTTCCCAGACAAAGCTGACAATTGCAAAGAGCAGCAGTGCGAAAACGAATAGGATTTCCCAGGACATTTAAATTAAATTGTAGGTGAAGGTCAGTTTTTCTAAGTCGTCGCTGAGACTGTAAAGTTTTGGAAGATCGGAGCCGCTGAGTGAAACGTCCAAAAGCTTACGCTTTCGGCTACGGCCGCGTCAAATCCTAGAAAAACTATTTTCAAAATGTATTATGCCTTTAAGGCGACCACAGGATCATCTGCTGCTTCACTTTTTGCCCAACTGTAGAACGATACTCCCAGAATTGTAAGCGAAAATCCCATATTCACGACTTTCATGATGATACCGCCTAGAATCTGGTCGTTGAGCGGGTCTAAATCGATGATTCGGGGCGCCCACACGTAAGTTGGATAGATGGCTTCACCCGCGAAAGTAAGGAATGCGAACACGGGCAACTGCCCCACCATTAGCAAAAACATAGCCAGCATACGCACGCCGTAGCTGCGGCGCGGCACCCGGGTGGAATTGGTCAAATATGGCCAAAGCATGATTAAGCCGAGTGAGAACATCGTCCAGTGTTCAAGGATATGAATACGTTTATCGTGTAGCGCTGCCTCGTAGAGCGCAGGCACGTGCCAGACCGTATAGATAAAAGTAAAGAGTAAGCCGCCACAGACCGGATGCGTGAGAACGCTCATGAATTTACGCAGCAGCTCTGGTTTAAGTAGCCAGTCGATCAGCCACGCAGGCGTGCCGTAAATAAAGAGGGTGGCCGCGCAATAAATGAGCAACATGTGCTGCACCATATGCGCGCTGAAGAGAAACTGCTCGGCGATCTGGTCGAGCGGAGAGCCCACCGCGAGGTAGGTGATACTAAGCCCGAAATAAAATAGAATACATTGCCGCAGCGGGAAGCTCGCTCCTTGCTTGATGCGATTTCTGAGTGGACCGATCGCTAAAGCATACAACCAACCAACGCCCAAGAGGGTAATCAGGAGAAGCGGTTCAGTATGCCAGTGTAGTTGCATGAATGCGCGAAAGTTGCCCTAGGTTCGGCAAAAAGTAAAGGGCGGCAGAGTCTAATCTGCCGCCCTTTCTAAAAAGAAATTTGTCGATACCTAGAATTGAGTAATCGCTTCCATATCCACCCAATCTCGGGACAATAAAAATCCAAGCGCGAGGAAGGTGCCCGTGGCGATGGCCAGACCCGTGGCGAAGGCGAGCGTCAAGATGAGCTTATCGTAAATTAGGTGCATGAACCATGCAACCACCGCAAAGAACTTAAAAAGCGAGAGCGCCGTCAAAGTGCAAAATATAAAGATATCGTGGAAGGGCATATAGACGAGCACGAGCTCGACGCCTGTAATTGCAGCGAGAATTAGGGCAAGATTGACGAAAGTATGATACCTCGCGGTCTCGCTATCTTTATGCTCATCAGGTGCAACGGGGAGTGGGTTGTAGTCGGCTTCAGACATGACTCGAATTTGTAATGAAAATTAATAGAAAAGGTTTAATCAAATATACTCGATTAAGTAGACTGCGGTGAAGATGACGATCCAGACGATATCAACAAAGTGCCAATACAAGCCGGCAACTTCGACATCCACCGCGCTCTCATGCGGATCCATCTTGCCCGTGTGAGAGTAGAAGTAGAGGCAGAGCAGCCAGAAGATACCAATCGCCACGTGGACACCGTGCGTGCCTGTCATCATATAGAAGGTCGAGCCAAAGGTGTTGGTCGAAAGTGTCAGCCCCTCATTTGTGAAGTGAGTGAACTCATACACCTGGCAGGCCAAAAAGATGAGGCCGAAGAAGATCACGCCGATCGTGTTGCGGCGGAAACTCTTGAGCTCTCCTTTGTGCATCGCCGATACAGCGAGCGCCATGAGGAAGGAACTCATCAGTAGGATGAAAGTGGAGAACGAAGTGAGCTCCAGGTCGTAGACTGTCAACGGGTCATAAGACTCTGGGTAAAGCTTACGGTAGATCAGGTGCGTCGAGATGAGCGTGCCGAAAAACATGCAGTCTGACCCGAGGAAGAGCCACATGAATAGCTTCTTATTGTCGGCGATCAGACTGCCGTGGCCGTCTTCGTGTTGTTCTGTTGCTGTGTCAGACATTGTTTTTTGAAAAGCTGAAATTATAGAAACACTGAAAAGCTGATGGAGCGAAAATGGTGAATTTGTAGAATCTGCCGCGAAAGGGTGCTTACGCTTCGTCTTCTTCGGGATGCAGGTGGTAGCCGCCGGGGCCTTCGAGTGCCCAGAGTGTTGAGCCCAAGACGATCATGACTAGGCCGAAAATAGCAAAGTAGCCCATGTAGGGGATACCCGCTTGCATGAGCGACATGCCCAAACCGACTGGGATAAACCCAAGGGCGGCGATAAATGGCATCCAAGACTGACTTGGCATGTGGATACCATGGCCGTGGTCGTCCTCGTAAGTGATCTTTCGATTCTCGGGGCCATATTTGTGCTCCCAGAGTGCATCGCGAGCCGGGATGATAGGTGTCTTGGCAAAGTTATAGACCTTGGGCGGGGATGAAGTCGACCATTCGAGCGTCCGTGCATCCCACGGGTCGTTGCCTGCGGGTTCGCCGCTGCGGTAGCAACGGATAATGTCCACAACAAGCAAAAAGACGCCGAAGGCGAGAGTGTAGGCGCCAATGGTGCAGACTAGGTTGTAGGTTTCCCAACCGAAGCCTGGCAGGTAGGTGTGCGTGCGGCGAGGCATGCCGAGCAAGCCGAGGAAGTGCATCGGGAAGAAAGTGACGTTTAGCCCGACAGTCGAAAAGATCGCGACCCAAGTGCTCAGGTTGCCCTTCCACATCTTACCGATTATCTTCGGCAACCAATAGTAGATACCCGCGACCACCGCGAGGAAGATACCGCCGATCGCGACATAGTGGAAGTGAGCGATCACGAAGTAGCTGTCTTGCTGCTGCGCATCGGCAGGAGCGGAGGAGTGCATGATACCGGAGAAACCGCCCATCATAAACATCCAGACGAAGCCGAGTGAGAAGATCATCGGTGGACTGAAACGCACGCGGCCGCCCCATAGGGTGCCCACCCAGTTGAAGATTTTAACCCCCGTCGGCACGGCGATGGCCATAGTCAAGAGGGAGAAGGCAGCCGTCGCTACTTTGCCCAGACCGGTGGTGAACATATGGTGCGACCAGACGGCGAACCCAAGGAAACCGATGACGGCTCCGGAGAAAACCACGATGGAGTAGCCGAAAAGCGGCTTTTTGGAGAAAGTAGGTAGCGTTTCGGAGATGATGCCCATGGCGGGCAACACGAGAATGTAAACTTCGGGGTGACCAAAGATCCAGAAAAGGTGCTGCCAAAGAATGGGTTGTCCACCACCAGCGACCACGAAGAAGTTGGTGCCAAAGGTTCGGTCAAACATGAGCTGACCGAGCGCAATTGTGATCGCAGGGAAGGCGAACACGATCAGCAGCGAGACAATCAACGTCATCCAGGTGAAGACAGGCATGCGCATCATCTTCATGCCAGGCGCGCGTAGGTTAATGATCGTGACAACGAAGTTCATCGCCGCAGAAAGCGAAGCAATCCCGAGGATCTGCAAGCCCATGATCCAGAAGTCGGTGCCAGCGCCAGTGAAGTTGGTCCCTGTCAGCGGCGCATACCCAAACCAACCCATGGCAGGTGCTAAATCTGTATGCCCTGCTGTCACGCCACTGGCTTCGAATAGTCCCAGCACTTGGAGCGCTTGTAGTATCCAGCCGAAGTTAATCACGATCGCACCCGCGACGAATGCCCAAAGGCTGAAGGTATTGATTCGAGGGAAGGCCACGTCACGCGCGCCGATCTGTAGAGGCACTAAGAAATTAAAGAAGGCCGCATTGAGCGGCATGATCGCGAGGAAGATCATCGTCGTGCCGTGCATGGTGAAGAGCTGATTGTAGCGCTGCGCCGAGATCAGATCGTTTTCCGGGATGATCAACTGCGTGCGGATGATGAGCGCCTCGACGCCGCCAACGAGCAGGAAGAAGAGGGCGATGGTCCCATACATGATGCCGATCTTCTTGTGGTCGACTGTGGTCAGCCAATCGATGATCACACTCTTGCTGTGATCCGGACGCGTAAACCCGAGATTGCTTCGCTCAGGTTTAAGCACATGCGTAGCAGGTGCGTAGGTGGTTGCGGGGGCGTGTGTTTCGGTTTCCGTTTGACTCATCTGAATGGCCTACTTGAGAGATTGAAGGTAGAGTGAAAGTTTGTGGATTTCCTCCTCGGTTAGGAGGGCTGGCTCGCCGTTTTCGTCGATTAGCTCGCCGATGCCGCCACCGTTGGCTTTCCACATCAGGTTGCCCGGCTTCACGACGTCTGGTTCGTGAACCCACTTATAGAAGTTGTCGTATTGTTTTTCGAGATCGATGCTGCCGTCTGCTTCGTTCCGGTGATTGAGCCAGCCTGCAGCGATCGACATCCGCGAACCAACATTGGTCAAGTTTGGCCCTGCCACACCGAGCGCGCGGGGGTTACCTTTGACGACGTGACAAGTCGCACACTTAGCGCGTCCCATAAAGAGTTTGAGACCTTCGTTCAGGTCACCCGTGAGTTGCTCGGGGTTCTTGTCGAAAGCGGCATACCAGTCCTCCCAGCTCTTATCATCGGGTGCGCCGTGGCCAGTTCGCTCATCGATGACCCATTCTGCAAATTCCTCGTCGCTCACCGCGGTCGCGCGGAAGAGCATTCGGGCGTGGGAATCACCGCAAAACTCGGCGCACTGCCCGTAGTAATAGTTGTGGATTTCTTCTTCGAGGTAAGTCGCGTAATCGGCGCGTAGCTCGGGGCTCTCGCCTTCGAGTGCCTGCTTTTCTTTCCAGCGGAGAAAATTATCGCCCGCTTGTATCCACATAGAATTGGTGCGCCCTGGGATCATATCGACTTTCCCCGCGATACGCGGCAGCCAGAAAGAGTGGATCACATCGACCGAGCGGAGCTCTATATGCACGGCCTTGCCAGAGGGGATGACCATCTCGTTGGCCGTCGTGATGCCGAGCTGAGGATACTCAAAGGCCCACCACCATTGGTAGCCGATCACTTTGACAATCAGAGGATTATCGGCCTCTTCTTCTGCCAGCTCTTCGCCGCTATACCATGCGCCCATCCGACTCTCGGGGTCTTCAGGAGTATCATGCGTGAACCAAATGCCTTGCAGGGTCGGCACGGCGATGACAACGAGCAGCAAAATAGATGCGCCGATCAAGCCGATTTCGACCAGCGGGTTACCGTGGCCTTGTGAGGGCAAGGGGCGGTCATCATTCGGACGCTCGCGGAACTTGATGATCGCGACGACGAAAACACCGCCCACAACAATAAAGATACCCAGTGAGACCCAGACGGTCAGCATGAAGAGATCGTATTGTGTCTCTGCCACTGGCCCCTTCGTGACGAAAGTCGACATCCGGGTATCCAGATTACAGCCGCCCAAAAAGACGACTATCATGAGTGCGCTAAAATACTGAATGAAACGGGTGAGCCCGCTTGAAATGGTCTTCACGAGTGAGGTGAGTTCGGTGATTAGTGAGTGATGAGCTTTAACCTATAAGAAGGCCAAAAGGTATGAATTAAGCCCAGTAATACAGAGTGACAAGTATATCTTCAAAGTTCTTTAATCATCAGTTTTCCTTATTCTGGTTTTCGAAGGTCGGCTAAATATCCAAATCTAGGATATTTCGACATCTCAAACTCGACGTCCTCGCATTTTACGATACACAGACAATTATGAAAAACACCTACCTATTACTCCCACTTTCACTGCTTCTCGTAGCTTGTGGCGATTCGTCGTCTGACCACGCGCACCACAACATGGAGTCTTCGCAAGAGAGCGTGGCACCTCCGGCCAATCCTGTCACGGTCGTTGATGGGGTGACCATTGTGGAAATGACGGGCAACGATCGGATGAAGTTTAATTTAGAGGCGTTCACAGTTCCCGCAGGCAGTAAGATCAAGTTGACCTTCACCAATCATGGCAAAATGCCCAAGGCCGCGATGGGGCATAACGTCGTCTTTCTCGTGGCGGACGCCGACGAGGGTGCCTTTGCCACCGCCGCTGCGGCCGCTCGCGATAACGACTACATCCCTGCCGATCTCGAAGATCAGATGCTCGCCCACACCAAGCTACTCGGCCCCGGCGAAAGTGATACGATCGAGTTCACCGCACCCGACGCGCCCGGTGAATATGAATTCCTCTGCTCTTTCCCCGCCCACCTATACGCAGGTATGCGCGGTGTGATGACGGTAGAGTAGGTTTGGATTACCACCAAATGTAGAGGAAAAAGTAGATCAACACCCCTGTAACCGAGACATAATACCAGATCGGAAACGTCCAGCGTGCCCATGCTTTGTGTTTATCGCGCTTTCCGCGGATCGCCAGCGTGAGCGTAGTCAAGACCAGCGGTACAATCGCCATTGCCAGTATGATATGCGAAATCAGCATCACATAATAGATCGTCCGCCAGGCACCTTCGGCTTCGAATGGTGTGTGCACGCCTTGAACCAGCCATTTGTGCAACACATAGAAAAATAAAAAGACGACCGAAACTGAGAATGCAGAGACCATGCATGCGCGGTGTGCTTTTTCGCGACCAGTCTTGATGCAAATAAAGCCTGCCGTCAGTAGAACCGTGGCTGTGCCATTGAGGCAGGCGTTCAGCGTGGGCAGGGATTCGGTAAAAGATGTCATTTTGGATAGTCGTTTGATTCACAACGTGTAAGGCACTCTTACGTCAGGCCAATCTTCTTTTAGATCTTTAGTGTTTTGTGAAACTACGATTACGCCCTCAGCTTTTGCTGTAGCATAAATAATCGCATCAGGAATCTTAAACCCATGCTTTTGGCGAACTTCTATGGCGTGATTTGAAACCTCTACGTCTACTTCTTTGACTCGAAAAGTGCTCAAAAATCCGCGAATGGCTTTTTTTTCTTCTTCATCTATTGCCCCAACCAAAACTTCGATGAAGGTAATCGCGCTGATCACTTTCTCATCATACAAGCCAAACTCTTTCGCCGCTTTTTCAAAACCATTGAGGTAGTCGATCAGTATATTAGTATCAAATACCGCTTTCATTAGTCCCAGTCTTCTCGCGCTTTGGTTTGATACTCGAGGCCATCGATCTTTCGAGATTTCCAAACCCCAAATGCCGCTTCGGCCTTTTCTGTCTGCACCTCTACCAGGTAGTTAGATACGGCATCACGGATTAAAGAGGCTCTCGATCGTTTAGTGCGGTGCCCGACATCGTCTAAGCTGGCAATCACTTCTTTCGGAATATCAACAATCGTCCTCATTTATGTTATCATATGACGTCATCATTTATCGTCAAGCCCTTTTCAGTTCAATACTAGATAAGCCACAGATCCAGCACCAGCGGGATGAGTAGCGCGGGCAGGTAGAAAATCGATGCGATGAATAAGCGACGCGCAGACACGTCCCTTTTCGCCTCGTTTAAAAAACGCCAGGCAGGACGCAATATATAGCAACCCGCGATGATCGCGACTCCGCCGTAGCCCCAACTGGCGTAGCCGAGCAGGGTGGGCAGTAGTGTGCTGATGACGAGTGCGATGGCGAAGGCGAAGGATTGGCGGGCGACGACTGCCCCGTTTTCGTCGGCATTCGAGAGCATGACAAAGCCCCCTTTTTGGTAATCTTTACGATACGTCCAAGCGATCGCGAAGAAGTGGGGCATTTGCCAAAGAAACAGAATCGCAAAAAGAATCCAACCGAGGGTGGAGATCCGGCCTTCGGCGGCTGCCCAGCCGATCAGCGGTGGCAATGCGCCGGGCACTGCACCGACTAAAGTGTTCCAAGTGGTCAACTTCTTGAGTGGCGTGTAAAGCAGCACATAAGAGGCGACCGTCGCGGCGGTCAGTAGGCCTGCCAGGGGATTGGCACCTGCGTAGACTAGGTAGGTGCCGAAAACACTCAGCCCCATGCCGAACATGAGCGCGTTGTAAGGCGTAATTTGACCCGAGGGGATGGGGCGATCTCTCGTCCGCACCATTTGGGCATCCGCCTCTCGCTCCAGCCATTGGTTGAGCACCGCAGCACCACCGGCGGCGAGCGAAGTGCCGATCAACAAACTGGCGAGTACGCCGAAATCGCGGCTCGGGTCAGCCGACAGATAGCCGATCACCGCAGTCACGACCGACATAAAACTCAAGCGTGGTTTGGTCAGCTCGTAGTAGCCATTGACTCGTGCACGCAAGGAAAAGGCCGATTCGGAAGAATCGGATGCGTCCTCTTTAGTATCTGTTTGCGGTAGGCTCAAAGTAATGAAGGCATTAGCTGGGTTTGGGGGTGTGGCACGCTCGTCCAGAATGATGTGCTAGAAAAGTTAGCCCCCACGTGCTGGCAAGTAGAAAAGCGCCAACTAAATGATGCGCGGTGGCGGCGTAGGGGTTTTTTACCGTCCATATAGTCAAAGCACCCAGGGAAATTTGAAAGCCGACAATCAGTGCAAGTAACAAGGCACCGTAGCCCAGAGCACGCTTTGCGGCAGGCGAACCCCAGATTTTGCCAAGAAAGATCAACAGGATCACGGTCACGATGATGGCTCCGACTCGGTGGGTGAAGTGGATACTCACGTCGAAGTTCCAATACGCAGGCAGCAGACTCGTCTCGGTCGCAAGGGGGAATTTAGCGATGGCCAGCCCTGCATCCGCGTGCCGCATGATGGCACCGACGAGGATTTGCAGAAAAATCGCGACCGTGGCCACAATGCCCCAGCGCTTCACGCCTGCGGGCTGCACGGTGTTCAAGCCCGCCCGCGCTTCGACCCACCGGCGGCTGCTTGCCAAGGTCAATGATACGAGGAGGCCGAGCACGATCATCGCGCCACAGGCATGGATGACGGCAAAAGTCTGCGCGACCAGATTGTGATCGCTCATGATGTTGAGCTGATCGAAGCGTACACGCGCGCCACCGAGCACGCCTTGTAATATAACGATGAGCACCAGAACCCGCGCGAGAGTGCGCACCCAGTCGCGGGATTCACGCAGATACGTCCAAAGAAATAGCCCGATCGAGAGCAGCCCGATCTTCATCCCGAGCAAGCGATGGCTGTGTTCGGCCATTTTGTCCGACTCCGTCAGCCACCCCTCGGGATTGACCGAGCCATCGGAGAGCGGCCAGTCGAGGAAAGCCATGCCCGCTTTGATACTTGTAGTCATGCCTCCCGCATACAAGAGCGCGGTGATCCAGCCGAGTGCGAAAATGCAAAACAGGAAAAGAAAAGGCTTATAGCCGTCGGTGCGTTGTTGTGTGAGCGCAGACATAAAAGGTGCGATCATGGAGGTTATCTGGATTTTTTCAAGCGCGGAGCGAAGACTTGCATGAAGCACTAGTGCGGGGAGGACGTCGCTAGCGCGACATAGCTACAATCTCTGTAGCGTCGCTATGCCATTCGCGTCTCTTTTGCTGCCTGACAAAGCCGCGTCTGCTGGATTTTAAGCGCATCTGCGAAAACTCGACTTTCCGGGGTATACTTGAGTGACGAGCTTCAGCCGTCGGTATGGTCGCTACCGCTTCAATTGCTTCGTGATCGACTCGGCCAGTTGCTCTAGCCGTTTCTCCGAGACTTTCTGTGCCGTGCCGAGTTCTTGCGCGTAGATCGAGACGCGGAACTCTTCGAGTAGCATTCGATAAGGCTTTACGAGTCGTGAATGGTGAGGAGTGAGTGGTGAATTTGTTTTCTTAGGGGGCATCTCCAGCTCTTTCAGCTTCGCTTCAAAGGGCGCGATGCGTTGCGATTTTTCAATATCGCGTTGGATGCTTTCTTTAGCGCGCTGGGCGCGGCGCATCATGGCTTTGAGGTAGCGGGCAAGATGTAGGAGCTCCTCAAACTCGTAGCGGTCGAGTAGATCAGCCGGCGCGATCTGCTCTAAGTGGGCGCGCATCCCGGGGTAGATGATTGCTTGGCTGGTCTTCTTTTGCTCCAATAGCAGCACCACGGCCTCGCGGGCTTCGAGCAGGGCGCGGAGATGATCGACCAGTTTGAGCACGATGCCCTTGGAGGCACTGGCCGCATGTTGTAGCGTTTTTTGAAAGTTAGCTTCGCGCAGGGGAAGGTGACTTGCCGTCTTAAAAAGGTGCCTTCGTAGGTGCGTCCATGCGGGATCTTTGACCCCTTCGTAGCCGCCGAGTTGCACGAGTAGGGTGCCGAGCTTCTTGAGCTCTTTCAGGTCGCGGTGTATCCATGCGATGTCGCGCCCCATGCACTGCTCAGCCAGTTCCGGCCAAGCTTGCGTGGTTTTCAGCAAAGCTTGATCGCGATCGGGGCAGAGGCGTAGGTGGATTTGATTACGTTCGCAGACGAGGGCAGGGTAAGCTTTGAGCGGTAGGCCAGACTCGCCGCTCAGGTCGATACATTCGGGCGGATCGCCGAAGCTCCATGCAGTCAGGTTCTCGCGCTCGTATTGCGCGGCGGCGGCTTGCCATGCAGGGATGGCGTCAAGGCCGTTGCCGGCGGCGGCTTGTTTGCTTTTGGATTGTAGTTGCTGGCGCAGTGTATCGAGATCGCGGCTTTGGGCGAGGGCTTCGCCTTTTGTATTCTCAATCTGGATACGTGGCTTGAGGTGCTCGGGGAGTTGCGCGCTCTGCCATTGATCCTTGTAGGTTTCGATCTTGTAGGTGCTGCGTAGCAGTTCGCTCAGTTGTTCGGTCAGTGCTCGCTCGCTCGGCTTTAGTTTAGATTTAAGCTCGCTTGCACGCTCCTTTAGCGGATGTAGGCGAATCCGAATCTGCTTGGGCAAAGCGCGGAGGAGGCACTCGATCTTTTCTTCGAGGTGGCCGGGCACCGCCCAGTCGAGCGTGCCTTGCTGGATGGCGTCGACTTGCGCGAGCGGCAGCCGCAGGGTGACCCCGTCTTCGTCGTTACCAGGTTCGTTGCGATATTGAAGCGGGATCTCGCTGCCGCCGAGATGGAGGGCGCGGGGGAAGTCTTCGACCGGGATGCCGCTTTCGTCGGGGGGGAGGAGTTGGCTCTCCTCGGCTCTGAGGAATTCAAGCGAGCCTCCGTGCTCTTTCTTCGCGTAAGCACGTAACTCGGCGAAAGAGCCGATGCCTTCTAGGCGCTGACGATAGAAGGCGAAGAGGTTATCCTCGATCCAGAAGGCTGATCCGGTGCGCCGTCGCGCCAACTCGGACTCGGCGGCGGCTTGCACATTTGCATTGTGCTCGAAAAACTTCGGGCGCTCTTTGATGCCGCCTTCGATCAAACCATTACGGATGAATATGTCAGTCGCCTCGTCGGGTTCGATCCGGCTGTAGCTGACTTGGCTGCGTTTGATTTCGAGGCCGAAAAGAATGCGGCGCTCTTTGCAGAGCACGGCGGCACCCTTCGTGCTCCAAAACGGTTCGGAGTGTCGAATTTGCAGTAGGTCGCCCGCGAGGTCTTCGATCCAGTCGACTTCGATCTTGGCCGCGGTGCGAGCAAAGAGGCGACTGGTCTCCATCCATTCGCCACAGACGATCCAATCGGGCGCTTTGGTCTTGGCGGGCTTGGGCTTCGCCTTCTTGGCATAGCTCGCTTTTCGCTGCTTCTTGGCGGTTTCGTGGTCGAACAGTCCAGAGCCAGGAAAGAGGAGAGCTTTACGATTACGCGAACCACGGTAGTTGTGCTCTTCTTCCTTTTGCGCGATGTTACTGAGTAGACCCGTTAGGATGGAGCGGTGGATGGCGGCGTAGTTGATCTCGGTAGGAGAGGGTTTACCCCTCGACTGCTTCTTCTTGGACGACGGGTCGAGAGGTAAACCCTCTCCTACATTTTTGATTTTGAGACTCTTTAGAACTCGCTCCAACTGATGATGAACATCGCGCCACTCGCGCATGCGTTGGTAGGCGAGAAAGTGGGACTTGCAGAACTTGCGCAGCTTGCTCTGTGAGAGGGCGTCGAGCTTTTCGTGATAGGCGTTCCATATGTTGAGAAGCGTGAGGAAGTCGGACTCGGGATGGGTGAACTGCTTGTGCATTTCGTCGGCTTCCTTTGCGAGATCGGAAGGGCGCTCGCGCGGGTCTTGAATCGAGAGACCGGAAGCGATGACGAGCACTTCGGGTAGGGCATGCTCCCGTTGAGCTTGGAGAAGCATGCGCGCCACGGTGGGGTCGACTGGGAGTTGCGCCAGCTTGTGGCCTAACTTAGTCAATTTGTAGTCGTCGGGATGTTGACTGAGTTCGTCTACCTGCACCGCACCTAGCTCGGCGAGGAGACGGTAGCCGCCGACGATGGCGGTTTCAGCGGGCGGATCGATGAAGGGAAAGGTGCGGATGTCGCCCAGCTTGAAGGCCATCATTCGGAGGATGACGGAAGCGAGATTCGACCGGTGGATTTCGGGCGTGGTGTAGCGCGGGCGTGAGAGGAAGTCTTGCTCGTCGTAGAGGCGGTAGCAGACGCCGTTGCTGACCCGGCCGCAGCGGCCTTTGCGCTGATCAGCGCTGGACTGCGCGATGGGCTCGATCGGCAGACGCTGGGTGCGGGAGTGGGGGCTGTAACGACTGACCCGAGCGAGGCCGGTGTCGACGACGTAGCGGATACCGGGCACGGTCAGCGAGGTCTCGGCGATGTTGGTGGAGAGGATGATGCGGCGGCGTCCACCGGGGTGGAAGATACGCTGCTGGTCGGCATTGGCGAGGCGGCCGAAGAGGGGGAGCAAGTCGCACTGGCGGGCCGGGCTGTCTTCGAGTTGCCGCCGTAGCTCGTGGATGTCGCGCTCGCCGGGGAGGAAAACGAGTATGTCGCCCTCGCGGTTATGATCGATGATTTCGGTAATGCACTCGGTGGCTGCGTCGATGTAATCACCCTCATCGCTATCCGCAGCCGGACGGTAAAATGTATCCACCGGATACATACGCCCTGACACTTCAATGATGGGTGCCTGGTCGAAGGCCTTTGCGAAACTCGCCGTATCGATGGTGGCGGATGTGATGATGACCTTGAGGTCTTTGCGTCGCTTCGTGAGTTGTCGCAGACAGCCGAGGATGAAGTCTATATTCAGGCTGCGCTCGTGGGCTTCGTCGATGATGATGGCTTCGTATTTACGAAGCATGGGGTCTTCTTGCAGCTCATTGAGGAGGATGCCATCGGTCATCACTTTGATCACGGTATTGGACTGCGTCTGATCGGTGAAACGAATTTTCGCGCCGACTTCCTGACCGTAGTTGACCCCCAATTCTTCTGCGATGCGCTGAGCGACTGAGAGCGCAGCCACACGGCGCGGCTGCGTGCAGCCGAGAAACCCCCGTTTGCCGAGTCCACATTCGAGCAGGAACTTTGGGATTTGCGTCGTTTTGCCCGAGCCCGTCTCCCCTGCGATGACCACGACTTGATTCTCCCTAATCGTGCGCACAATCTCCTCCCGCCGCAGATGGATAGGGAGGTCTTCAGAGTAAGTTGGAACTGGAAGTGTGCGTTCGATAGCAAATAAAAAACACAGGCGAAAGGCCTGCGTCTGGAGGGTGGTTTCTACTGCGAATTAGCAAGCAGGTTCAAGTACTTAGTAGGATGCAGGAGACCTTGACGAACTGAGTGGTTCTAGGCAGTGATGCTAAGACACGAGCAGCCAGTTCGTAACTTTGGGTTGTGACCTATCTAGGATAGTGTGCAGGTAGAATGAATTTACCAGAAACAGTTTGGGATCGAATTGGAAGTGGGATTGCGTGTATTTTTGGATGTCTCGTTGCATTCGCAGTTCTTTGGGCAACTCATTATTTGTGGCTTACTGAAAGTGTGATGGAAAAGGCATTCAGGGGTATTGTGTTGGAGCTAGCTATTGGAGTCGCATTGCTTTCGGCCTTGGGATTTATATGGTGCCTGACAAAAGCATCTATAATTCAGAAGTTCATGGACATGATCTGCAAGTCCGCGAAAATGAATGTTTTGTATCCACAGCCATCCCATAGGGCTGGCTGATATAGTGCAAGTCTGAGTGTAGATCGCTGCTGCGGGATATCAGTCGTTCGATGTCATAATTGAAAAGGGTGTATTATTGCCCTTATAGGCCATGTGCTGTC
>Ga0222662_1000324_pt1 | contig 42295 bp, 34 predicted proteins | sample AntAcemetagen600_FD_179821 | JGI IMG/M metagenome (GOLD analysis project Ga0222662, IMG submission 179821) | Saline water microbial communities from Ace Lake, Antarctica - #600 | ecosystem: Environmental > Aquatic > Non-marine Saline and Alkaline > Saline | place: Antarctica: Ace Lake... | reverse complement strand
GTGACCGTCGAGGGGCGGGTCCTCGAAGCTGCTACCGACTGGGAAGCCCTCGTCCGCGACGTGCTGGACGGGACAGTGCCCGATGACGCCATGGTGGGCTGGAGGGAGCTGCCTGCGAGCTGGCTGGGGCGGGTCTACCACCGCCTGCGCGGCCTCCCAGAGTCCGTCGTGCTGGCACGCGCCATTGGCGATGCGCTCACCTCGGAGCGCCCGGAGGACGTGGGCGCCGCCTTGCTTTTCTTCCGTTGGTGGCCTCACGCCCCTGGTAGCGAGCGGGTGATGGAGTTGGCCGAGCGCGCAGGAGCGACAACCGTCTTTCCCTGCCCCCTGCGGGACATCTCCACTCCTGAGAGTCCCGCGATCACGCTCGCGGCGCAGGCCAGGGCTAGCGACACCGTCAGCGCCTCGCTCAAGGCGCATCTCCGAGCCGCTGCTCAGTCCGTCTCAGCAGACATCGTCGCAGGGGGCCGGTTTGAACCGCTTCTGGAAGCAATCGCAGCTCACGATTCCGAGTGGTTGGCGCGCGAGGCACCGCAGGTCGCTGCCAGCGATGCAGCCCGGGCAGGCCAGGTTCTGCGCGCGCTGAGGCGGACGGATCGGGACGAACTGGTCGGGATTGCCGGCGTCGCTCTCGTGCAAGCCGGGGGCTTCGACGATGCGGTGCAGGCGTTCGCTGAGAGCGCATTCTCAGTCGGGCGACCCTTCGCCCCCGTTCTCCAGGCCGCCCTCCCTAGCCGCAGTTCGTAGCGGCACGATTCAGTGGCCCCCTGAGGCCACCACCGAGCCCCGTGCCCCTCCCCATCCCCACCGCCCGCCTCCTCCTCCGTCCCTTCAAGGACGGCGACCTCGCACCGTTTATCGCCATGCGCGCCGACCCCGACGTGGCCCGCTACCAGTCCTGGTCGTCCTTCGATCACGCAGACGGGCTCGCCTTCTTCGACCGGATGCGCGGCGCCGAGCCCGACACACCGGGCCAGTGGTTCCAGTTCGCCATCGAGATGGACGGCCAGTTCGTGGGCGACTGCGCGGTGGGGTTGCACGCCGAGGCGCCGCACGCGGAGATCGGCGTCACGCTGTCGCGCGCCCACCAGGGCAAGGGCATCGCCCACGAAGCCTTGAGCGCCCTCATCCACTGGCTCATCGACGAGCGCGGCAAGACCCACCTACGCGCGGTCGTGGACACCCGCAACACCCCGGCGCTGGCTCTGTTCGCAGCCCTCGGATTCACGGCCGGGCCCCCGCAGCGGGTGATGTTCAAGGGCGCGCCATGTGACGAGATCACGTGGGAACTGACGGCCCACCACACTTCTACGCCATGCTGATCTTCGCCCGCCCGTTCCGGCGCGGTCCCTGCAAGGATCCAGGGCCAGGAGAAAACTCATGATTCGTACAGTCAGTCTCGTCGCGCTCGGCGCGCTGCTCGCCCCTGGTCTCGCCCTCGCTTGCGGCGGACTCTTCTGCGACGGCGTGCTCACCATCCCCGTCGAGCAGAGTGGGGAGCGAATCCTCTTCGAGCCCGACGGTCCGACCGGCACGGTCACCACCACGGTGGACATCCAGTACCAGGGCGCCCCGGACTCGTTCTCGTGGATCCTGCCGATCCCAGTGTCCGACGCGATGCCGGTGCCCGACCTCGCCATCGCGCCCGAGGACCTGCTGCGGGACCTTGAAGGGGCCACGGTGCCGCGCATCATCCCGCCCCCCACCACCTGCGCCACGGCGCCACCTGGCGTGTTTGGTGGCGGCGCTGGCGGCGGAGTCAACAGCGACGACGACGCGGCCGCCGGAGACGACGACGACGGTGGTGTCGACGTCACCGACCTGCCCAACGTCGGTCCGTTCGACAACGAGCTCATCCAATCGACCGACGCCGGCGCCCTCATCGACTGGCTCAACGACAACGGCTACCTCGTGAGTCCCGCCATGGAGCCCGCCATCGCCGACTACGTGGGCGCCGGACTCGCGTTCCTCGGCGTGCGCCTCCTGCCGGACACCGACTCGGCAGAGATCGCGCCTCTGTCGATCACCTGGCCGGGCAGCGAGCCGATGATTCCGCTGCGGATGACGTCCATTGCCGCCGAGCCGGACATGGGTCTGCTCGTCTTCATCGCGTCCGATGAGCCTTGGGAAAGCACCAACTGGACCACGTCGGAGCTGGACCAAGAGCGTCTGCAGTTCGACCCCTTCCGCAACCAGAGCAACTACCAGGCGTTGGTGAGCCGGCAGATCGACGAGCTCGGCGGCCAGGGCTTCATCCGTGAGATGGTGGTGGACAGCAGCACCCTGAACGCCTTCGGGTCCACCCCCGAGTCCGGCGCCGCCCTCGGTGAGCTGTTCCTCCGACGCTCCACGATCACCCGGCTGCATGGGCGGGCTCACCCAGAAGAGATGGTGAGTGACCCGGTCTTCGGGCCCGGCGGGAACATGTTCAGTGGCACGTTCGACCTCTCCGAGCGCCCCGCCATCGAGATCTGCGGCCCCTCTGCCGACAGCACTCCGGTGCCCTGCGGGGACACCTATTGCGGCGTTGGCGGCATCTGCGCGACCACGGACTCGGGCATCGACGGGTGTGTCTGCGAGGCAGGGCTGACCGCGCGGGAGGTGCGGAACCCTGACCGGCCCGGAGGCTTCGAGCGCCCGGTCGTCGTCTGCCAGTCGGACGCCCTCGACTTCCTCGGCGAGTTTGGCCCCAGCGAGGTCGACGTATGCGCGAACACCGTCTGCGGCTCCGGCAGCTGCGTGTCCGCCAACGGCTTTCCCAGCTGCTCTTGCGACGAGGGCTTCGCCGCCGTGGCCACCGCGACCGGCAGCCCCACCTGTTCCACCGTGCTCGCCCTCTACCCCGACGGGGACCAGGACTGGGACGGCACCCTGTCTGGATGCGGAGGTTGCTCGATGGAGCAGCGACATCCCACCCACCTCGCCGCGCTGTTCGTGTTCCTGCTGGGCGGCGCGCTCCGCTCCCGGCGGTCGCGTCGGTGAGAGTCGCGGCGATCGGGCTCTGCCTGCTCGCTTCCGGCTGCGCGGGGACCGGCAGCGCGCCCCTGCGTGAGGCGCTCCACCTCGTCTTCATGGACGAGGGCGTGGTCACGAGCGAGCAGGTCCTCATCACAAGCTCCGAGGACGCCTGCACGCAGCAGCAGGAGCTGCTCGACGGCATGCAGACCCTGGAAGAGGCGGCGAGCATCCGGTGGCCCAACGACTGGGGCGAGCGCGCTCAGCTCGAGCAGTACTGCGGCGACCAGATCGGTCGGGCGGAGCTCGAAGCCTCGGTCTACGGCGCCGACTACGAGGTCGGGCACTGGCGCCTACGCCTCCGATTCTGGACGGATGGACTCGACGACGAGATCCAGCCGGGCGTCTTCTCACCGGACGGAAGCTCGATCGACGGAGGCGTTGTGGGCGACTATGTCGAGGTCTTCTCGGACCCCTACCAGGGCTACCGGGAGATCGAATACGACTGCGCCGAGTACGCCTCTGCCTACCTGAGGCAGGGGGACTCTCCATTCGCCATTCCGACGACCCCCACCCTCGAAGAGCTGCATGAGAGCCTCGACCAGGCGCGCCTGAGCGATGGAGACGTGCACCTCGAGAGAGACGGTGGCCCCCTGACCCTGCGTCTCGATGGAGGCGAGCTCGCGGACAACTACGGCCGCTACGTCGGGGACCTCGAGCTGGAGACCGAGCTGACCGATTGCACGCTCGATCGGTAGTGCGGAGCCCCCCGCACCCCTACCCCAGGTAGATCTTCGCGTTCTTGAAGCTGTAGATGGGCAGTAGCGGCCAGAGAATCGGCGTGTGGGCGATGTACTCCTGGTAGTCCTCGCGCTCGCCGTAGCGCGCGTCCTGCTTCAGCTCCAGCCGCCGGGTCGAGCCCACCATGATCAGCACGATGCAGACGAACCCAGTCACCGCGAGCCCCCAGCGGGCCCAGTGCGTGTACGCGCCGACCGCCGCCAGCGTGGAGCCCACCCACACGGTCACCTCACCCAGATAGTTGGGGCAGCGCACGATGCGGTAGAGGCCCACATCGCAGAAGCGGCGCGGCTGCTCCCGCTTGAAGACGCTCTTCTGGTGGTCCGCGACCGTCTCCAACAACAAGCCTCCAAACAACAGCGCCACGCCGATCCCCTGGGCGACCAGCCCCGCTCCAGTCGGCGCAGGCGCCGTCAGCACGAACCCCAGCGGCGAGGCCATCGACACGTACAACACCGCCACCGACAGCCAGATCCCCACCGACCCCACCAGCGGAATACGCGAGGACTCCGCCGCCGCCTCCTCCAGCTCCCGCCGATACGCCTGAGACGTCAGCTCGCGCTTCACCAGGAAGCTGCCGAGCCGCAGCCCGTACAGCAGCAGCCCCACCCCATGCGCCACCGCCAACGGTGTCAGCACTTGGCGAAACAGCACCATCGACAACACCGCGATCACCGCGATGCTGAACGCGTAGCCGGTGCTGATGAAGTAGACCATCCGGTAGAAGCCGGGCAGGCAGATCACCAGCGACACGCAGAAGAACCAGACGAACTCGATCGGGATGGAGGCAAGCATCCGGCGAGGCTACGGGAGCCAACCCGAGGCGCCATCCCCGATGCGGTGCGGGGACGACGCCATCCGCCCGACCCCCTACCATCGCCCGCGATGAGCGCCCCCGACAGCAAGACCCCGTCGATCCACTGGGAGAGCGGCAGCATCGCCGTGCGCGATGTGCAGGACCCCTCCATCCTGCCGCCGTCGTGCGCCTGGGATGAGCGCACGCGCTGCCACCGCGCCCCCGGGGTGGCCTACGCCGACGTGGTGATGGCCCTGCACCGCCGCAAGGAACCCTACGAAGACCACGCCCGCGCCTACGACGAGCTCCCCCACGGACTCGTCGTGCACCGCACGCCGCGGCCCTACCAGACCATCGCGCTCAAGGCCTGGCAGCGAAGCCGCGGACGCGGCGTCGTGGTGCTGCCCACCGGCGCCGGCAAGAGCTGGCTCGCCTGCCTCGCCATCGACGCCAAGCGCCGCTCCACCCTGGTCATCGCACCCACGCTGGACCTCGTGCGCCAGTGGTACGACCTGCTGCGCTCGACGTTTGATCAGCCCGTCGGCATCGTCGGCGGCGGCGACCACACCGTAGAGCGCATCACCGTCACCACCTACGACTCCGCGTACATCCACATGGAGCACCTGGGCAAGCGATTCGGGATGGTGGTGTTCGACGAGGTGCACCACCTGCCCGGCGCGTCCTACTCCATGGCGGCGCGCATGTGCCTCGCCCCCTACCGCCTGGGCCTCAGCGCGACGCCCGAGCGCACCGACGGCCGGCACGACGACTTCGCCGAGCTCGTGGGCCCGCTGGTCCACCGCCAGGACATCACGGAGCTGACCGGCAGCTACCTCGCCGACTACGACGTGGAGACCGTCACCGTCGACCTCTCCCCCGAGGAGCTCGAGGCGTATCACACCGCCCGGGCCGTCTACCGCGGCTTCGTCGCCGACCAGGGCATCCGCATGTCGCAGCCCGGCGGATGGGGCGAGTTCATCATGCGCTCGGCGGGGTCCGAGAAGGGTCGCCAGGCCATGAACGCGTACCGCGAGCAGCGCCGCATCGCGTTCTCCGCGCCGAGCAAGCTCAACTACGTCGATCACCTGCTGCACGAGCACCGCAACGACCGCGCGCTCATCTTCACCGCGAACAACGACACCGCCTACGCCATCTCGCGTCGCTTCCTCATCCCCGTCATCACCCACAAGACCAAGGTGAGCGAGCGCAGCGCCATCCTGGGCGGGCTCGGCGAGGGGCGCTTCCGGGCGGTGGCCACGAGCAAGGTGCTCAACGAGGGGGTGGACGTGCCGTCGGCGAACGTCGCGATCATCGTGTCGGGGTCGGGCTCGGTGCGCGAACACGTGCAGCGGCTCGGGCGGGTGCTTCGCCAGCAGAAGGACAAGCGGGCGGTGCTCTACGAGCTCGTCAGCGGCGGCACCAGCGAGCAGTTCACGTCCGAGCGGCGCCGCGAGCACAGCGCGTACGGCGGCGGCGAAGACGCCGAGCTGATGGAAGTGCGCTGATGCTGACCTCGGACCTGGTGCGGGTGAAGCGCCGCGGCAACGAGATCAGCGTGGCGCCGCTGGGCAAGCGCAACCGCCCGATGGCGCTGGAGGCGGCGGGCCAGTACCTGGACATCACGGCGGCGCACGTCGGCAAGACGAAGGCCGAGTGGAGCGCGGCCTGCAACGGCGTGGTGATGCCGGCGCGGTCGAAGAAGCTGACCGACGGGCTGCGCAAGCTGATCGAGGACCGCTGCACGTTCGCGATGGACGACGGGGTCGATCCCCTGATCCTGCGAGACGAGGTCTTCTCCCTGGCCAGCGAGCGCCGCGCCGCGTTGGGACCCGGCGAGCACCTCGACAGGACCACCATCATCGAGGAGATCGCGGCGAATCACGAGCTCACGCCCGAGGCCCTGGACGCTCGCCTCTATGGCGACCTGAAGAGCGCGTGGCGCCTGCAGGAGTGGAAGGCGCTGGACGCCGAGGCGCTCGTCGATGTGTACGAGACGTCCCAGGGCCAGGCGGTGCTGCTGCGCGCCAGCCGGGTGGTGGTGGTGCTGCATCGAAGCGAGCCGAAGGCGCTGCGGGCCCTGTTCCACAAGCTCAAGTTCCTGCGCCTCATTCACGTGGTGCGCGCGCTGGACAAGGGGGAGCACCGCATCGAGTTGGACGGTCCGCTCTCCTTGTTTGGCCCCTCGACGAAGTACGGGCTGCAGCTGGCGATGCTGCTGCCCGCGCTGAACCGGACCGGGCCGTGGAGTCTGGACGCGCAGGTGCTCTGGGGGCCGTCGCGCGACCGGGTGAGCTTTCATCTCGACGGCGGGCCTACGGCGGGGGTCGCGGCGGGCGCCGATGTGACCCAGGACGATGAGATCAGCACGCTGCTGGCGCGGATCAAGAAGGCAAAGAGCGAGTGGACGCCTCGCCGAAACACCAAGGTGCTGGACCTGCCCGGAGTGGGGCTGTGCATCCCCGATCTGGTGCTGACCCGCGGCAAGCAACGGGTCTACGTCGAGGTGATGGGCTACTGGAGTCGCGACGCGGTGTGGCGCCGGGTGGAGCTGGTCGAGGGCGGTCTCAAGGAGCGCATCCTCTTCTGCGTCAGCTCGCGGCTGCGGGTCAGCGAGGCGGCGCTGGGCGACGATCTGCCAGGCAGTCTCTACGTCTACAAGGGCGTCATGGGCGCGAAGCAGGTGTTGGCGAAGGTCGAGGCGCTGGGCGACCGGTGACGGGTGGGCGGGTGGCGCTCGGCCTGCAGGTCTCGCGATCCGCGCCAGCCCCGCGCTCAGCGGGCGAGCAACCAGACAATGCGGTCCCACGACACCGCGTAGTGCACCGCCACGACCGCCGCGAAGACCACCGCGAGACGCAAATGCCCATTGGCCTGCAGTGCGAGGCTCGCTCCTCCGAAGAGCACCAACTCCAGACCGAGACGGACCGCGCCGGGAACCGGGATCGGCGCCCCGCCCCCTCGGCTTGGGTCGTCGGGGACCGCGAACGTGCCCCACAGCGCCATGAAGAGCAGCGGCAAGACCACAGTGAGCCCCCACTTCGGGAGCCACGAATCGAAGCGAAGCCAGCCAAAGGAACCGACCGCCGCGAGAGCACAGAGTTCGAGGAGGAAGCGGAGAGCGAGGTTGATCGGGTGGTTGCCCATGAGTGTCTCCAGGGATTGGCCGCGGGCGGCCTCCGTGCCCGTGGTGTGTCGATGACCAGGTTGTAGAACAGCGCCCCCCCTCGAGGTCTGGATCAAGACGCTCGTCGGCCCGAGCGACCCCGGCGAGCAGCTGGTCGAGGGGTGGGAGACGATCCCACTGTGGAACCGGGACATCGCCGCACAGGCGGGGCAGCCCGACGCAGACATCACCTTGCACTCGGCGAGCTGGGGTCCCGTGTCGGGGACCGGCGGCACCGGCGGCGTCGTCGAGGACGTCTTCATGGTGGAGGTCCAGCGGGCCGGGGGCACCATGATCATCGAGTTCGACATGCCGCGGCACGCGATGGTCTCGGACAACTGGGAGCTGGGGAGCCTGCGTAGCAACACGCTGCTCGTCGATCTGCTCCCGCCCGGGTGCTTGCTCGGCGAGCGGCTCCCGCCCGCTCGCCTGTGCGGGGGCCGCCGGTTCGCTCTGGAGGAGAGCCGTGCCCCAGACGGGCTCGGACGCCGACGTCAAGGTCGTGCTCACGTTCTTCGGGGCCGCGAAGTAGGTCTGGCGCTCCCGTCATCCCGGTTGAGCCCCAAGAGCAGGGATCCGACCAGACTGAGGACCAGTCCTGCTGGCCACCCGAACACGGCGGTCCAACCCGCCAGGCTTGCGTCCTTGGCCGCTTGAGGCGACGCGCGAGGAGTGGGACCAAACCAGTGTCGCCATCACACCTCCGATGAGCAGCGTGAAGATGCCGGCGACGAGCACGACGACCGCGAGGCGCAACCGGGGGGGCAAGGACTGGAAGCTCGGCCGTGGCTGAGACACGCTGGGGGCTGGGGTGGGCATGTCCGCCCTTTCGTCACAGAGCACGGTCTGGCGCGGACTACGAATCCTATCCACGTCAGCGAGGGTATCGGACGAAGAGCGGACAGGCGTGGCGGAGGATCCGGCACGCGCACCGGATGGCCAGGAGTAGGGTGCGCGCCATGACCGAACAGCTGATCCTCTCCGTCCCCGTCGAACCCGCCCGCCGCGAGGAGCTCATGGAGATCATGGCCGGCACTCTCGACGAGACCATCGCCTACGACGGCTGCCTGGGCGTCAAGGTCTGGCTGCCCGACAACGACCCCGGCGCCCTGTGGGTCTACGAGGAGTGGGAGAGTCGGGAGCACCAGAGCAAGTACTTCATGTGGCGGGTGGAGACCGGGATGCTCGACGTGCTCGCGCCGTTCCTCACCGGGCCTCCCGAGATCATCTGGCTCGAAGAGCGCAAGCCGCCCGGGCAGTAGCCCCTGCCGTGGCCGCCCGGACACGCGCTGTGTGTCCGCGGACACCTGTCCGGAACGCGGACGACCCGCCGCAAACGCAGACGACGCCTGCAAGTCCTCGGAAACACTGGCGCCCAAGATCTGGCACGCCTCCTGCAAACCTCCTAGGCACGGAGGACACGCACATGGGCCGCATCATCATCATCGCCAGCATCGTCATCGCCACCCTGGTCACCCTGGCACCGCAGTCGGCCGAGGCCTCTGCGACCTGCGCGATCGAGGCGAGCCGCGCGATTCCGTCCGCGCAGGCCTACTTCGACACCCTGCCCGACCGCTTCGACGCGGCCAGCGCCTCCCGGACTCACGCGGTCGTCCAGTGGAACCTCGGCGGCCCCTGCGGTGGCGCGTGGCACGCCGTCATCGACGGCAACGAACTGACCGTGAAGCGCGGCACCGCCCCGAACCCCACCCTGACCATCACGATGGCCGCCGACGACTACGTCGCCATGGTCAACCTGGAGGTCAACGGCCGGTGGCTGTTCGTGTCCGGCAAGGGCAAGGTCGACGGCTCCATCCCCCTGGCGATGAAGCTCGACTCCATCTTCCCTCTGGGCGGCTAGCGAGGCGGCGCTGGGCGCGCGGGGACGAAGACCCCTACCGGGCGGCCGGCCCACCAGAACCACGCCACGCCGTCGATGACGACCCCGCCGCGGGCGTACTCGTTCACGGTGGTGGGCGGAGCGGACAGGCTCGTCCCGCGGCGTGCGGTCCTGAGCACGCGCACCTCGCTCAGCGATCCGAGCCACACGACCGAGGTCCCCGAGGGGACGGGGACTCCGATCAGGATGCCGGGCGCGATCCGCAGGGGGAGATCTCCCGGAGGAGCCGCGTCCTCGACCCTCGCCGCCCCCTCCGGGGCCTCCGATCTGCGCCGCCAGGCAACGGCGAACGCCGGCGCCAACCGGGTCGGCTCGCCCGCCTCGTCTCCCCACGCACCGCCCAACACAGGTCCCGCCTCCGCGGTCCCTACGGCCACATCCCAGGGCTCATCCAGCGCGCCGGGCAGAACCAGCAACGTCACCCCGCCCACCTCCAGTCGGCCCCCCGCCGCCGCGACGGTCACCGCAGCTCCGCGGTCCCTCGTCGCCTCGAGGGTCGCCTCGGTGGGTGGGGTCACGAGGCTTCGCCGAGACCGGAGTGGGGGGAGCGGGAGCTGGGCCTGCGCGCGCGTCAGGCGCGACGAAGCCAGCGTGATCTCCTGCACGACGCGCGGCTGCGCCACCCCGAGGAGCTCGAGGCGGTACGTGGCCCCGCGGACGAGCAACGGAGCCGCTCCTGGACCGGTCCGGGGCGAGTCCACGACGATCTCACCCTGCTTCGTCGCGGTGCCCGCGGCCACCGCCACGCTCTCGGAGCCGGTGGTCCAGAGTTGGTACGACAGCTGCCCCACGCCGGTGGTCAGGGGCGGGAGCTGCGCGGGGGCTCCGTCGGGGCCGAGCACCGTGACCACGAGCGTCGTGCGCGGCGCCGCCGAGACGGGAGAGGCGCTGAGCAGTGCGACCGCCAGCAGGCCGAGCCAGAGACAGCAACCGACGCCAGCGCCACGAAGCCGACAAGCGCGCGGGGCCATCACCGGGGGAGTCCGATCTGGAGGGGAAGTGGCTCCTTGTCGCTGCCGAACCCATCGAGCCGCGGGGCTCGCCCGGAGTCGAGGACCTCGGCGTAGACGTAGGCCGGGCCAGCCTGATCGGGCTGCAGCTCCACGATGCCCAGGTGTCGGGTGGCGTCGGCGGGGTCTTCGCGCATGCCTACACGGATCCAGGACGCACCCTTGGGGTTGAGGAAGACCCGCAGCGCGCGTCCATACAGAGGCTCCCCCGAGGTGACCTCCACCCTTAGGCGTAGAACGTACTCCCGAGTGAGGCTGATCTGCGCGCGACGAAGCACGCCATCCTCCGCCTCGAAGACGACGGGGTGGCCTTCGGCGACGACGCCGCGAAGGGACTCGGGATCGATCTCCTCCTCGGGGGCTTCCGCGTCGAACAGCTCCAACATCTCCTCGCGGAGGCCGGGCTCGGACCCGCTGACCGCGGGCTCCTCCGGCTGGGGCGCCTCTGCGGGACACAGGTCAGCGGTGGCCTCCGGTGCCGACTCGCGCATCCGCTCGCAGAGGCCGCGAGCTGGCAGGAGTCCCCGCGCCAGAGGGAGCTCCAGCGTGGTCGCAGCAGCATCCCAGCGCTCCGCGCGCACCGCAGCGCCGGCGATCTCCTGGTCGATGAGCGGGTGCGGCGGCAGCTCGGCGCGGGCGAGCATATAGGTCGAGGTCGCCTGGTCGTGTCTCTCCAGGTGGGCCTGCATGCGGGCGAGGGAGAGCAGGTCCAGGCCCGGCACTCCCGTCCCACGGCTCAGGTGACTGGCGAGCTGGTCCGCGGCGCGCTCATACACCGACGCTGGTGGGCTCTCCCCTGCATTCTCCGCCTCGGCCACCAACAGCGCCGTGCGGGCGGCCTCGGGTGCGGTTCCACCTCGCGCCTCCCAGCTCTTGATGGCCCTGCGCCAGGCGGCGACGCGCTGACCGGGGTCGTTGGGGAACACGAGGGACTGGGTGAGGTTGCGGATGGACGGCGTGCGAAACCTCCGGGGCACGAGCGCGACGTCCAGCTCTCGGGGCGTCTGGATCCAGCCCGGATCGACCGAGATCATGGGACGCAGCAGGCCGGAGCTGTCGCGCTGCACCCACAACCCCACGATCTTGCCCCGGGGAAGCAGTCCCCGGACGCGGTCCCGGACCCGTCCGGGCACGAGGCGCACGTCGCCCACATCGAGGTCGAGGCCCGTCTCCACCTCTGCCTTGAGCGGGACGAAGAACGCGAACACGCCGAGCAATGGGAACAGGGGAGCGCTGGAGACCCGCTCGTTCATCACCTCGGGCTCGGCCTCGACCCTCACATCGAGGAACTCCACCTCGCTGACCGGCTCGCCATGCTCGTCGGGGACGATGTCGAGGACCTGCGCGAGGACGAAGTGGCGCCCGTTCCACGGCGGATCGCCTGCGGCATCGAGGACCGTAGAGAGCTCGCGTCCCAGGGCCGTGTCCGAGGCCACCCCGCCGAGCGCACGTCGGTCCGCCGCGCTCCGAGGCCCCGCGTGTCCGGGACCTGCGACGAGGCTGACCGCGAGCGCGCCAGCCATCACTCGGAGCAACGTCCTCATCGCCCAGCCGGTCATCATGGACCCATCCTACCGAACGAGCCCGAGCGCCAGCGTCCCCGCTCCGGCCCGTGTGCTACCAACGTGCATGGGGCGCCGGGGAGGGCTACGCTCCACGGACGTCAGCACCGGATGGCGCTCACCGTTCCCCCAGCGGGCCAAACTCACCGGAGAGCAATCGGAGCCGCTCCGCTGCGACCAACGCCTCGTGCGCGGCTCGCTGCTCAGCCGAGCGAGCCATCGCCAGATCCCTCTCCCGATCGAGCAGGTCGGTGCGCGTCTGACGCCCCGCGTCCACCGCCAGCCTCGTCTGCGCCACCGCGCGCTCCGCCACCGCGATGCGCTCCCGCGCCAGATGCAGTTCGCCGAGGCCCAGCTGCAAGACCGTGCTCGCGTGGGACAGCCCCTGGGTGGTCTCCTGCCGCACCGCCTCGAGCCCAGCGGCGGCAGCGCGTGCCTCAGCGCGGGCCGCGACAGCCCCGCCCGCGGTGATCCCCAGGTCCACGTCCCACGACACCACGACCGACGCATCCCAGGACGGCTCCCAGGCCTTCTCGAGCGGGAAGTAGCGTGAGTTCGGGTTCTCGAACTGCGCGCCGAACCGGAACGCCAACCGGGGAGCCAGCGCCCCCGCCGCCGCCCGAGCCCGAGCGCGCGCCGCACCAGCGTTGGCGGCCGCGACCTTCACCTCCGCCCGTTCACTGTCGCCTCCGGCGGCCTCAGCATCGAGCTCCCTCGCCAGCGCCACCAGATCGAGCCTCGGGTGCAGGTCCGCCCCCACCAGCACACTCAGCCGCTGTTGGGCCAGCTGTGCCATGGCCGTCGCCTGCGCGAGTCCCTGGGCCGACTCCGCCCGCATCAACGAGACGGACACGACCTGGAGCTCGGTGGCCCGCCCCTGGCTCGCCAGGATCTGCACCCGCTCCTCCTGAGCCACTGCGGCATCGAGGCGAATCTGCTGAATCTCCACCAGCCCGTCCGCCAGCGCCAGCCCATACCAGGACTCCACCAGCGCCTGCCAGAGCTGACCGAAGCGGGCCTCGCGATCCGCTCGCGACGCAGCGACCCCAGCCACCGCCGCCCGCTTGCCCTCAAACAGCGCGCCGCCCGCGAACAGGGGCTGGGTGACCGTGGCTCGCAGCGAGAACTGGTCCTGGATGGTCTCCCCGAGCTGGATGGGATCCGGCGAGGACCCATCGGGCAACGTGATGGGAATCTCGATGAGCGGCGCGTCGACGTAGCTCATGCGGGAGTACCGGGCGGTCAGGTCCAGTTGGGGGAGCAGCCGCCCGGTGGCCGACACCGACCGGGCCTTCGAGGCATCCACCCGCGCTTCGGCCGCGTCCACGGCAGGGTGGCTGGACCGAAGCAGCTCCCAGGCCTCCTCAAGGGTGGTCTGCGCAGGGTCGGACTGCGCCAGCGCCTGGTGCGGGGCCACGCCGAGGCCGAGCAAGCCCACCACCGCGAGCGCGACGGCGGCCACAGCCCGCGCCGGCATGAGTCGGCCCGCGATCCGCTCCGCGACGTCGTACAGGACCGGGATCACCACCAGCGTCAGCAGGGTCGAGGCGAGCAGGCCTCCAATCACCGCCGTGGCGAGAGGCGAGAACCGCTCCGCGCCCAGCGCCCACTCCGCCGCCAGCGGGATCATCCCCACGATCGTCGACAGCGAGGTCATCAGGATGGGACGAAACCGGGTGCGCACGCCCATGCGGATGGCGTCCTGGACCTCGAGCCCCTCTTCGCGCTGCTGGCGGATGATGTCGACGAGGATGATGGAGTTGTTCACCACGATCCCGACGAGCAGGACGAGCCCGACCATCACCGGCATCGAGACGGCCTTCCCCGCGATGTGCAGCGCGGCTGCCACGCCCGAGATGCTCAGCGGCACCGCCATCATCACGGTGAGGGGATGGAGGAACGAGCGGAACTGGGCCACCAGCAGGAGGTAGACCGCGAGCACGGAGATCACGAGCGCGCCGATGATCTCGACCCGCGACTCGATGAGGTCGTTGTTCTCCCCTTCGATGCTCAACTCATACCCCTGCGGCATCTCGAGCGAGTCGAGCGCGACCTGCGCGTCGGCGACCACGAAGCTGAGGGGGCGCCCGTCCACCTGGGCGAGCACGTCGAGCACCGAGGTGAGGTCCTCGGTGGTGAAGAGCGCTTGCTCCACCACGCGCTGCACCTTCGCGACGCTGCGCATCGGCACCACCTGCCCGCTCTCGCCGAGGAACAGCGGCCAGCTCAGGACCTCGTCGGTTCCCGGGTCGGCGCTCCGGGCGTACCGGACGCGCACGGGCTCGGGCGAGCCCCCCTCCACGTCGAAGCTGCCGGCGGGGATCCCCTCGGCGCCGGACGCGAGCAACCGCGCCACCGCGAGCGGGCTGTAGCCGCGGGACGCGACCAACTGCTCGTCGAGCCTGATCATCATCCTGCCCATGTCTCGGTGCCACGCCCGGGTCGGCTCGACCACCGACTCGACCCCCGCCAACGCGGTCACCACCTGGTCGCCGAGCACATCGAGCACCGCGGGGTCAGGTCCGCTGATGCGGGCCACCATCGGCGCGACGGTGGTGGCCTTCGCGGTGTTCCCGATCTCCTTGACGACCACCCGCGCGATCCCGGGGATCTTCGCGATCTCCCGCCGCACCCGGGCCTCGACCTCCCAGATGGTGGCGACCCGCTCGGTGCGCGGGGACAACGTCACGCTGGCGTATCCCTGGGTGGGCCCCATGGCGCCACCGCCGCCGGTGAAGTGCATTCCCGCTTCGTAGCCAGCCTGCGCCTGCACGAGCAGGACCTCCGGCTGGCGCGAGAGCACCTCCTCCACCTGCTCCACCACGCTCGCGGTCTCCGCCAACGATGAGCCCGACGGCGTCTCCAGGGACACCGAGAACGAGCCGCTGTCCATGCGCGGCAGCACGTCCATCCCCGCCGCGAGCATCCCGCGCACCCCGCCACCAAACGTCAGCAAGGCGACCGCGATGACGAGCGCAGGCCAGCGCAGGCCAACGTCCAGCAGCCCCATGTAGACCGAGCGCAGCTTGTCCATCACCCACTGGAACGGGGCGGCGACCTTCTGCGCGGCCTCCTCGATGCGCCCCCCATCCCGCGCGTAGACGCTCAGGACGGGGACGACCACGAGCGCCACCACCACCGAGGAGACAAACGCGATCAGCAGCGTCGTGGCCAGCGGGCCGAACACCTTGCCCACAAAGCCGCGCAGGCTCAGGAGCGGCACGAGCACCATCAGGGTCGTCGCGGCGCCGGCGAGCACGGGCATGCGGACCTCGTCGGTGCCTCGGATGGCCGCCTCCACCGGGGACAGGCCCTCCTGGTCCCGCAGCCGGATGATGTTCTCGAGCACGACCACCGAGGCGTCCACGACCATGCCCACGGCCAGGATCACCGCCGACAGCGTGACCATGTTGAACTCCATCCCCATCAGCTGCATCGCGCCGAACGTGAGCCCGTAGGACAGCGGCATCGTGAAGATCGTGACCAGCGATGCGCGCGCCCGGCCCAGGAACAGGAACAGGATCAGCGAGGCCAGCAAGAGCGCCTGCCACACGTTGTTCAGCAGGTTCGACACCGACTGCTCGGTGAAGCTGGCGGTCTCCTCGCCCGCGAGGAACGACACCTCGGGATGGGCCTCGGTGAGCTCGGCCACGACCGCTTGCACGCTCCTGACGACCTCGACGGTGTTTGCATCCTCGGCGCGGAAGACCTGGAGCGCGATGGCGCGCGTCCCGTCGATGCTGAACCACGAGTCGTCGTCCGCGGCGCCGCGGGTGATCACCGCGACATCTCCGAGCTGGAGCTGTCCGCCGTCGGGCAGCTGCACCGTGAGATCGGACAGCTCAGGCAAGCGCGTCGTGCGTTGATCGACCCGGAGCATCGTCTCGGTGGCGAGGCCGCGCAGGCGGCCGGCGGGGGCGGAGACGTTGGCGCCCGAGATCACCTGAGCGACCCGTTGCAGGGGCAGGCGATGCGCCTCGGCGGCCTGGGGATCGACGTCGACCAACACGGTGGGGACCCGGCCACCGAAGACATCGACGGCCGCGACCCCAGCCACCTGCTGAAGAGCAGGCGCGACGACGTCCTCAGCCAGTCGGCGCGCCTCGATGAGGTCGTCGCCAGCGACCCCGACCGTGTAGACGGGCCGGTCCGCAGTGCTGAACGTCATGACGCGGGACTGCTCAGAGCCTTCGGGGACCTCCTGCGCCACCATCACCAGGGCGTTCTGCACGTCGACCGCCGCGAGCTCGACCCCCGTGCCGTACTGAAACTCGATGCTGATCAGCGACAGGTTGTCCTGCGAGGTGGACTTGACGGTGGCGACGCCTTCCAGCGACGCGAACTCCTCTTCCAGGACGCGGCCGAGGTCCCGGGCGACGTCCGAGGCGGCGGCTCCCGGCCAGGGGGTGACCACGTTGACGAGCGGCGGCGCGGTGTCGGGGAAGAGCCGCACCGGGATGCTGTTGTAGGCGACCGTTCCAAAGGCGAAGGCCGCGATGACCGCCGCTGCGACGGCGTGACGGTTGTTGAGCACGAGGGCGGTGAAGCTCATGACCCCGCCTCAACCGCCAGCACCCGGGCGTTGGCGGAGACCTGGTGCACGCCCCGGGTGATGACCCGCGTACCGACCGGCGGCGCGGGCTCGATCGCCACCCAACCGCTGGCCCGCGGGCCCAACGTCACCGGCAGCCTGCTCGCCACTCCTGCGTCGACGACCATCACGTAGTCGCCTCGCTCGTCGCTTCCGATGCTCTCCACCGGGACCGAGGTCGCCGCTGGCGCTTCGGCCAGGACCAGCTGAACCGGCACCGTCGCGCCGACCATGAAGGAGCGCTCGGACAACGAGACGCGCACGTCGACCAGCGCGCCAGGGCCCTTGCCGTGTCCACCGATCTCGCGGATCTTGCCTCTGCCTCCCTCAAAGGTCACCGCAGCGCCGAGCGTCACGCCCGCGGCGATCTCGGCCTGGGGCACCCGCACCAGCAGCTCCAGCTCCTCGGTCCCGTACAGCACCAGCGGAGTTCCGGGCATAACGGTCTGGCCGACGGAGACGAAGTGCTCCAGCACCCGACCGGCAAACGGGGCCCTCTCCGCGGTCTTCGCGGACGCCGCGCCCGCCTCATCACGCGCCGCTCCGGCCGCTGCCAGCGCGGCGCTGGCCGACGCACAGTTCGTCTCACTCACATCCAGCTGTTCGGACGTGATCACGCCGCTCGCGGCGAGCTGCCGGTCGGTCTCCACGTGGCTGCACGCGAAGTCGGCCGCTTGCTGAGCTCTCGACTGCTCCGCTTTGACCCGGGCGACCCGGGCGGCCATCTCCGGCGCGCCGATCCGCACCACCAGGGCACCGCGGCCCGCCAAGGCTCCCACATCGACCGGCAGATCCACCACGGTCCCGGGGACCTCGGCGAGGACCCGGATGGTGTCTGCCGCGACGACCGCCCCGAGGAACCTGCGCCCCTCCACCATCGGGCCCTGGCGCACCTCAATGACGCGCACCGCCTGGGGCGGGGCCTCCGCGAGCTGGGGCGCGCTCTCGGAGCAGCCCCCCAGGACCTGAAGCCCCAGCAGAACAAGAGCTCCAGTCAAGACGACACTAGAGAAGTAAGTATTTACTTTTTTCACTGACGAGCGCGTGTCCATGGTGACTCCGTGGTGGGGATCAATGTCATGAGACGACCTCTGCTTCTTGGAGCGCTTCTTCATCGTGTCTACATTGAAAGTACATACTTACTTTTATGACACCAGAGGACGATGTCAACCCCCGCGCCCGTCGTTCCGTCGGCTCGCCCTACTGAAAGGCCGTTCGCACGTCGAGGGGCAGCAAGTCGAGCCACCGCTGGGTCTCTGGACCACCACCTGGGGCGGCGTTCAGCTTCGTCGCGACCGGGTACTGATCCCAGGCGCGGCCGTAGCGCTTCTCCATCGCAGCGACGAAGCGCTTGTTCCGGCGCAGCCGGTACTTCTGGTGGTAGTCCTCGGCGTCCCAGAACACCGCGGTAGCGCCCCCGGGGGGCACCACGCCGTCCCGCTCGGTGGCAGGTCCATGGCCTCGCTCGCGGATCTGAGACTGGATGACCTCCATCTGCTCTGCATCGCGTGGAAACACCGCGGTTCGGTACTGCCCGTAACCGCCCAGGGTGCGCCCGCGGCCCTTGAGGAGGCTTCCGAGGACGTCCTCGAATCCGATCTCGTTGGGATCGAACACCACGCGGATGGCCTCGGCGTGACCTCCGATGTTGCGGTAGGTGGGATTGGATTCACGACCGCCGGCATAGCCGACGCGAGTCTGGACAACTCCAGGAAGACCCCCGAACCGGGCGTCAGGTGTCCAGAATCACCCCATGGCAAACACCGCGGCCCGCAGAGCGCCGGACTCAAGTCCAGCGTCGACATCGGAAGCGGTACGAAGGGTGGATGTCCACGGAGCAGGAGTGGCGGGCCGATTCATGGGTTCGTGTCCTCGCGAAGTGGTTGGGTTCAAGAGGCGGAAACGCCCGCGACGCGAGTCGGCTCAGCGCCAACCGTCCAACGCCCATCTTCGACTCTATCCTCCGGGGAGAGCAACGTGTCGAGGGCAGCCCTGCACCGAGGAGAAGTCGTGGCATGCACAAGGTCTGGATTTGTATCGGGATGGCATTGATGATCAACACAGCGGGCTCCGCGGGGGCGATGTCGGTCACGGACCTGCCCTGGCGCGCGGTCAACGACACGGTGATGGGAGGGGTCTCGCAAGGGCGGGTCGTCTCCGACGACGTAGTCCGGTTCAGCGGGGTCCTCTCGCTGGAGAGCAACGGAGGCTTCGCGTCCATGCGGGCACCGGTCCCCCAGGGGACCTTCGAAGGGGGGACCGCGATCAGGATCCGGCTCCGCGGGGATGGTCGGACCTACGACCTCACGCTGCGGCGCGCTGACGTGCCGCTCCGCGCGGGCTCCTACCGGTCGCCGGTCCGCACGACTGAGGCAGAGACGGAAGTCCTGGTGCCCCTGAGCTCGTTCCGTGCCACGTCCTTTGGCCGGCCAGTCGCGGGCGCACCCGCGCTCGATTCTGCTCTTGACCAGGTGGACATGATTGGATTCATGCTGGCTGACGGGAACCCCGGGCCGTTCTCTCTCGACATCCTCGAGGTCTCGGTGGTGCGCGGGGATTCCTCAGCACCAGTCGACCGCGCACCGCTGAAGGCCCTGCTCAGAGCGGCCATTCAAGCCGGCGTGCCGCTCTTCAACGAAGGAGCGGTCGCGGCGTGCCGAGACACCTACGCAGCTGCGCTGAACAAAGCGCTGAAGCAACCAACCCTCACACCCGGAGAGCGCGCGCTCATCGCCGACGCCCTGCAAGGCGCGGCCGCCCAGCCCAGCGCTGAGGGGGCGTGGGCCCTGCGGTACGCGATCGACAGCATCCTGCGATGAAGCGCACCGCGTGGGCGCCCGAGGTGACCCTCGGCGCGCCCACGAACACACCCTCAGATTAGTTCAGCGGCTTGATCCAAAAGGAGTACGTGTACGACGACGTCTTCGGCTTTGTCGTCCCAGACGCCGCCGCGCTCTTCAGCACTTCGGGCAGCTCGACGGTTCCGCCCAGCGTGCCGTTGGCGTCCGTCAAGGTCAGCTCGCCGATGGCCGGCGCGGACACGGCGCTCGTCGTGCTCCACGAGCGGATCGTGTTCACGCGCCAGCCGGGGACCTCGGTCTCGAGCGGGGCCGGACCCTCGTAGGGCTCTTCGAAGATGATGTTCGCGCTGACGGCGTTCAGGCTGCCGCCCTGCACGCCCAGGTAGGTCGCGAACGTGCCGTCCTCCTGCTCGTAGATCATCGCGGTGACGGCCTCGAACGAGTCGTCCCCGCCTTCGGCGACCGAAGCCACAACAGGCTCATCGGCTCCGAGGATCACGACCTCCGCTTCGCGCTGCTGACCGACGGGGTTGCCCTCGGCGTCGAGCAGATCGATGAGCACCAGGTAGGTGTATCCCACCGGCGACTCGCCGGGGTCGAACTCGAAGCTGGGTCCGCTGTACAGGCGCTGCACCTGGTTCGGCGTGGTCAAGGTCTCACTCAGCACCACCGTGCCGTCGCTGCTGTCGGTCAGCTGCACCGTCAGCTGGTCCGCGCTGCCCGACGGGTCCGACGTCGTCGCCTTGAGCTTCGCCTTGCCGTTGGCCTTCGCCGACACCCGCGTGGTGGCTGGGCCGGTGGCGATGGCGTCCTCGGCGCCGACCGTCGCCGACGTCGTTCCGGCGTCGAGCACGTTGCCGGCGAGATCCGTCACCGTCGTAGAGACGGAGTAGCTGAAGCCATCGGGGTCGACCGGAGCGTCGATGACGCTCACGAAACGGTCGTTGACCCGGTTCTCGACGAGGGCCGAGTTCGCGAAGGCGATGCCATCGAGCGAGATCCAGCCGTCGACGTTGCTGAGGCTCGAGGCCTGCCAGTCCGACGTGTCGCCGCGCACGAACAGGCGTACGGCCGAGGTGTCGGGCTCGTCGCCGTCGATCCACTTCGCGGAGACGCGGAGCGTCGCGCCCGTGCCCTCGGTCAGCTGCCACGGCGTGCGCACGCCCGGCGACAGCGTGATGGTGGTGCTGGCAGACGAGCCGTCCTCGCTCTCCAGCAGGAGGTCGAGCACGGGCGCGCCACCGCTCGTATCCAACGGCGCCTGCACGGTCGTGTCGAAGCGTACGGTCGAAGCCACCGAGGAGCTGACCACGCTGGTCGGCAAGGCCGGGCCGCCATCGAGCGCCTCGAAGGTGGTGGTGACGATCTGGTCAGCCGATGTGGACGACGACGAGCTCTGCGTCCTCGTCACGATCTTGAAGCCCTCCCCGACGCGCCGCTTCTTGATCCTGATTCTCTTGATCCTGCCGGTGAAGTCGGCAGCGGAGGCCTCGGAGCGGAAGCAGGCGAGCGGCCCGGTGTCGGGCAGCAAGGATGGTGCGCCCACAAAGGCCCCAGACAGGGCGAGGGCGAGGACGAGGCGGGAGGGACGGTTCATGCGGGTTCCTAGTTCGGGGGCAGGCTTGGGTGCCAACCGTGACCGGGAGTGTGCCCGAGAGCCCGACGAGGTCCACCCCACACAGATCTCACACGCCCCGGATTCGAGGTGCTGGGAACCACTTCGAGCGAGAGTCAGGACCGCAGGGTGCTCAGGCCCCTGCAAAGACGTCGGCGATGATCTCCACGAAGCGCGCCACCTTGGCGCCGGTGGGACGAGGCGAGGGCCCCGCCCCACGCGGCGTCGTGCGCGAGCCCATCATCAGCAGCCCGGGGTTTCTCCTTCGAGACTGCCCGTTGTCATAGGAAGCCCTGGGCTGCTGATTAGGTTGCCTTCGAACGTGGGACTCGCTCCCACTCTGGAGGTACCTGATGCGCTCTTCCCCTCTCTCGACTCGGCTGGGTCTCTTCGCGGCCCTCTCCCTCGTCCCGCTGGCGGGCTGCACCTCGCAGTGGAACCTCGACGCGGAGCGCGCGGAGATCATCCTCGACCGCGTCGCGGAGTCGTCTCCGCTCTGCAGCACCCCTGCCGCGGGCGCTGGCGGCGGCGTGACGGCGCGGGCCACTGGCTCCTGCGGTGGAACGCTGACGGCCACCTCGGAGCATGAGAACGGCGACACCACCTACAGCGTCAACATCGACCAGTACTGCCTCGAGGGCCCAGAAGAGGAGATCACCACCTCCGGCGCCGCCACCATCGTCAAGGACGGGAGCCCCAGCGACCTGGGCCCCGTCATTGATGGTGTCGAGGCGTCCAGCGACGGGACCATCGCGGTCGTGCACGGCGGGAAGACGCAGGACGTCGTGTTGGGTCGCTTGCGGACCGACTTCGGCTACCCCGACGTGGACCCGGGGACGCCGGACGAGGAGAGCCCGAATGTGATCACGCTGGACCGCATCGACGTCATCTATCGGGACGCCGAGGACCGGAACGACTTCCTTCGGAACGTCCGAATCGAGCGGACCGGCGGCCGTGATGCGGCGACGATTCACATCCTGGACGGCCAGGGCGGCACCGAGGGCGAAGGGTTCGTCGAGGTTCGGACTCCCGAGGACGACCCGTTTGTCATCGACTTCGTCAATGGCGCGCTCCTGGGAGGCAGCATCGAGCTTCAGGGGACCGGGGACTCCGTGATCACCATCACGCCGGACCCGAGCCGCAGCGGGGTCTATGTACTGACGCTCAACGGGGAGGACTACACGCGCGAGGTGGACTGCTCCGGCGCGAGCGCCCCCCTCATTCAGGGAATGCTCGCCCTGATGGTCGAAGTCCCCATCTTCTGACCGTCAGCCGTACCCTTGCGCTGGTCCGTGGTTCGTGGGCCTGGGAGGCATCGATTTGGTAGACCCAGTGATCTCGGTGGAGCGACTAGTGAAGGACTACGGCCCCGTGCGCGCGCTGCACGGCGTCGACCTGCAGGTCCACCGGGGGGAGGTCTTCGGGTTCATCGGCCCCAACGGAGCCGGGAAGTCGACCACCATTCGGTGTCTCCTGGACCTGCTTCGGCCCACCGACGGCCGCGTGTCGGTCCTCGGCAGGAGCGAGCTGTCGTCTCACCCAGAGATTCGGGCCCGCATCGGCTACCTCCCGGGCGAGCTGTCGATGGCGGGAACCCGGACCGCCCGGCAGCACCTCGTGTCGCTCAGTCAGATGCGCGGGGGAGCGGGTCTGGACCGCATCGATGTCATCGCCGAGCGCTTCCGCCTCGACCTCGATCGCCCGTTCCGAGGCCTGTCCAAGGGGAACAAGCAGAAGGTGGGCGTGGTTCAGGCGTTCATGCACGAACCAGAGCTGCTCATCCTCGACGAGCCCACCAGCGGTCTTGACCCGCTGCTTCAGCAGGAGTTCCTCGCCCTCGCGCGGGAGGCCAACGACGCTGGTGCCACCGTCTTCATCTCGTCCCACATCCTGAGTGAGGTGGAGGCCGTCGCCGACCGGGTGGCCATCATTCGATCCGGCGTCATCATCGAGGTGGAGAACGTCGAGAGCCTTCGATCGCGGGCCGGCCAGCAGGTGCGCCTGGAGTTCGAGATGGCGCCTCCCCTCGCCGGGTTTACTGCCTTGCCGGAGCTCGATGACGTGGCTCTGGATGGTGCGACCCTGACCGCGGTCCTGCGGGGCTCACCCGACGCTCTGTTGAAGGAGGCTTCCAGGCACACGGTGGTTCGATGGTCGGCACACGACCGGAACCTCGAGGAGCTCTTCATGGACCACTACCGACAGCCGCCGGAGACCCCATGACCGCCTCGTTCCCCGTGCTCTCGGACGTATTGATCTCCCGGCGTAAACCGCTGCTCGTCTGGGCGCTGTCCCTGGGGTCCGTGACCGGCCTCTACACGGGCCTCTATCCGATGATGGAGGACATGAACATCCAGGACATGATCGACTCCATGCCTGCGGCCCTGATCGAGGCCTTGGGGTACGACGACATGGCCACTGCGGCGGGCTACTTCGGCAGCGCGACCTACGGCATGGTGGCGCTGGCCCTGTTGTTGGTCTTCTCCATCGGCAACGGAGCCAAGATCCTCGCGGGACACGAGGAGGACGGTTCGCTCGAGCTCGAGTTCGCCAGCCCTCTCTCCCGATCCGCCATCTACAGCCAGCGGCTCGCGGCTCTGTGGGTGCAGATCACGGCCTTGGTCTGTGTCGTCTTCGCGGTGACCTTGGGGTTCGACGCCGCGCAGAGCCTCGGAGTCCCCCGGGGGGACCTGCTCGCCGGCACCCTCGGCTTGTGGCTCCTGAGCGGGCTCTTCGGCTCCATCGCATTCGCTGTGGGGGCCGCCAGCGGGAGGCACGCCATGGCGCTGGGCGTGGCCGCGGCGGTGGCGGTGACGGGTTGGATGCTCAACGCCATCGGGCCCACCCTGGGCTTGCACTGGATGGCGGCCATCTCCCCGATCGGCTGGTACATGGCGGACAACCCACTGACCCGCGGATTCCATGGGGTGGACACCGCTCTGCTCGCGGCCAGCTCAGCAGTGGTCCTGGGGCTGGGTTGGGTGCGATTCGTCCGCCGGGATCTGATGACCTGACGCGCGCGGGTGAAGCGCTCTGGGCGTGCTCAAAGCTTGCCCAACATGCGCTCGGTGGCCTTGTCGCCGGTCAGGTGGTGGGAGGCCAGTCCGGTCCCCCGGGACAGGCTGTAGGTCCCCAGCGGCGACGGAGAGCTCTGGGCGCCCGCGCAGCCAGTGATCTGCTCGCTGCTGACGGAGTGTCCTCGGCTTCGCAGCGACTCGATGACCTCCCCCGACCAGTGCAGGTTGAACGGGCACTGGACGTCCCACCGCATGGCGAACTCCCCGTCGCTGCCTGCCTGCTGGCCGGTGACCGAGTCCGCGAAGCGGGGGGCTGGACCGTCGCCCTCCAAGAGCTCCAGAGCCCACCTCAGATGTGGCATACCCTGCACTGTGCAGGATGGGGAGTTCATGGCTGACGAGGGTGACGAGATCGACGGGAACTGGCTGCTCTTGTTCGCCGTGTGGCTGCTGGCCACCGCGGCGACGGCAGGCAGCCTGTTCTTCAGCGAAGTGATGGACTTTCCTCCTTGCTCCCTGTGCTGGTACCAACGGATCTTCATGTACCCGCTGGTGCTGGTGGTCGGCGTGGGCCTGTTCCCCTTCGATCCGAAGGCCGTGCGCTACTCGCTGCCGCTGGCCGTGGCGGGCTGGCTCCTCGCCGGGTATCACACCCTGCTGCACGAAGGCGTCATTCCCGAGAGCGCCGCCCCCTGCAGCCAGGGCGTGTCCTGCTCCGAGGAGTACATTGAGCTCCTCGGCTTCCTCTCGATCCCGATGCTCTCATTGCTGTGCTTCACCGCGATGGTCGGGCTGCTCTTGCTCCTCCGAAAGAGACTCACCCCATGAAGAAGCAGAACCTCGTCATCGGCGCCGTCATCGCGGTGGTCCTCGCCTGGGTCGTCGGCGACTCTCTGGTCAAGGAAGAGCGGGCTGAGAGCCTGAGCGAGCTCGTCGACGAGAGCGCCACCACGCTGGTTCCCCCAGGTGCTCCCATGCTCGGCGCCGCCGACGCGACGGTGGATCTCGTGGAGTTCTTCGATCCCGCCTGCGAGACCTGCGCGGCGTTCTACCCGCCAGTCAAGAAGCTGATGGCCGCCAACCCGGGCAAGATCCGTCTGGTGCTGCGCTATCTCCCGCTGCATCAGGGGTCCGACACGATGGTCGCGATCCTCGAGGCGTCGCGAAAGCAGGGTAAGTTCCGAGAGACGCTCGAGATCATGTTCGCCAGCCAGGCGCAGTGGGCGAGCCATCACGACCCCCGTCCTGATCGGATCTGGGAGTTCCTGCAGCAGAGCGGTCAGCTGGATCTGGAGCGGCTGCGCGAAGACATGAAGGACCCCACCATCGAGATGGTCATCGCCCGAGACATGGCCGACGCCAAGGCCCTCGGCATCCGGAAGACGCCGGGCTACCTCGTGAACGGCAAACCGCTGCCGAGCTTCGGATTCCAGCAGCTTGTGACGCTCGTGGAGTCGGAGATCGCCGCGAACGAGTAGGTTGGTCTCCATGGGCTTCCACAGACACCTCTTCACCGCGCTCCTGGCCGTCGCCGTGGTTTTGTTCGCCGCGCCGGGGACGGCTCGCGCATGCGGCGGACTGTTCTGCGCCGCAGCCACGCCGACGCTCCAGACGAGCGAGACCATCCTCTTTGAGGTGCCGGGCGACGGGACCATCACGGTGACTGTCGGAATCGGCTACTCCGGGGCTCCGGGGGACTTCTCCTGGATCGTGCCGGTGTCGGACACCCCGACCCTCGCCGTGACACACCCCAACTTCCTGTCGCTGCTCGACGCAGCGACCCAGCCGCGGTTCCTGCTGCCGTCGGCGGTGTGCAGCGACCCGATCCCCTGTGATGACTGCGAGTCTGAGGGGTTTGACGGCGGCGGCGGCGCGAGCAGCGTCGACGTGCAGTCTCTCGAGCCCGTGGGGCCCTACAGCCCCGAAGTGATCTCGTCGGACGATCCGGGCGCGCTCACGGACTGGCTCGCGGACAACGGCTACGGGATCACCGATGCGATGGAGCCGCTCATCGCCGACTACGTCACTTCCGGCATGAAGTTCCTGGGGCTCAAGCTGACGCCCGGCCAGAGCACGTCGCGCATCGCGCCGCTGCGGATGACCTACCCCGGCTCCAACCCCACCGTGCCGCTGCGCCTGACCGGCGTCGGCGCGCTCCCAGACATGCAGGTCGCAGTGCTCGTCGCCGCGGGGAGCCGCTACCAGCCGGGGAACTGGCCCGGCTTCGCCGTCGATCGGGCCAACGTGCGCGCAAGTGCTCTCGGCTCGACCAACTACGAGGGCCTGGTGACGTGGCGTGTCGATCAGCGAGGAGGTCGTGCTTGGGCCACGGAGATGGCAGGCCCGTCGGCCACCGTGCTGACGGAGCTGAACGACCTGGGGCTCGACGACTTCGACGGGATGGACGAGGTCGAGGCGCTCGTGGCCCGACACAGCAACCTCACGCGGTTCTACACGCGGATCTCGCCCTGGGAGATGACGACGGACCCCACCTTCGTCTCAAGCGCGCTCCCGCAGGTAAGCAGGACGATCGACCTCTCGGGCCGGCCCGAGCAGGAGTTCTGCCCCGACGGCATGGACTGGGACACGGTGGTCGAGGTCTGGTCCGAGTGCTCGCGGCGGTACTGCGGGCGGGGGGACTGCGCGGCGATCGACGGCGAATGGGGCGCCCTGGAGGGCTGCGCGTGCCCCGACGGCACCGCGGCGATGCCGTCCTGGGGGAGCAGCTGCGTACCCTTCGACGAGGATGTCCTCGGCGGAGACCCCTGTGCGGCCGCCGGTGCAGACGTCTGCGGGGAGAGCGGCTCCTGCGTGGCCTTCAACGGGCGTCCCGCCTGTGTGTGCGCGCCGGGCAACGCATTCATCGCGGGGGAGTGCCAGGCCGACTTCCGGCGGTACCAGCCCGAGCGGATGCTCGCACCCGTCGCCAACGAGATCCCGTCGGGTTGCGAGAGCGGATGCGAGGGCGCCGACGGCGCACGTGGCGCATGGCTCCTGCTGATGGCGCCGCTGCTCGGCTGGCGGCGACGGGGGACCCGATGATGGCATCCCCTCTTGATCTCGTCCGCGAGGGCAACACTGCCGACCTCAAGCAGCGTTTGGACGAAGGGCTCGATCCCAACTTCGCCATCGGGCCTTCGGACCACAGCCTGCTGACCCTCGCCTGCGATCTGGGCAACATCGAGATCATCGACCTGCTGTTTGCGCACAAGGCGAAGAAGTCCAAGGCCTCGAGCCGCGGCACACCCTTCTACTGTGCAATTTCTGCGGGTCAACTCGAGGTGGTGAAGCGGCTCGCGAAGACAAAGAGCGGTCTCAACGCACAGCCGCTACCGCTCGCCCTCGCCGCGAACGCTGGCGACGCCGCGATGGTCAAGGTCCTGCTCGCCGCCAAGGCCGACCCCAACAAGAGGGGCAAGCACACCCAGGACACCCCGCTGCACAACGCGACGACGACAGACATCGTCGATCTGCTGCTCGACCACGGGGCCGACCCCAATGCCGAAGACCACCAGGGGGACAATCCCGTCGCAGCCGCGATCCTGCGCGGGGATCTCGATGTGGCCGGCCACTTCTTCGAGCGACTCCCCGACCTGATGAATCAGAAGGACCAGTACGAGCGCACTCCACTGATCAAGGCGGTGGCTAGAGGGCAGGTCAAGATGGCGAACTGGCTGATCGAGCAGGGGGTCGAGGTCGATCTTCCCGATGCCCGAGGAGAGACGCCCCTCACCTACGCGGTGGTGAAGGGGAGCAAAGACCTGGCCTTGAGGCTCATCGCCCTTGGCGCAAAGGGCGACCACAAGGACCTGAAGGGGAACACCCCGATCCTGTGGGCGCAGCGCAAGGGCCAGACCGAGGTGGTGCAGACGCTCCTCGACATGGGTTGCGCGCCTCCTCAAGAGGATGAATAGACCGCCGCGGTGACGCCGAGCAGGGCGACTATTGCGGCGGCGCTCGCTCCCGAGGAGTGGCAAGATCTGCGCGAGGAGCCCTTCCATGTCCCACGCCCGTCTGCTCGTGCTCTGCGCCATCGCGCTCGCGCTTCCCGCCTCCGCACCCGCGGCCACCAACATCGATACGTTCGGTGGACTCACGAGCGGCTTCAACGCCGAAGAGTTCGTGTGGGCCAACTGGTACAGCGTCACGACGGACTCGACGCTCCAGCAGATCGAGGTTCGGTACTCGAACCCCTCCCCGGCCGCCTCAATGCGGGAAGCCACCTTCGCGGTGTGGCTGTATGACGACGCCACGACCTGGTGGAACATGATCTGGTCCGAGGACGTCACCCTGCCGCAGACCACGAGCGGGTTCTCGTGGGGAGGTCCGCCAGCGGCATCCACGAGCATTCCCCTGCTTGCGGGCGAGCACTACTTCGTGGGCATGTGGAGCGCCGAGACCTTCCAGCTGAGCTGGTCCAGCAGCGCGTCGACGATGGGCCCGGTGTCCTGGGGCGCAGGCGAAGGCGACTTCTCCTACTGGAACTACTACAGCTTCCCCGCCTCGGTCTGGACGCCTGCCGGCTCGCTCGGCTACGGCGGGTTCGGGCAACGCATCACGATGGAGACCGTGTTCGACGTGGACGCGGACGGCTTCAACGACAGCGTGGACTGCGACGACTCCAACGCCAGTGTCTTCCCGGGGGCCGCCGAGGTCTGTGACGGCGTCGACAACGACTGCGACGGGGTGATTCCTCCCTCAGAGGCTGACGACGACGGGGACGGGACCATCGTGTGCGACGGCGACTGCGACGACAACGCTGGGACGGTCTACCCCGGTGCCACGGAGCTGTGCGATGGCCTGGACAACAACTGTGAGGGGACCGTCGACGAAGGGCTGACGGTCGATTCGGACGGCGACGGCTACAGCACGCCCGGGTCCTGCGCCGGGAGCGCCAACGACTGCAACGATCTGGAGTCGACCACGTATCCCGGCGCACCGGAGCTGTGTGACGGGCTGGACAACGACTGCGACGGTCCCGCGGACGAAGGGCTGAGCCCCGACGCGGACGGCGACGGCTACACGGCGGTTGGCTCGTGCACCGGCAGCGCAGACGACTGCGATGACACCAACGCGTTCACGAACCCCGGCGGCGTCGAGATCTGCGACGGCGAGGACAACACGTGTGACGGCGCCCTGGCCGGGAACGAGACCGACGGCGACGGCGACGGCGTGCTCGCCTGCGCCGGCGACTGCAACGACAACAACGCAGCCATCCTCCCCGGCGTCGCGGAGACCTGCGGCAACGGCGTTGACGACAACTGCAACGGGCAGATCGACGAAGCCGGCGACGGCGACGGCGACGGCTATGGGGCCTGCACCGACTGCGACGACACCAACCCGCTCGTGAACCCCGGCGCGACCGAGGTCGCCTGCTCTGGACTCGACGACGACTGCGACGGCTCGCTGCACGCGGACGAGCTCGACGGAGACGGTGATAGCTACACGCCCTGCGACGGCGACTGCGATGACGGAGCAGCGGACGCCTACCCCGGCGCGCCCGAGGGCGTGTGCGACGAGGATGATCTCGACTGCGACGGCCTCTCGTCCTACGACGAAGAGGAGTGCGGCGACGACGATGACGCAGCGGACGACGACGACGCGGCGGACGACGACGACGCAGCGGACGACGACGACGCAGCGGACGACGACGACGCGGCGGACGACGACGACGCGGCGGACGACGACGACGCGGCGGACGACGACGACGCGGCAGACGACGACGACGCGGCAGACGACGACGACGACAATGGCGGGACGCGGACCAGCAACTGCTCGACGGCGGCCGGGGGCGGTGGAGTGCTGGCGTTGTTGGTGGGGCTCAGCGCGGTTGGGGTCAGGCGCCGGCGGTCATAGGCACAGTTGGCCTTCGACGGCCCCCTGGCCGTTCACCACCGAGGCGCACCCCGCGAACGCTTCGTAGCCAGACGCAATGAGAGTGCTCACGTCGACGGTCCACTCCTGGATCCCCTGAGCTGACTCGAGCTGAAGCGTCCAGTCTCCGACCACGACGCCCCAATAGAGGTCGACGGAGACGTCGAATTCGGAGCGGAAGAGGTTCTGTCCGTCGGTCCAGAACACGGTCGTCTGCCAGGGGCCGTCCGGCCCTCCCCCCAGGGCCAGGAGGTCAACCTCCTGCAACTGAACGACGGTCAAGCCGTCCGCTGCCGGGAGCGCAGGTCCACAATCGAGGAGCCAGCCCGAGCCCATTGCTTCGTAGGAATCCGAGAGCGACCCAACACCCCACTGGCTCGTCACAGCCCAGTCGAACGACCCCGCCAGGTAGGAGCTTTCGGTTTCGAGCGCGAAGAACGGCACATCGAACTGACTGACGCTGACGGAGTAGACGTTCCCGAACTCTTCGAACTGCGGCTCGTAGCTCTGGACCGAACGGCTGAACCGGCCTCCGGTGAGCCCCGAACTGGGCGTCCAGAGCGCGAGCGCCTCGGTTGCGTCCGAACCCCAGGGATAGACCGAGTCCGTGCAAAGCACGCCCCCCACCGACACTCCGGGAGCTCCGAGCCCCGGGAGCTGGTCCGCAATCGCAGCGAACTGGTTTACCCCTGGCAACGAGCTGGCCCAGGCCAGGAGGTCTCCGAGCCCCAGCGGGCCTGGCACAGGAGTCACACAGGAGGCGAAGTCAACCCCATCGCAGTCGCGGTCGAGCCCATCGGGAACATCGGCCACGGCTGGGTTCGTCGTCGGATCCGCATCGTCGCAATCGTCGTCCACAGTCCCCGGGACACCATCGGGGCCGCAGAGCGTAACTCCGTCGGAGTCGCCGTCATGGTCCTCGTCTACGGCTCCATCGCAGTCGTTGTCGAGCCCATCGCACACCTCTGGCGCGCCGAGGTACACCGATGGCTCGGAGTCGCTGCAGTCTCCGTCACACAGCGATCCGCCGTCCCCATCGAGGTCGTCGGCTTCGCTGGTGGCTGGGTCGCAGTCCGTGTCGGCGCCGTCACAGACCTCGTGTTGTCCAGGGTTCACGTCGCAGTCAGTGTCGTCGCAGTCGGTGCAGGCCCCGTATCCGTCGCCGTCGCCGTCTGGGAGTTCATCGATGCCACCGTCGCAATCGTTGTCCACTCCGTCGCAGATCTCAGGCAGCCCGGGCCGGGAGAGCGGGTCGCCATCGTCACAGTCACCCGCGCAACCACGGAGACCGTCGCCGTCCCCGTCGTCTTCGTCGGGCCCCGGCGCACCCGAGCAGTCGTTGTCCACGCCGTCGCAGACCTCCTCGGCAGAGGGGTACCGTTCGGGAGCCTCGTCGTCGCAGTCCCCGCAGGCGGGGGCGCCGTCGTTGTCGAGGTCCTCTTCGCCCGTAAACGAACCGTCACAGTCGTTATCCTGCCCGTCGCAAACCTCAGGAGCGCCTTCGTAGACGGTGGGGTCGATGTCGTTGCAGTCTCCCAGGCACAGCGCAACGCCGTCACCATCCCAGTCGGTCTCCTCGCAGGCGATCGGCAGGGGCGGATCCGGCTCCGGCGGTTCGACCGGGCATCCGGAAATCAGCAGCGCCGTGAGGCAGGAAAGCGTGAGTCTCAAGAATCAGACGATAGGTCGCAGAACGAGCAGCGGCCTGAGAATCGCTACCTGTGGGTACGCCCCCCGTGGGCAAAGACCTACGGCGTCTGGAGCGCGCCCCGGACAGCCCCCGGGGCGCCGCCGGTCCCAGGCACGAGGGCGACGTCGCTATAAGGGGCGGCTCCGGTCTCGAGATCGAGCGCACCGCTGTAGGTGAACGTCTCCCTCGATCCCTCGACGAGGTTGTTGTCCACGGGGCAACCAGAGAGGACTGCCGAAATCAGAATGGCGGGGAAAGCGTTCCGGTCGCGTCGCTGAGCGTGCACTCCCCGATCGAGACGGCCTGCGCGATCGTGACCTCGTAGGCTCCCGGCGCGCCAAGCCCTACTCGACGATGAGCACGGCCAGGGAGCCCTCGCCGAAGCCTTCGTCGGCGGTGCTGTCATCGAGGCAGTCGAACTCCCACGTCGAAGCGACGTTGATCACGTACTCCCCCGGCTCCGACGGCGCGTTGAATTCCACGCTCTCGCCCAGCCCCCGGAAGGAAAGCCCGTCGACTGCAGAGCCGAGGCAGAGGCTGAAGACGCCGTTCATGCGGGCGTAGAACTGGGTAACGCACGTCGGGCACTCCTCTCCCCCGTTCGTCCACGCGCCTTCGACCAGCAGACGCACCGACTCGCCCGGGGAGGTCACGGCGACCGTGGACCCTCCCAGAACAACCGAACTGCTCGGCGGAGACGTCAGGTTCACCAAGTCGATGGTGAGCGTTCGGCCGAGCTGGGTGACGGTGATCGGGGTGCTCGGGTTGCCAATCTCGGCGGTCGGCTGGCAGCCCGAGGCGAGGGCGAGGGCGCCGGTGAGCATGAGAGCGGCGAAGAGAGGGGCGCCCGAGGTCGGGTCGGCATGTCGAAGAAGGTGCACGGGGAGTCTCCGGGGGGGGCCGCGTGGCTGTCGAGGGTGTTCCCGATCAAGCCCGAACGGCGACGCGAGAAGCTAGCCCATGGTGCTCTCTGGCGCGCTGCGCGACCCGTAGATCGACGAAAACGAACGGTTCGACCGGGAACCGCCCTGCCTCGGGTGGGTCGACCAAGGGGGCGCCTTGGCCTCATCGAAGCCCGTCGGGGCCGACGAACGCGCCGAGCGCCCGCAGACGGTCTACGTCCAGGGGCTGGCGCGCCATCTCGCGCTCCCACAGCTTCAGCAATCCATCGGTCGCCTCGGAGTTGCCAACCTGAGCTGCCTGCCCCAAGAAGCCGACGCCGCCCCGAAAGTACTGGGTCTGGTCGGTCCCTTCGATGCGGCCGAAGACCGTCGTGACAACCCCTTCTGGCAGAGCCACCCCCCGGTGCGAGCTCCCCAATGCCCGCAGCGCAGCGGCCTGCACCGTCGGATCCAAGTCGTTCCGCAGCACACCGGAGAGGTAGTCGCCGACGGCCTCGGGAGGCATTTGCCGCATCGCCTCCGTCGCCAAGACCCGCATCTCGGGCTTCTCTTCGTCGAGGAAGTTGGCCACCGCCGGCGCCAACGCGCCGTCTCCGGAGTTTCCTGCGGCGTCGAGCGCGAAGGCCGCGTTGTTCTCGCTGACCTCGGGGTCGGTCAGGTCGGCGACGATGCGCTCGGAGATCCTCGCCTGCAGGTCCGGATAGTCCGCGCCCTTGCGGTTCGACAGGCCACCCAAGGCGAGGTACGCGCTGCCCCGGCCAAACTCATCGAGCTCGGGGTCGCCCATCCAACCCTCCAGGGCCTCCACGAGGCCGTCCTCGGGCACCTTCGACGTGCTCAGCGCGATCGCCGCGTTGAGCCGGTACCCCATGGAGGTCTCGTCATCACCGATGACTGAGAGCAGCGCGGCCCGCGTTTGGGGAACATCGGCGAGCCCGACGGCGAGGAAGGCCGCGCCCCGCGCCCCGAACACCTCATCGAGCTCGCCTCCGGTGAGCCGCGCGAGCAGCGGCGCTGCCGCCTCCGGGTTGGCCGCGAGGAAGGCCGCCAGGGCCTGGACCCTCGAGGCGTAGTTGCCGCCGGCATCGATGCCGTCAGCGAAGATCGCGAGCCAGCCGTCGACCGCACGTTCGAGCGCTGCGGGATCGACGGCGTTGGCATCCCTGGTCGCTTCTTCCTGGGCAGTCCCGAGGGCCAGCCCGAAGCTCGCGTCCTTCCGGTCAAGCAGCGAGCCCCAGGCCCAACCCGACACGGGGGCGTCCACCGAGGCCGAGCCCGGTGCCGTGCGGGCGTCCACCTGCACGCGGATCCGCATCACCTCGCCGCCCAACCCGCCGATGCTCACTTCACGGTCCCGGCGCAGCGAGCCGAACCATCGGGTGCCTGGATCTTCGACCGACACCTCACCCGCCAAGAGACGAGCCCGGACGCCACCGCTCCCGCCGTCGATGCGCAGCTTCGAATACGTCAGCATCTCGCCGTCGAGCCGGTCCCCGGAGAGGGTGAAGCGGGTGCTGTGGTCCCCGGTGCTGTCGGCCCCACCCACGTGGTAGCCCGTGAGCAGGCCTCCCTGGGCTGGGAGCGCAAACGAGAACTCAGACACCAGGAGTTGCACCCGACGCGCCGGCCCGAGGGGGAGCTCCTCCTGCCAGCCGAAGCTCGTGATCTTGCACCGGGAATCCAGGCCGACAAGCTGCACCGGCGGCTTCGGTGGGGTGGGCTGGATCTCGCCTCCCAGCGACAGCTCGCGTAGCGTCAGCTCCATCGCCACGACGAAGCCGCCGTCCGGATGTGCACCGACTCCTCGCAAGTCCAGCGTCCACGACTCCGTGATCGTCTGCTCCAGCGACTCACCGAACCCGCCGAGTCCCGCCGCGGACATCGCCGCCGAGTTGGGGACCAGCATCGCCGGGGAGGTCTTGATGTAGCTGGTGGTCTCCCCCGTGACGACGACACGCTCTCCTGCACCGAGACACTGGGTCCGCGCCGACGAATCGGGCGCGGACGGTCCCCGCAGGACGAGCCACGCCCCCCCAACGACCAGCCCTCCCAACGCGAGCGCGCCCGCGAGTGCGGCCCCTCGACCCAGCCCCAGGCCCCGCTCAGGGGACATGGAAAGCGGCGGTCAACGTAGGCACCAAGGGCACCTCAGTCGAGAGCCCTTCCCACTTCGTGATCAGCTTCACGTGGGACCCACTGTGGTCGAAGATCAGCCCTGAGGTCTTCCAGCCGATCGTGGCCGTGACCTCACCCGACAGGGTCTCGAACTTCTCGTTGATGCCGAACGAGAAGGCGCCCGTGATCGATGTCGGGTGGAAGTCATACGCGAAGGTCGTGGTCGCGGGGAAGGACAGGTCGAGGACGTCGAGCTCCGCCCGCAGCTCGAAGCTGACCGTTGCAAAGGTGGCCTCGAACTCCACATCGACGAGCGCCGCGAGGCCGGCGCCGACATGGGGCGTGAGCACGAGCTCCCACGTGGTGCCGCCAAGCTTCTCTTCGTCGGGGTAGGCGCAAGCAGGGTAGCCAGGCCAACCAGTGTCGACGGCGACGGATCTGAGCTCGCCGATACCAAACGGGGCGTCGATGTCATTGAAGACCATGCCGTACGGCTCAACCAAAGGTCGGCTGCTGGGATAGCCGGCCATCCAATTGAACCCAGGGTCCGACGGGTAGGACCACTTGGAGTCGAGGCCGCCGACGCCCCAGCAGCGAGGCGACGACTGATCGCACCCACTGTTCTGGAACGCCCACTGGTGTTGGTGGTCGAGAAAGCTGAGGCCATCGACAGAGTACAAAGCCGCAATCCCGTCGAGGTGGCTGTTGCTGACCGCCGGGGGCAAGGCTCCACCGCGGGCGGTACAGAACTCGACCGCGTCGGCGCGCGAGAGCGGCCACACGAGGTCGTAGACAACAGTGCAGTGGTCACCCCAGGGGACGGAGCCCAGCCCTTCTGGGTCATCGCAAGCGCTGCCGCCCGGGGCGTTCGACGACTTCGTGAGGGTCGTCTCGAACGGATCCATGCCCGCCGTCAGCACCACGAACGCGCCCGCCTTCACGGAACCACACGGGACCTCGGCCTTGACCGCGTAGTTCGGGATGGGCCAGTCGAACGTGAACTCCGCCTCGTAGCTGCCCCCCATCAGGTTGAGCAGATCGTTCAGCATCAGAACCCCGTCGGGCAGCTCCCAGCCGCCCGGCAGCCGCGGCACCTTGTGGATCCCGAACAGCGTGGCGCGCAGGTGGAAGATGTCGGTCTGATCGGTGTAGTCGAGCAGGTAGGTGCCTACCTCGAAGAAGGTGATGACCTGGTTGAAGAACACAGCCTCCGCCCAGGCACCTGCACCCGCCCAGCCACCCCGTGCCGCAGCGAAGGGCACCCGGTCGATGATGCTGTGCGCCTGCAGGCCCCGGCTCGTGCCGATGGACCAGCCTGCGCCAGCGCCGAAGTAGGCGCTGTCCCGGTTGCCCTTCTCGATGCTCCAATGCTTGCCGTAGCTCTCGTGCAGCCCACTCTCCGGTCCGAAGTCGCGCGCGTCTTCCCCGCCGAGTCCATCGACATTGATTGACAGCTCGTTGATGTCGTGAGTCTCGTGATGGCGAACAACGATCACCTGCTTACTCAAGCAGTCGTCGTCGTACTCGGTGCCGCCCAGGTCCGCCTGCTCTTCTTCCGACAGCACGCAGACCCGCAGCGTGAACTCGACGATGTCGGCCCAGACCCCGTCGACGAGCATGTCGTGGATGTCCCCCGCGAAGTCCAGATCCAGATCGCGGTAGTGGGGCACGGTGTGCGGGACCTCGCCGAACGCGTGGTACTCCCCCAGGTCATATCCATCGCCGCCGCCCGCGGGCGCGCTGCGCAGGTGCATCGGCACCCAGCCCAGATCCTCTCCCGCCAACCCGTCTGTGCCCTGTCCACCGGGAACCGGGCGGAGTTCCGCAGTGAGCGCGAGGGAGTCCGGGTCGTGCTCGACGTCGTCCGGGTAGCCCCAGCTCTGCACGTTCACGGTGGCAGAAAGGTGCCGACCACCCGGAATCTCAGGGGGAGGCTCGGTGCTTCCGGGGATAGGACTGGAGTAGCGGAGCAAGCCCACCGAGTTCACGAGCTCGAGCGAGGCCAACTCGACGTCGAGGCCCGGCGAGGGCAGGACCTCGATCGGTACGTCACACGTGTCGGGATGCGACGTGCCCGGCGCCTCGCACGCCGACGCGTCGAGCGGCGAGGCCAGAGTCATCTCCCAGAGCGACGGCTCCACAGTGTCTGCCAGCCCGGGCGGCTCGACACGCATGGCGTACTCGGTCGTCGCAAAGGTGTCGAACGACACGCGGAGGACCAGGTCGTCCCGCCCTGAGACCGGAGCACAGGCTTCGGGGACCGCGAAGGTCGCGGTGAGATCGTAGGCGCGAGGCTCAGAGACCTGCTGCACCCCGCCGGAGTCGAACGGCGCGATGTGCGCGACCGGGAACGAGCCGATCACACAGCCCTGCTCCCCGTCGGGGGTGTCCAGCGAGACGTGCAGGGAGACGAACGCGTCCTCTCCCGTCACCTCGACCCGCGCGTGCACCGGCACGGGGTAGTGGAGCATCAGCGGTTCGTCCTCATGGGGGAGGACGAGCTCAAGCAACCTTGCCGACTCGACCATGGGCAGACCGGCGACCGCCCCACCGGGCCCGTTGTCCTCGGGGAGGCAGAGATCGCCGACGAGGATTGTGCCCTCACCGCAGGAGACGGAGTCCTGGGCGGGGCAGGCGGCCAGGAGGCCGGTCGAAAGGACGAGAGCAACGGTGATTGAACGCATGTTCTGCCCTCGGGGGGATTGAGCTACGAGATCGCGGACGTTACGCGAAGCCGCCGAAGAAGCGAGGCCCGCCTCTGAATATGGGCGTTGCTCCACGCGAGCGGATGGTCGGTCTGGCCCGTTCTCGATCGGCAAAACCGGGATGGCGAGATGGGCGCTTTCCACCTGCGTCTTCGTCGCCAAGGCCCGGCCGATTCACATCGCGAGTGACACACGACACTTCTAGTTGAGAGTGGAATGCACCGGTATCGGCTCAACCTTTTCGTCAGCCTCCCAAGTGCCGGCATCGCCGCCGCGATGCTCTTGGCGGCAGGCTGCGAACCACCGGCCCCGGTCGACGACAGGCCGGTCTTCGTGTCTTTCCAGGAGACAGCCGAGCTGCGAGGCCTCACCGTCCCGCTTGATGACCCCCAGGACTACGAGGGCATAGCCCCCCAGGGGACGGGCGGCAGGATCATCGCGCGCGACCTGGACGCGGACGGCGACGTGGATCTGCTCATCGTCCGCTTCGTGGAGAGCCCGCTGATCTACCGAAACGACGGCGGCGGGTCGTTCGAGCTCATCGCCCCCACGTTCACGCTGCCCGTAGAGCACGCGCCGTGGATGACCGCAGCGGCCGCGGACCTCGACGGGGATGGACTGCCCGAGCTACTCCTCGCGGGCCGGAGCGCGGTCATGCGCCTCGACGCCCTCGGCGATCTAGCTTGGGACCAGCCGACGCAGTTGGTCGCTCGGTCCCCCGTCGAGAAGCGGGAGTTCTCGGAGCTCGGCCTCGGGGACGCCGACGGCGACGGCGACGTCGATCTGCTGCTGGTCACCGACGATGCGTGGGGCACGAGTCAGCTTCTGCTGCTCAACCAGGGCGACGCGCTGCGCGAGCCCCTGGCAGTGGACCTGCCTGTCGCGCAGACCGCGCTGGTCGGGATCTTCACCGACATGGAACGTGATCAGAACCTGGAGCTCCTGATCCCGGTGACGGGGAACCGGGGTGCGCCGGCGCTGTACCACCTCACCGGAGCGCCGACTGAGCCCGAGGGCTGGGAGAACCGCGCCACCGCCGGCGGGCTGCCAGGCGATATGGACGCGATGGGGATCGACACCGCCGATCTCGACGGCGACGGGCTGCTCGACTACGTGATCAGCGACATCGGGCCGCCCAAGGTGCTGCTGTCCGACGGAGGCTCCGCCCTCCTCGAGGCGGGCCTGAGCCTGGGGCTCCACGACGGCGAGGTGGGATGGTCGGTCGACCTCGCGGACTTCGACGCCGACGGCTTCCTCGACCTCGTGCAGGCCTCAGGTCCCGTCCGAACCGGGCAGGGCACCGAAGGAACGACGAACATGCGGGATCTGCTCTGGATGGGGAGCGCCGATGGCTTCGAGGAGAAGGGCGAGGAGTTGGGGTTCGGCGATCCGAGCCACCACCTCGGGCTCGTCACGGCCGACTTCGACGGGGACGGAGACCTCGACATCCTCGCCGCTGGAGCCGGAGACGTCCCGGTTCTCTACGAGAACGGAGGGAACTCGAGGCCCCTCCTCGTCGTCCACCTCGACGGCACCCCGGGGAACCGTGACGGGTTCGGCGCGGTGGTGGAGGTCGAAGCTGGCGCCTCGACGCAGGTGCGCATGCAACACGGCCCGCGGGGTCCAGCGCAGGGTCCCGTCACCCTTTCGTTCGGACTCGGAGAGGCCACCGGGGCCGACCGGGTGAGGGTGTTCTGGCCGGACGGCGCAATCACCGAGATGCTCGACGTGCCGGCGGGGGTCCAGTGGCGCGCCCGACACCCCGAGGCGGCGGAGTGACGCGGCGGGGCTTTCGCGCGCTGGTGTGCGCGGCTCTCGGCGCAATGCTGCTCGGCTGCCCTTCCGAACCTGTCGAGGACGAGCCCACGTCGTCCCTCGACGATGACGACGCCACCGAGATCATCTGGCCCGACTGCCCCTGGGCACTCGTGCAGGTCGAGCGGGATCCTGCGCTTCCTCCCATCACCGACGCGATGAAGCTCTGGGTCGGCGCGTACCGTCCCGGCGACGTCGAGCCGGCCGAGGTGCCCCGAGCCGAGCCGATCGCCAGCGGGAGCGCGCGCGGCCTTGGTCCGCTGGAGGGTCCGAACGACCGGTACTCGGTGCCCCTGTGCGTGCCTCCGGGGGAGGTTGCGGTGGTGCTGATGCTCGATACGAACTGGGACGACGACGCTTGCACCGCTGGCGACTACCTCGGCTTCGGGACCGGCACCTTCGCCGACGACGGCGAGGTGATCGAAGCCGTGCTCGACCACCTCCTCACCGAGCAGGACTGCCACCATGGGCAGTAGGGCTCCCAGGATCGCCCTCGCAGCCGCGGTCTGGTCGCTGTCGCTGTCGTGCGTCGATCCCGAGGGACCGGCCGACCCACCCGATGAGGCGGACTGTGACGCCTCGGACGAGCGAGCGCTCGCGGATGCCTTCCTGCGCATCGACGGGGACGAGACCTACAACCTCTCGGGCAAATCAGTGGCGTCGATCGAGGACATCGACGGCGATGGCCGGCCCGAGTTGCTGATCGGCGTCTCCAACATCGAGCAGTCGCGGGGGCGCAGCTACCTGTTCTTCTCGGAGGGGCTCGTGGCCGGCGGCGATCGGAAGCTGGCCGACGCCGACGTCGTCCTCTCCGGCGGCGCTCCGGGCGAGGCCAGCGGACGGCACGTCGCATCGGCCGGCGACGTCGACGGGGACGGGCTCGGAGACCTGCTCGTCGGCGCCCACAACGCGGACGACGTGGCCGGCTTCGCCGCGCTGTTCTTCGGCGCGGACGTGGCGAACGGCGGCTCCTTCGAGCTGACAGAAGCCCGCGTGACCCTGCGGGGGAACGCCGACTACGACCACGCCGGCTGGACCGTAGCGAGCGCCGGAGACGTCGACGGAGACGGGCTCGACGACGTGCTCGTGGGCGCCTACGGCGACGACAGCGCGGGCGACGACGCAGGCACCGCCGCAGTGTTCTTCGCCTCGACGCTGCTGGCGGAGAGCGAGCTCACGCTCGCCCAGGGAGACGTGGTGTTCGTCGGCGGGCCGGGCGACGCGCTCGGCCGGACCGGTGCATCCCTGGGCGATCTGGATGGAGATGGCCGCGACGACCTGCTGGTGGGCGCACTGGGGCACGACGGGGGTGGGACGGATGCCGGGGCGGCGTTTGTCTACCTGGCCGCTGACGTCGCCGGGGGCGGGGTCTTCCCCCCCAGCGCGGCGCACGCGACCCTGCTCGGAGAGGCCGCGGGCGACGGCGTGGGATTCGCGCTGGCCGGGCCCGGCGACGTCGACGGTGACGGGATCGGGGACGCACTGATCGCCGCCTACCGCAGCGACCGGGGAGGCCCCAACGCCGGGGCGGTCTACGTGGTGGTCTCGCAGCAGCTCGCCGCCGGTGGCTCCCTCTCTCTGGCGGACGCCCACTCGACGCTGCTCGGCGAAGCCTGTCAGCCCAGCGACCTCGCCGGCTGGTCGGTGGGCGGCGCGGGCGACGTAGATGGTGATGGGCTCGCCGACCTGATCGTTGGGGCCATGTGGAACGACGACGGCGGCTTCGACTCCGGGAAGGCGTACGTGGTGGCGGGAAGCACCGTGGCCGCGGGCGGCGTCTTGAGCCTCGCGGACGCCGAGGCGTCGTACATCGGGGCGAACACGACGCGGCCCAATCTGGAGGTCCCGTTCCTGCACGACCAGAGCGGCGAGTCCGTGGGCTCAGCGGGCGATCTGGACGGCGACGGGCTCGACGATGTCTTCGTGTCTGCGCCGGACCACCTCGGCGGTCGCGGCCGCACCTACGTCCTCCTCAGCCGGGACCGCTGACCCATGGCAACCCACCGACCCCGCCAAAACCCCGCACTCTGGCTGATCGCCTTCATGGCGACCGGGGGCTGCACCACCGTGGACGTGGAGTTGTTTCCGGTCGAGGTCTTGGCGGCCATCAACGGCTCAGAGATCGTGGCGTACGAGGACGACGTCGAGCTGGACCGGTGCGTCGTCGAGGATGGTGGGTGCTCGTTGAGCCTGCCGGACGACGCCCTGGCGTCCGCCGTCGTCGAGGGAGAGAGCATCGTCTCCTGCCAGATCGACCTGGCCGCAGCCGCGGAGGTCTCCGCTTCGGGGGCGGTCCACATCCCGTCGGGCTACGTGCCCGCGCAGCCGATGCCCTACCTGGGCTGGGACAACCCCGAGGGATCGGGCGAACCCCTCTTCTCCAGCGACCCTGTCGACCTGTCCGGTGGGTGTGGCGACTTCGGGGGCGATGGTTTGGGCGACGTGCTGTTGCTCGGCCTCGACGGCGTCGTCCGCGTCGAGGGGAGCGAGCTGACCAAGGAGGGCGGGGGAAGCGGGTGGAGCCCGCCGGAGCTCAGCCCGATCCGGCTGGACTCGTCGACCGGAACCACCGTCTGGTTCCTGGCCATCTGAACGGACTTGCTTCGCCGCGCCACGCGGAGGCACGCTCTCCTTGGTCCGGTGATACGGTCTTGCAAACAGTGATGGGGGCCTTGATGAAGCGCACGATGATCAGGACGATTCCACTCGTGGGTGCAATCAGCCTCGCAAGCTGCACCCCCATTCGCGGCGGTGGCGGCGGAAGCGGCTCGGGCGACGACGACGACTCGACCGACAGCGAAGAGACCATTGTTGGTAGCTGGGAACTCCGCACCTATCGGTATGGCAGCACCACCTACGTAACCGTTCAGCCCCCCCAAGAAGTCGTCTGATCCCGGGGATTTGCGGCGGTGGGATCGACACGAAGATCCGGGTGTGATCTCTTGAGCCCGTGGACGACGCCAGCGAGATCGAGGAGCTCCGG